>Ga0209829_10002959_pt1 | contig 12615 bp, 13 predicted proteins | sample C_140205_EF_Meta_FD_187311 | JGI IMG/M metagenome (GOLD analysis project Ga0209829, IMG submission 187311) | Freshwater microbial communities from Lake Croche, Canada to study carbon cycling - C_140205_EF_MetaG (SPAdes) (version 2) | ecosystem: Environmental > Aquatic > Freshwater > Lake...
GTCCAGCCAAGATCGGCGACGGCCTTGTTGGCGGCGGCGCGGGTGCCGGAAGGTTCCGAGCCGATGATCAGGTGCTCGCGGTTCGACTTGTTCCAGACGGGGACGAGATCAACACCGGCCTTGGCCGCGAGTTGGAAAGCGGCGAGCTGGGAGGCGGCTTGATGGGCGAAGCGATCGCCGACGCCGAAGGTGAATTTGGGGCAAGATTTCATGGAGGAAATGACTAATGACTAATTTCTTAATGATTAATGGAAGACGGCGGGTTTCTTAAAAGCGGTGAATCAATTGGGAATTCAGAATAGGAACCACAGATGAACAGGATGAACGCGGATGCAAGAGGGATCTCTTTCTGAACAATAGAACCATTCTTACGCTTTCATCAGCCTTCTTCATCTGTGTCCATCCTGTTCATTTGACGAGAAATTGAATGAGGAAGCTCGTCCATGTCCGCTGCGCTAACATTGTGGTTTAAAAACTCTTTCGAATTTCAGGTTTCGGGCCTGTCCTTCGTAGCTTTAGCGAAGAAGGATTTCGAATTTTCTCAATTCACTTCGATGATGACCTTGATGGCTCCCAGGGTGGGATTGGTGAATTTTTCGAAGCCGGTGGCGACGTCGTCGAAGGATAGGCGGTGGGTGATCCAGAGATGGGTGTTGATTTTTCCAGCGGCGATGAGGTCGATGATCTTTGCAAAGTCGGCGGGCAGGGCATTGCGTGAGGCCAGTAGGGTGAGCTCACGACGATGGAAGACCGGGGCGTGGAGGAAGCTGAGCTCCTGGGTGGTGATGCCAACGTAAACGACGCGACCCGTGAACGCGGCGTAGTCGAAGCAGGTGGACATCGACTTGGCCGAGCCGGTGGCGTCGATGATGACGTCGGCGAGCTGACCCTTGGTGACCGCTTCGAGCTCGGCGAGGTGTGAGCCATCGGGCTTCGGTTGGATGGTGTGGCGGATGCCGAGATTTTCGCGACAGAAGGCGAGGCGGCTCTCGACCATGTCCATCACGATCACGTTGAGATCCATGAGTTTCAGAAACTCCAGACAGGCGAGGCCGATCGGGCCGGCGCCGATCACGAGGACGGATTCGCCGGGTTGGGGGTTGCCGCGTTGCACGGCGTGGTAGCCGATGGCGAGGGTCTCGACGAGCGCGAGTTGGTCATAGGAAAGGTGGTTTCCGGGGTGGAGTTTCCGGGCCGGGCAGATCCAGGAATTGCGAAGGCCACCGTCGGTGTGCACGCCGAGGACCTGGACGCTGGGGCAGCAGTTGGATGAGCCTTTTCGGCTGGTCGCGGAGTCGGGGTTGTTGACGTAGGGTTCGAGCGAGCACTTGTCGCCGGGCTTCACGTTGGTCACGTCGGGCCCGACCGCGAGTACCTCCAGGCCAAGCTCGTGGCCGGGGATGCGCGGGTAGGAAAAGAACGGCATCTTTCCAAGATAGCCCGAGAGGTCGGTGCCGCAGATGCCCATGCGATGGGTGCGGACGAGGGCTTCACCGGGTCCGGGTTGCGGTGGCTCGGGGAGATCGATGACGCGTATTTCCCGGGGCTGTGTGAATTCGATGGCTTTCATGGCGTCAGTTGTTTTCGGGAAGTCCCTCGAGGTGGACGATGTTTCTAACAGGCTCAAAAATGGCCAGCACTTCCGCGAGCAGGGCTTGGTCGAGTGGCTTGTCCATCCACTCGGCCCACTTGCGGATGTTGTCCGGGTTGGCGGAACCGGAGACGGTGGTGGCGATGTCCTCGTTGGCGAGGCAGAACTGGAGTGCAAGCTGGGCGATGTCGACCCCGTTGGCCGCGCAGAGTGCCGCGGCGGCGCGGGCGGCGGCCTTCACTTCCTCAGGCTCTTTCAACCACACTGGCAGCGGCGCGTTGGTGAGGAGTCGGGCGGAGAACGGACCTGCATTCATCACGCCGATGTTCTTCGCCTTCAGGCTCGGCATGAGATCGTTGGCCAGCGTGGTGTTTTGAAGCGTGTAGTTGTTATAGGAAAGAATGCAGTCCACCTCGCAGTGATCGAGGATGGTGTGGAAGGTCTTCATCGGGTAGCAGGAGAATCCGATGGCGCGGACCTTGCCTTGCTCCTTCAGCTTCAGGGCGGCCGGCAGGGTTTCCTCCCAGATCTGTGGGAGCTTCACGAACTCGACGTCGTGCAGCAGCAGGATGTCGAGGTGATCGGTGCCGAGCCGGTGGAGGGAAACGTGGACGGATTCCTCGACGCGTTTGGCGGAGAAATCGAAATGTTCGAGCGAGTAACGGCCGAGCTTGGTGCAGAGTTGATAGGAATCGCGCGGCACATCGCGAAGGGCGATGCCGAGCAAAACCTCCGACATGCCACGACCGTAGAACGGCGAGGTGTCGAGAAGGTTGATGCCGAGATCGAGCGCGACCTTCACGGAGTCGAGCGCCTGATCAAGGGCGACAGGGCGGAACTCCTGGCCGAGCGAGGAGGCGCCGAAGGAGAGGATGGGGAGGTTGAGCCCGGTGTTGCCGAGCGGACGGGTCTTCATGACAGGAAGGAGCGGATGGAGGTGAGGGTCTGGCGGGCGGCGGTTTCGGGATCGGGCAGAGGCAGGATTTCGGCCGAGAGATAGCCGGTGTAGCCGATCTCCCGGAGCGCACCTACGATGGATGTCGTATCTGTGTGACCGAAGCCGATGGCCTGGCGGTTGGAGTCTGCCCAATGCACATGGCCGACATGGGACTGAGCGTGGTAGAGGGCGGTGGAGGGATTGGCCTCCTCGATGTTCATGTGGAACAGGTCGGCGAGGAGCAGGACGTTTTCGATCCCGTTGCTGATCAGGAAATCGGCCCCTTGGCCGATCCGGTTGATGAGGTTGGTCTCGTAGCGGTTGAGGGGCTCATAGAGGAAGGGCACAGCATGCTTCGCGGCGGCTTGGCCGATCGTGTGAAGAGACTCGGCGAGCCAGTCGAGCGCCTGCTCACGGCTGACTTCGCCGCCCCATTTTCCCTGCATCGAGCCGAGAATGGCGGGCGCCCCGAGTTGGCCGCCGAAATCAACGAGAGCGAGAATGAAGTCGAGGGCTGCTTGGCGTTTCCCAGCAGACGGATCGGTCAGGGAAAGCCCGTGGCGCAGCATGCCGGCACCAGTTCCGACTGCAGCGATGCTAAGGCCGTGCTGCTCGGCGACCGTGCGGATTTCCTCGACTGAAACAAAGTCCGCCGAGGGCAGGAACAACTCGACCGCATCGAAGCCGATTTCCGCCGCGATGGCGAAGGCTTCAGGCAGCGGTTGGCGGAACACGAAGGGCCCGGCAGCGGCCTCGGCCACCTGCGAAAGCGTGACGGCCGTTTTCATCAAACGGACTCAATGATGAGGTTGCCATAGGCGGTCGGGTCGCCGGTGCGGATCAGGCCGATCGCTCCGGGGACGAGTTTCTTGAAATCGTTGTGAAGCAGGCGCTCGACGATGACATTGGGAATCTCACCGAAGGACTGATCGAACTTCGCGACGGTTTCAGGCGTGTTCGTGGTGAGGAATTGCTCGGCTTGCCAGATCTTGCCGATCTTGAAATTCGGCTTCAGCACCTCGAGGACCTGCAGGATTGTCGGAATGCCGTGGCACAGGGAAATGTCCACCGTTTCGACCTGCGGCCAGTAGGGGAAAGCCCAGTCGGCGATCACCAGCGTGTTGGTATGGCGGATGCGCGCGAGGAGCGAGAGCAGGTGCGGATTGAGGACGCCGGATTGGATCATGGGTTCGATGGCTGGTTGAAATTTGTCATACAGATTTTGCAGGCCTTGTCATTTCAAAAATCGGCTCGCGGCGGAGGGCTCGCTTTTCCATGCTCTCGGGAATGTCGCAGCGGAGTGCTGGAATCATCGAAGAGATCGAGGCGGAAATCCTGTCCGGGAAAATCCTGCCGGGCGAGCGTCTCCTTTCGGAGGAAAAGCTCTGTGAGCGCTTCGGTGCCAGCCGCACGGTGATCCGCGAGGCGATCCAGCAACTGCGTGGCCGCGGTCTGCTGCGCACCACCAAGGGCTCCGGATCGTACATCGCTGACCCCAGCCTCGATTCGCTGACCACTGCCATGGGGGCCTACGCGTCGCTGGTCGTGGAGGCTGGCTTCATGGAGCTGATCGATTTCCGCATCCTGATCGAGACCGAGTGCGCCCGGCTCGCGGCCGTGCATGCCGGGGAAGCGGTGCTGAAGGAACTGCGGGCTATTTTGACCACGATGGAGAAAGTCAGGGGTGCACGTGGAAAGTTCAGCAAGGCCGACATCGCCTTTCACCTCGCGATCGCGCGCGGCTCTGGAAACCGGATCTACGCCGGAGTCCTGGGTGCGGTGGAAAAGCGCTGCATCGACTACGCGCAGACGAACCGCGGCGACAGTGATTGGTATTCCGGCGTCATCGATGCGCATCGCGACATCCTCGAGGCCATCGCATCCGGCCGCCCCGATCGTGCGGCAGACGCCATGCGACGGCACCTGATTTCCTCGAAACGGCACTTCGTCGATCTCGGAATTCGGAGCAGTTGAGAAAAGTGTAACCGGAGAGTTCGTTCCGGCATCTTCCAGGGTGAGGGCTGTTGAAGCCGCTCATTGAAATTCAAACCACCTACCACACCACCTCCTGAAAAAAATCATCATCACTCTGGCTGCCGCCGCCGCCCTGGCCGCCACCGTGCATGCCGTTTCCCAGAATGACGCTGGGTCCGCCGTTGGATCCGGCAGGTTCCGGGGCCACGCCCGCGAGGTCATCGCCGGCAATGTCGGCGAGCTCAGGGGCCTCCGTTCCCAGTTCAACATCTCGGATGGCCAGCGCACCTTGCTCACCCTGCTTCATTTGGAAGAAATGCCGCTCGCCGAGATTGCCGGGCATCCCGGTATCAGCCTCGCCAACGCCAAGATCAAGGCCTTCCGCGCCCGCAGAACCCTGCGTAAAATCCTCACCAGCCATGGATACTCCACCACCTTCCAAACTTTCGTGGCCGAACCTGTTCCGGCAGGCCAGAACCGAGTCCGCGCCCGACCTCGACGTCCGGGCCGCGCTTCGCCAGCAGATCCGGTCTGAGTCGATGAACCAGTTGCTTGCTCCTTCGCCATCGACTGCGCCATCGACTGCAGCAGCGCTTGTTTTCTCTCTCGAACGCGCCGGGACCCGCTGACCTCTTCATGGATCGCCTCGAGAAGGAAATCGATTCCGGCATGAAACTCAGTGCCGACGAGCAAGCAGTCGTGAAAGCCGAATTGAATGTCACCCGCGGGCATGGTGATGACTCTCAGGCAACCGGAGCGGCGATCTCGCGCTGGTCGATCACGCGCAGCGGGATGTGGACCAGCACCTTGTCGTCGAAGTGGACGTCGAGGTGATAGATGCCAGCCTTTTTCACGGTGCCGGAGAGCGGGGTGATCATGTTCTGGGTCGAGAAGCCGGGCGTGCCTGCTGGCATGTTGACTTCCATGGTCGATTCGTTCGGCGGCACATCGCCACCGGCATCCGAGTCGTCCGAGAAGCGGATCGAGAAGCTGTGGCTGCCGTGGTCGGCGGCGGTGAAGCTGAAGCGTAGGGCCAGCGTGAAGGAGAAGCCGGCGGGGAAGCTTTGGGCGACGATCGCATCGAATGCGCCGAGGACGTTCAGTTTGCCTTGGCTCTCAAGAGCGCTGTCACAGAGGGTTGCTACGAGTAATTCCATAATGGGTAGTTGGAAGCTGGCAGGAACCGCTGGGGACGCAAGCGAGATGAATTGCGGATCTCAGGTCACTTCGCGGCGTCGGTTTCCGGCCAAATCGGAGACTCATACCCGGCGAGGTCCTGAGGCTTGACGTGGTCGGCTCGTTTGACCTTGCCCAGCCAGGTCGGGCGGTAAGGTCCGACGATTGAGATGTCGGCGTCCGGCTTGATCTCCTTTTCCATTCCGGAAGCCCAGAAGCAAGCGTTCACGAGCATCCGGCGGAAACCGTCGTTCGCCAGGTCTCCGGACGCTCCGTAGGTGCTGGTGAAGACGCGACCGGCCTTCCCAGAGCTGCCGGTGTAGGTCCGCGTCCAGGCACCGGGCATGGGCTTTTTGCTGTCGTCGTTCGGGGAATCGGCGCTCATGCCGTTGAGCGGCTGGGCCATGGCGAGGATCTCGCTGCCCTCAATCGGGTAGGCGTTGTAGGCCCCAATTTCCGCCCACATCGACTTCACGCCGCTCAGGATCGGGTGGCCGGCCTTGTCGGGCACGATGTCCAGTCGCGTGCTGGACTGGTGGTTCGGTCCGTAATGACCCACCCAGGTCTCGCCGAGAACCTGTCGGCCGAAGCCGCCCTTGTAGTCGTCGCCCTTGTAACTGAAATCATATTTCGCAAACGGGCTGTCCTTCGGGATCTGGAAGCCATGGGTCGCCGTGCGCAGGCCGATCACCGGGCCGCCTCGCGCGAGGTAATCAAGGATCGGCTGCATCTGGTCAGCCGGGAGGTTTTGGAACCGAGTGAAAATGACCATCAGATCCGCATTTTTCAATGCCTCGGTGCCGGGGATGTTCGAGCAACCCGGCGTGATGTCACCCGTCGCCGGATCGACCCCGAACAGCACCGTGCATTTGAACCCTTGGTGCTTCGCCAGAATCCGCCCGAGCTGCGGCAGCGCCTCCTCCGACTTGTATTCGTGATCGCTGGCAATCAGCACGACCTGCTTGCCCTTCCCGGGCCCGGCGGTGCCCTCATACACGAGCGGTTCGGCAGAACAGTTCATTGCACCGAGGGCGAACGGGGCGAGGCGGAGGAGTGGGCGGACCATGAATTTTGGAGGATGAGAACGAAGTTCTGCACAGCGAAACGTCGACGCGTCGAGCACTCTGTCAGCAGGCTTGCGGGGCTTCTCCTCGAAATGCCCCCGAAAGTATCGCTTCCTCTCGATCGTGCCCACACTCCTTGAGGTTTCTGGCGCTCAGTGCCACCCACAAAAAAGCCCCGGCGGTGCTGGACCGGCCGGGGCTTATTGAATTTTTGTTAGATCAAATCAGGAGCGCTTCACGTCCACCCACTGCTTGGTCTTGGCGGATTCCAAGACGGCGTCGCAGACATACTGGGTGCCGAGGGCGTGGCGGAAGTCGGGGTAGCGCTTTTCGGCGGTCGGGTTGTCGAGGGACTTGAAGAACTCGGCCAGCTCATGCGTGAACGAGTGCTCATAGCCGAGACAGAGGCCCGGGACCCACCAGTTTCCGGAATACGGATGATCGCCATCGGTGGCGTGGATGTTGGTCCAGCCGCGACGGTCGCCGGGGACGGAGTGGTCGAAGTACGAGAGGTAGTTGAGGTCGTGAAGGTCCCAGGCGAGGGACTTCTTCGCGCCGTTGATCTCGAAGGTATAGAGCGCCTTGTGGCCGCGGGCGTAGCGGGTCGATTCGAAGATGGCGAGCGAGCCGTTTTCAAATCGGGCGATGAAGGCACAGGCGTCGTCGATGGTGACGGCCTGCTTCTCACCGGTGGCGGTGTGGACACGCTCCTTGATGAAGGTCTCGGTCATGGCGCTGACGGAGACAATGTCGCCGTTGATCCAGCGGGCGGTGTCGATGCAGTGGGCGAGCAGGTCGCCCGTGACGCCGGAGCCAGCCGCAGCGGCATCGAGACGCCAGAGACCGGCACCGCCTTGCGGGAGTTCTTCGGAAATCGTCCAGTCTTGGAGGAAATTGGCGCGATAGTGGAAGATGCGGCCGAGCTCCCCGGCATCGACGATGTTCTTCGCGAGCGTGACGGCGGGGAGGAAACGGTAGTTGTACCAAACGAGGTTCGGCAAACCGGAGGCCTCGACGGCCTTGACCATTTCCTCACCCTGCGTGCCGTTGAGGGCGAGTGGCTTTTCGCAGAGGATCATCTTGCCGTGCTTGATGCACTCGAGGGCGATCTCAGCGTGGGAGTCGTTCGGCGTGCAGATGTCGACGGCGTCGATGTCATCGCGCTTTACCAGCTCGCGCCAGTCGGTTTCGTAGGAGGCATAGCCCCACTTTTCGGCGAAGGCGGCGACCTTCTCCTGATCGCGACCGCAGACGGCCTGGCGGACCGGGACGTGCTGGGTGTCGAAGAAGTGGCTGAGCTGCGAGTAGGCGTTCGAGTGGGTGCGGCCCATGAAGCCGTAGCCGATGAGTCCGATGCGGATTTCTTTTTTCATGATCAGAAGAGTTGGAGGGATGTAGGTTGGGATTGGGATTAGAGGACCCCGCGTGCAGCGAGGTTGTTGAGACGGTGGGCGATGTCTGACAAGCCGTCCGCCATCACCTTGGCGTAGCTGCGGCCGTCGCGGGTGTCCACACCGTGGCCGGGGTCGAGCTTGCGCAGGGTTTCGAGAGCGGCGTCCTCGTGATCGAAGATCTCGACATAGACATGCTTGAGCTTGCCGGTTTTGGCCATGGCGGTGAGCAGCACGGCGATCCAGCCGTCATCGGACGAAAGGCAGCCGCGCGTGGTCTTGGCGGAGGCATGGAAAACGCCGAGTTCGTCAGCCTCGGCGATCTTCGCGATGAGGGCCTGGTTTTCCGCGATGCTCAGGCCTGAGTCACCGCAGTGGGCGGCATCGACGAGCACTTTGAAAAACGGTTTGCCAAGCGCCTTGTTGGCCGCGCTGACGAAGGCCCAGTCGCGGTCAAGGCTGGTGAAGGTCTTGAACTCGCCGGGCCGGAGAAACTCGATGTTCCAGCTCTCGATGGAGGATCCCGCAAGGCCGGCTTCCTCGTAGGCGCGAAGGTGAAGCTTCACGTTCTGGGCGATCGCCGCCTCGAAATCCGCACCCTCGCGGCGGGTTTCATTGGCGCTCATCCATTCCTCGATCGAAGTCGAGGAAACGTGGCGTGCGCCATGGGCGACTGCCACCTTCAGGCTCGGGAGGAGCTGCGCGAGCACCGCGTCCTCGTCGGCGGGGTTCATCGGATTGACGCCGCCGACCATCAGAACGAAATCCACTTCGAGCCCCAGGCCCTTCAGGCCGCCAACAAGCGCGCCGATGTCCCCGGGATCGGTTCCGGGAAAGATCGAAACCTGGACGCAGTCGAAGGCGACGGGCGAGGTTTCTACCAGTTCCCTGACTCCTGTCACCACGAGCATTTCTCCAGCCGGATTGCGGGGAAACCTGCCGGTTTCATCCGGCAGGAGCGCCCCCACAAAGCGGAGGTGGGTGGGGACGATGCCGAGGTGGACTGGGGATTTCAGAAGAATTTTTTCGGGCATGAGTGGATTTAAATGAGGAGGGCCAGGTTGGAGAAAGTTCGAGGTCCCCAATGGCCGCAAGCGCCTGATTTTTACCCTCAGACGCCAGGGGTTTTCGAGTGCGCGTTCTGCGGGAAGTCGAAGGTCAAGACGAGCGGTTCAGTTCCCGTGTTCTCGATTTCCACCCCGCCGCGGTTAAGTGCGGCCTGGGTGATAAAACCGATCTCCGGATAGATTTCGCCTAGCTTCATATCCTGGTGATATCGAACTTCGAGCTTTCCAACCCGGCCGCGGCCGCGGTTCGTGTGGAACAGCGTGGGACACTCCGGGCAGAACCTGGTCTTGCTGCCGGGCTCGATGATGAGGCGAAGAATTGAGGCCTTCTGGTCGCCGAGGAAATCACCGTACACGATCCACTTCGCATCAACGCCTTCGCCGACGAATCCTTCGGCAGTGATTGCCGGGCGCGAATTCTTCTTTACGAAGTCCGGGTCTTGGTTGGCTGCGAAGTCGAAGGTATCAACCAGGAACTCCCAGTCTTCGTGTTTGTCCTTCGGATAGTCCTCTTCGCGGCAGGCATAAAAGGCATCGGCTGCTCCGATGCGGCCGTCAAGCGTTCGGTCCTCGGCGAGGAAATGCTCATCCATCGTGACGTGCAGCTCGTGCGTGCAAAGGTCGGTTGGCGAATGAAGAACACCGTTCGGCATCACAAAACCGTTATCAATATGCATCATGGTGTGAGGAGACAGATAACGGACTCCATTGTACTCGCCTTGTCCCCAACGCTTCATGCAGCCGAGAAAATCATCCTTCGTTACAAACGGATACAGCCCCATGGCCGTGGTGTGATAATGCGACGGATTGACTCCGGGGTTGTCGTAAGAATTGATGTCATACACTTCCCACTTTGCCCAATGAAGGTGATGCGGAATCGGGTTCAGATTGTCGAACTTCTTGGACACAACCGGCCAGGTGACCTTGCCGAACAAGGATTTCGAAAAAGCCGTGACCTTCTCGCCCATGACGGCTTCAGGATTGGTCGCGATCAAATCCTGAAGTGAGATGACTTGCCCATTCGGCGTGAGGACGTGTGCTTCTCCTTCACGAAATGGTGCCTTTCCCGTGCGGGTATCGATGACGCCTGTCACGATGGGCACGGTGCAGCACATCCAAACTTCATCGAGACCTGTCCCGCCCATGTAGTCCGGGTAGTATGATTTCTCATCCAGGCGAAGGCGCCTTCCCGGCGTGCAAAATGTCCGGCCGGCATAGCGGTGCAGAAGCTGCAGCACCCCGTCGTTCTGATTGAGGCAGTCCTCGAGAATCGAATCCGATCCTCCATCGATGACATTGTGTTGTGGGTACTCGTGTAGTTTATCCGCGAGAATTGAAGTCGAAGCAGCCATAGGAGATGGATTTTGAAGATTGGGTATAGAGTAGTGGCAGCCTTAGAGCGCCTCGTCGACGGCAACCATGGCCTTGAGCACCTCGTTCCAGGTACCTGCGCTCTCCAGAGTCTCGTTGGAGAACATGCAGCCGTCCCAGCAGATGTGCTTCATGCCGCGCTTGTCGGCATCCTTGAGCCAATAGGTCGCGCACTTGGCGATGTTGAGCTTGCCGTTCGGGTCGTTGGCTTGGCAATGGCGGCCGGTCTTGTCGTGCGAGCCGGTGCCGTGGACCGAGCCGTCGTTCTGCGCGACGTGGAAGTCGATCGTCCAGGGGCGGAGGGCGTCGGTGAGGGTCTTGTAGGCGGGCCAGAACTCCTCGTCGGTGTAGCCTTCCTCGAGGAGGGCGGCCTCGGGGGCGTTGTAGCCCATGAGGTAGAGGTAGGTGTGGGCGAGGTCGGCCTGGAAGCCGACGGTTTCCGGCATGCCGGTTGCTTCGAGAGTATCGAGCATGGCCTTCCAGGAATGCATGCCGCCCCAGCAGATTTCGCCCTCTGCGGCGAGGCGCTCGCCGTGCTGCGCGGCGACCTTCCCGGCCTCACGCCAGGTCTCGGCGATGAGCTTGGTGTTGCCGGCGGGATCGGCCGACCAATCGTGCACGCCGCCAGCGGAGTCGACGCGGATCAGGCCGTAGTCGCGGACGCCGTGGGCCTTGAGGATGTCGGCGATGCGACAGGCCTTCTCGACGGCGAGGACGAAGTTTTTCCGATCATCAGCGGAGCCAAATGCGGAGCCACCGACGGTGCCAGGCCAGACCGGAGCGACGAGCGAGCCGACTTTCAGACCGCGCGAGGCGATCTGATCGGCCATGGCCTTGATCGTGTCCTCAGAGGCATCCGGATCGGTGTGCGGGTGGAACATGAAAAGGTCGACGCCATCGAACTTGCGGCCGTTGACCTCGGCGGCGACGGTCAGTTCGAGCATGCGGTCGAGCGCGATCGGCGGGTGGTCGGTTCCGGGTTCTTTCCCGACCAAGCCGGGCCACATGGCATTGTGCAGTTTCATAGTATGTTGAGAGTTGAGAGTTGAGAGTTGAGAGGGAAGAGGAGAATTGGATTCGAGATTCTGTGCGTTGAAATCCGATGTTATGCGCTCTTGCGGGCTCCACTCGCGGGAGCGCTGGGATGCAGCTTGATGCGCAGGCCGGGCTGGAGGAACGAGCGCGGGGTCCAAGTCGGCGAGAGCAGGAGCAGGCCGCCGGTTTCCTCAAGGCGGGCCTCGACGGCGGATTTGACGCTGTCGGTGCGAGTGGTCAGGTCTTGGACGGTGCGTGGGGCGGTCATGGATTTCAGAAGATGAGAAAGAGGAGGATCTTCTATGGGCAGGGAGTCAGAATCGTTTCAGGCTTCTGCGGCAAGGAAATCCTTCCAAGTGACGGTGGAAATCACCGATTTTCCCGACTCCCCCGTGACCCGGATCGCGTTGGGGCCATCTGGCCGGATCGAAGCGACGGCTCCAAAGTCCGCCTGGACGGCGACGACGCCTTGAATGATGCGCAGGGAAACTGCCGTCCCGGGCGAGAATTCGCGCGCGGTCGGAATGCCCAACGCGGCCAGCCGATCCTCGCGGGCGACGTCTGGCCCATCGCTGAAATGCGAGCAAACTTCCTCGATGCCGAGCCTTCCCAAATGCCTGCCGTTCCATGGCTCCGCGTGCCGACCGCCATTCGAGATCCAGAACAAGGTCGCCGGGAAATCCCCCGGGTTCTTCAATGAAAACCACACGTAGCCATCCAGCACTGCCGCCGACCAGGCGAAGGGTTGTTCAGGGGTGGTTGGTTCGCTGACCATCATGATCAGGTCGTCGAAGCCCTTCCGCGCCGGGTAGCGGGTCAGATCGGTGGTGCCGCCATGGGCGAGCGGGACTTGGCGGAGGTCGGTGAAGGTGGCGCCGGGTTTCAAAGCCCCGTATTCGCGGTTCTCCGGATTGGAAAAAAGCCCCGGATACACCGATGCCCAGCGGAATGGCGAGACGGTGACGCGGCCGGCGCCTTCAGGGATCTGGGAAAAGTCGAGAATGGGATG
>Ga0209829_10002960_pt1 | contig 12611 bp, 19 predicted proteins | sample C_140205_EF_Meta_FD_187311 | JGI IMG/M metagenome (GOLD analysis project Ga0209829, IMG submission 187311) | Freshwater microbial communities from Lake Croche, Canada to study carbon cycling - C_140205_EF_MetaG (SPAdes) (version 2) | ecosystem: Environmental > Aquatic > Freshwater > Lake...
ATTGACATTCACCATCATACACATAATAGAGCTGCCGCAGGTTGATTACACGATTGCACTTCTTGCCAAAAGTGCCAAAATATCCTGGGATGACAACAACCGTAGGCACAGCCCAGCTGCTGTCTATACTCCGCAATGCAGGATGGTCTGACACAAGATGATCGTCATTTGCAATCCAGCTGGCCCAATCATGGATATTGCCATACTGGTCATACGCTTTAACGCCGCCCACCATCATATTGCGAATAGTGCTGCGTGCACTAAAGAAACCACAAGCTTGAAAGCCGGCGGTCAAGACAAGTGTAGTTTTTGTTTTGGGTGCTACAGGCGTCATTCGGTATACTCCTTTACACAGCTGTTTTTTGCGTTTTCAAGCGCAGCATCAATGATATCCTGAAAGGCTTTTAGTTTAGCAGCATCATTATCCAATAGGTGAGCAATGTCACGATTGTATTTTAAATAAAGCATTGCACCTCGCAATGTTCCTGAGAGACTAGCATAAAAAGTTGGTGTCATAATGTTAAAGTGGGTAATACAAACTTGTCTGCAATACTGCAAAGCAGTCTACATGTTTTGTTGTGCGTCTTTGTGTCGCACAGTGTAGTCATAACAATGCTGGTTCGCTCAATGTTAAGTGAATCTACTTGCGGTTTAGAATCGCTCCAGCGTGTTAATTGCTTGCGCACCGCCTTAAGCAATTCAGGAGAAAAGCCAGCTGGATGTTGATAAACGAATAGTTGCGGTTTCATATTGTGGTTTCCTTACAGAGTCATTATACTCTAAAAAATCCCACTTGTAAAGGACTTTTTCCCAAAAAATGCATATTTTTAAGGTTTCATTGATTTTCAACAAGTTACGGAAAATGCACTTTATCTAATTTTCCTCACCTCAAATAAAGAAAGGCCGCTGTAAAATAAATTACAGCGGCCTTTTTGTCTCTTTAATTTTTATTCGCTTTTCTTTGTCTTTTCAGCCTTCTTTGCTTTTTTCTCAATCATCTTTCCGCGCTTTTCAAGGCGCTCAAGAACTTGATTTGCGTCCAGCCAAATATCTTTATCATTGGTCATGTCAGCAATTTCACTATCCGTAAGGAAGTCAGTATACATGTCTTGAAACAAGCCAGTGCTCCATTTACGCTCATGAACCATGCCGTGATACATTTCACCGCCTTTGCCAACTGTTCCAGCACTATAGTTGTGGAACAAGAACATGCTATGATTGGTAATCATATATTCATCGGCCGCGAGGAAGATGAGCGTTGCTGCACTCATACATGCGCCTTCAACACTTACCATGATGTGTGCTTCAGTTTCGGCCAATGCCTGAAGGAATTGAATGGTTGTAAATAAGTTTCCTCCTGGGCAATTGATGTGAATCTTGATTGCATCTGTTTCACGACAGTTACGAATCTCATGGAACCAACTGATATATTCACTGGGCGGTCCAATTTCATCGCTCAGGTAATACTCACGCACGCATCCATAATCAGTTGAGAAACTGTCAGGCGGTCCACTTGTTAACAGATCAAGAAGGCCTTTGTTATTTTTTGTTTTTGTATTATTATCCATGACCGAATAGTTTTTTAGTATTGTATTCTTTAATTACTTTTTGCAATTCATTTGTCCATGAGTCTCGCTTTTCTTTAAATACAACCGGTGTTGGGTTGTCATCAATTGCCATAACAATTACGGTACGTGATACAGGTATGCCTGTGCGCTCCTCAAACATAATTGCATATGCACACAATTGTATAAAGTAGTTGCTAATCTCTTCACGTGTTTTAACCCGCTTACTGGTTTTAAAATCGATAATACTAAGTTTTCCTTCATATTCTGCAACGAGATCGACTCTTCCAGCAATTCCAAGATGGTCACTATACAGCGGGCATTCCTGCATTACAACACGTCCTATGTTTTTGTCAAGGACTGGCTGAATACTACGGAACAGTGCTACAACATGAGGCATCTCGTCCTTATTGTATATATCCGGTTCGTTGTTAAGATACTTCTCAGCAATGGAATGCATTGCTGTTCCACGTGCACATGCATGACGCGTAATTCGATTAGCTTCTTCTTCGCCTACGCGTCGACGCCATTCATAGATAGCTTCCTTGCCGCGTACGCTTAATACAGTTGTAATACTTGGATACTTATTTCCTTGCGGTGTAACATATAAGCGAGTGCCTGGGATACTAGCATCGCCTAAGTCATCATAACCCAATGACACAGGATTGTGTATAAAAGTTCTATGCGCCATTAAATACTGTCCCAATCTATAAAGATGCCTTTTTCAACACTCTTGTCTTTACGACTGTCATTGTGTTTGCTCTTCTTTAGTTTTTTATTTGGATTATGGTATGAGTCATCATAATATGACCCTTTGCTGCTATTTGCACCTTTATTTTTTCTACTCTTGCCCATATCTCTTATCGGGTTTCCATGTTTTTTCTCGCGTAATGTCCGCTGCCTTTTTGAATCTTTTTTAAAACATCATTCCATCCACTCCCCGCTCGCTGTAGGATTGTTTGTCCACCAGCATATGAAATACCCGGTGAAGCAATAATACGTTTGACAATGCCTTCACCAGATGCAGCACAGGCTACACACGGCTCACTTAGCGGCACATCACGTTCAGACATACTCATACTAGCCTCCCATTCATGTTCACATGATGCGCACTTAAATGTATATGTCATCTTTAAATTAGATTTGGAAATGCAGTGCGAACCAATGATTCTGTAAGTAACGGATACAATTCAGATAGTTTTTTATCTTTCATGGCAATTAAGATAAGAGCATCTTTAGCATGCGCGCCTTCAATTAAACGTATAAACAGAGTCTCTTTACGAATACGAGATATACGAGTATTGCGCTTTAATAAACTTGGTAAAACTTGAATCTGTTGTTTTAATGGAGAAGGTTGCAACCCGGCCGGATTAGAGTCAACTCTATATGGAGGAGCACCTTCTGGAAGATCCAAATATAACTCAGTCTTAAATGCAGCTTGTAAAACCATTTGAACTGCCTGGGTAAGATTATTTCTTAATATAGAAACTCGCTCATCGATGCTTGTTGTTTTTTCCAATTGTTCAAATACCTCATGAGGTAATCGTTCATGCGTTCTTTTAATCATATGTTTTTATTTGGTGAAAAATTCTGATGCACTGCTAATAAGCATATTGCATCGATTTGCTATCAGGTAATTAAGTACCTTGCTATTGTTCTTGACAGGAGCTGCAGCATATTCCGCAAGGATAGTATTACGCACGTCAGCTGGTACAATCTCAAGGTCAATTACGGTACGGTTGCGAATGTAATTGCGATATGTTTCTTCAGGCATAACACTTTGCAATGCGCCTGCCTTATCAGCTGCAATCCATTCGTCAATCTTAGTTGCACGCAATGGGGTCTGACGAATAGAGTCAGTAAAGGTATTATCGCCGCTAAGAACATTAGGTACGCCATCACCGCTATCGCCCTTAAGAACATGTTCCATCAGATAGCGTGCTGGATTTTTATCAGTAATGAGCTTCTTGGTCATAGGACTCCATTGCGAGACATTATCATAACGCTGCAATTGGATAAAGTCTTTATCAGCGCTGATAATCATAACAGGCTCATAGTTGCCAAACTCTTGTGTTGTTTCCACCAGTGCGGCAATAACATCGTCAGCTTCGGCCTTATCGGTTTGAATTACAGTGTATGGCAGGTGCTCAATAATCTCACTCTTGATCTTATTGAGAACGCGGAAGATTTCCTTCCAGCCCATTGTGCTCTCTTCGCGATTCTTACGGCGTGCCGCTTTATATTGTGGATAGTAATCTTTGCGCCAGCTGCCGCCATCACAGGCAATAACCATCTTACCATACTTATCACGGTACTTAAGGTTATACATGCGCAGGCTATTAAGAATAATGTGGCGAAGAAAATCTTCTTCAATCCTATCGCTCTTTGCTTGGCTAAATACACTTGAAATGGCAATGCCACTATAATCGATTAGAATCATTTTGATTTGGTTGTTATGTAATTATAATCTAAAAATGAAAGAATGTAAACTACTTTTTCCATAAATTTTTCACATGCTTTGAATGAATGCGACACCCGAGAAACTGATTATAGTAATCTTCACTTAACAGCACTTCTCGTTCAAAATGATACTTTGCTTCAATGTAGGATAGTTCTCCTTTTGCTTTACAAAAATCAAGTATTTCTCTTGAGAAGGTGTCCGCCCGTGCTTCAACCAATTCTTTAACGACCTCACTACTTCCATAATATGTTTGCCAATCACTATGAACCACCTTTTTGCGTTTACGCTTTGTTCCTTTAAGAGGAGGCAGCTTTTTGGTGGTTGTTAACAGTTTCTTTCCAATGTATTTCTTGCCGTTGGTATTGTCGGTCACTTCATATACGAATCCGATATATCCATCCGCAATCTTTTCCACTGCATCGTTTACACTAAAAATTTCTCCTGCATAATACCAGTCTCCCATGTATTATATATCAGAGCAATTCGTCGTTGCTCGAATCCACCTCTGTATTGTAATTGCGGTGAATGCCACAGAAAGGACAATACTCAGGGTATAACTCTTCAAGCTCATCAAACTCATCTTCGTCATCTTCAACGTCATTATAATACTCGGTGTTATCATCATCCCAAATGATTTCATAAACGTGTTTGCAGACTGGACATTTATTGGTTTCAATCATAGTGTTTACGCTTCACAGGTTGAACATGTCATGATGCTGCGTGCTAGCTCTTGAGCAGGATTTGCACTACGTTGATAATACAATCCTTTTACTCCGCTTTCCCATGCAAAAATCATCAGTTCGTTTACTTCTTTTGGTTTGGCTTTAGGTGCAATCATTAGATTGAGACTTTGTCCTTGATCTATATATCGTTGACGTTGAGCCGCTTGAATAACAATTTCCTTTTGAGGAATTTCACCAAAGGTTTTAAAGGTAGCTTTTTCTTCATCAGTTAGTGTTGTCATGTGTTGAACGCTACCGCCATGAATAAGAATATCACGCCATGTTTCGGTATTGTCCAAGGCTTTGCTTTTAAGCAACTTCGTCAGGTATGGATTCTTGTATGTGAATTTACCCTTTGCAAGATCTTTAACAAAGTAATTGCTGTTAAGAGGTTCAATGCTTGGACTTACTTGACCAAGAATAAAGGATGAACTTGTGGTTGGTGCAATAGCAATTGTAGTAGCATTGCGGCGGCCATAACCTTTGAGCAATTCAGGTTCGCCATACAGGTGCGCAAGTTGTTCGGTAGCAGTGTCACACTTTTCACGCAGTGTTTTAAAGATGCCGATATTTTCCATCTTGGCTTCCATACTCTCAAATGCTAGGCTCTTGCTTTGCAAGTAACTATGCCATCCAAGAACGCCTACACCCAATGCGCGCTGATTGATTGCAAACCGACGAGGAGCATCCATATGTGCCATCCCTTCAGTCTTGTCAATGAATTCGGTCATTACACTATCAAGGAAGTACACCAATGTTTCAATTGCATCAGTATCCTTCAAGTCATCCCAACGTTCAAGGTTGATTGATGACAGGTTGCAAACAAAGCTTTCATCTTTACTCGTACTCAGGTAAATTTCATTGCAATTATGAACGGCAATGCCATTGGCAAAAAATGTTTGCGTTTCAGGTACTGTAATATCAAATACATCCACCTCTTTATCTAATGTAATTCTTTTAATTGTTATAGCCATTTTTGTATTGCTTTATTGTAAAACTCTTTTGTATCTTTTCTTAAATGAAATTTATCTATATATTCGTATTCTATCGTCTCACTGGCGATAGCTCTTAACCCTTTAAAACCTTTACCATTAAATCTAAATTCTTTAATGTGTAATATACATGGTTCATTATACTTCGCTGAATATTTAAGCCATATTAATCGTCCAACGTTCCATCCCATGTTATTGCAACACTTAATATAACTATCAACCAATTGCTGATCAGTATATCCGCGGCTATTACCATTTTTTAATCCGGTGTTTGAATTGGAAATCTTTTTCTTATGTGAATCGGTTAGCTTTGTATTTTTTGTGTGATGCACCCATTCACCAGAAACAATTTTTTCATGCGTTGAATCTATTGGCCCTACCATTTCATTAGTTATAGCATCTTTACAAACAATCTTTCCTTTTCTTTGCTCTGAGATTTTAGTCACAGCTGCTTTTCTAAATTTTTCATAAATGCTAGATTGACCAATACTGTCTTTAAATGCCCGGCGGTTAACGGCCATTCTGGTATTTTTCTTACTGATACCCAGCATTAGCATTAATGACGATAAACATGAATATTCATAACGGGTTTTTCGGTATATTCTACAAAGTAATAAATGAGCAAAGAAATGCTCTCTGGCAGTTAACAAAACCTTATTTTCTGCATATCCCGAATTTCCTGGTAAGTGACCGCTCGGACCCTTGCCTCTTCTAATAGAAAACATAAAATCTGGGATTACATGGTGTGATTCATAATACTCTTCAATTTTATCTTTTGTTCTACATTTAGATTTAGCCGAAACAATCAATTCATTGTATATTCGTTTATAATCCATACTCAGTATTTATAATAAAGAGTATTTCAGAACATAAGGATTTATTCTAATATCAATTCATCCGATTCAACAAGATCTTTAGCACATACCCAATCTCTGTTTTTTGTTAAAATCTTATGATCTGGCGTGCATCTAATTGTCTTACCACAATCACTAAAGATTTCTATCAGTTCATTTGTTTTTCCAGTCTTTTCTGCAACAGTAACTTGTGCCCAAATAGATTGATCATCTTTAACCGATTTGACAAATATCTTATCCCAAATATTTAATTTAAATAGAAAGCAGAATTCTTCAAGTGTAATTGATTTATGGTCGCTTCCGTCTGAATTAATTGATACATCGATTAGTGTATCGCCGGTTAAGCAAAGATTACTTGCATGAATACGTTTACCTTTATCCTTGTATACTTGAGGCGCGCCATTGTTTGCGGTATCACTAAAGAATAGGTATGGATAACCACTTTCAAAACGCTTCTTAATGACCAGTCCCCAAATACGGCGAGCATCTTTATTACCATCAATCATCTTGCGCATCCATGCATCACTAACAGTAACACCAATACTCATATCTTGAATAGTATGCCCTTCACCTTTGATCTTTAGGAATTCTTCAACATCTGGATGGTCAATTGGTAAGTATGCTGCAAAGCTGCCGCGGCGTACATTGCCTTGCGATACCACACTCATAAGTTTATCATAAAGCTCCATGAAATGTACGGCGCCTGTACTTGTTCCACCAGCACTAATAGGAGTGCCACGACCGCGTAATGCGCCAAAATAGGCACTAGTACCGCCACCATTTTTTGTCATCATGGCAATTTCAGAGATTTTATAACCAGCAATTTCTTCAAGAGTATCATCAATGTATGTACCAAAACAACTTATTGGTAAACCGCGAACACGGCCGCTGTTGCTCCAAATAGGACTGCTTAATGAATAGAATCCTTTGTGCAAATAGTTTTCAAATTTGTCCGCAAATCCATCCATTCCCAAACGCTTTTCAGCAGCTTCGGCAATATCACGCATACGGCTTTCTGCCGTTTCGCCTTCCTCCTCAAGAACATAGCCTCTGCTTAGGAACTTTCGGCTATCTTTGTTCAACCAATAAATGTCTTCTGTACTCATAATCTAAAGTTATATATTAGAACAAGTCGTCCTCGCCAAAGCTTTGGTTTTTCTTGCTGTATTCAACAGGGCGGCTTGCAAAAAAGTCAGTCATATTGTTGCCATGCAGCTGTTCATCAAACCACATTGTTTCGGCAATCAATGCTTCATCAATTTCAAATGGTTTGCGGAATCCAATTTGTGTCATGCTTTCATTGATACGATTCTTGATAAACTCTTTAAGAATTGGCGCGCTTAAACCAGTTTCATTGATACCGTTAATCATCCAATCCACAATCTTGCTTTCTGCTTTGTATGCTTCATGTGCAGCTGCAATAATACGCTCTTCCAATTCATCGTCAAACATTTCTGGCAATTCCTGCCTCATGGTATTGATAATTTGAATACCCACAAGTGCATGAATATTTTCTTCATTGCGTGTATACTTGACTTGTTGATCTGCGTGAGGCAATACATTTTCAAAAGTCTTAAACCAATTGATAACATAAAACTGACTAAACAGGCTAACATTTTCAACAAACAGTGTAAAGAGCGTTAACGCATACAAGTATTGTTTGTTGCTATCCTTATAGAAACGATGTGTATACTTCTTTAGGTATTTGACACGCCCCTGAATCCATTCCAATTTAAGATTCTCTTCAAAGATGTCTTCCATATCCAATACACTAATCAAACGCTCATATGCATTGTTGTGAATCACTTCGGTATTTGCCATAACAAACCCCAAGTCCTGCAATGATGGGTGAGGAAGATTGTCGCCAAGCTTTGCCCAAAAAGTTTTTACAGCAACCTCAATTTGACCAATAGCACTTAGTGTACGTATAACAATTTCACGACGTCGATCATCAAGAACGGTCTTAAAGTCGTGTACATCTGGTTGAAAACTAAATTCTTTATCGGTCCAAAACCCAGAATGCATAGCCTCAATAAACCCTTCGGTCCAAAGGTAACGGTTTGGTTTGCGTGAGGTTTGTTCATCAAAGATGGTCATTTTAGTATTATTGTCGTTCATATTTTTAAAGGAAAGTTTAGCAAAAAAAATAGGCTACAGTGAAGTAGCCTACCTTCTATAGAAATTATATATCAAATTTCTAATTATGCAAATCTTTATTTTTACTTTTTGTGTAGCTTAAGCACCTTTAGTCTCGACGTACTTCTTAAGTTTAACATAGTACTCAGGATCCTCTGCCAAATGATGCTTAGCTATTATGGTAGCAATTTCTGTATGAGGTGTATGTTCTGACTCTACGGCTATACCTGCTTTTAATTGGGTGGCATCATAGTCAATTTGAGCATCTATCGGTTTAAAGAATGCTTTAAATTCAGTCATTTTAACATCAGCTTCATTCAATGCACGGCGACGAATACTACGCATCGCACCAGTATCTCCATTGCGCAACACAATGGTATGATCGCGATTCTTCATTGCATAATCATAAATTGCTTTTTCAGCATCATCTTGAAGATTTAGATAATTACTCCAACGCTCAAACTTATTGCGACCAGTTTCAAACTTGCGAAAGGTATCGCTGCTAACATCAAACTGTGCAAAGTTTTTGCGACGAATCATGCTATCACGATTATCATGCGGTCGATTACCAGTAGGCGGTAATGATACACCGCTTGAGGTGCTCATGTCTTCAGTTTTACTTTTCATCTTTTAAGATCGTGAGGTGTTACAAATAGAGTTTGTTTGCTTTTTACATGATATGCAGCATATACTGGTACTCCCAAAATGGAACCAATTGGTGCGGAGTCTTCTTTTACCATTACTTGGGTATTTATAATTTGCAGCTCTTCACCAGTAGTAGGGAATGGGACATTGCGTACCAATGAATATATTCCGCGCTGTAAACTAGCGTCTTCATTAAGATACCATGTACTTTCAACTAAAGCTTTAGTATCAACATCAACACCAGTAGCTTCATGAAGAATACGAGATATTGTTTTGTCACTCAGTCCAGTGTGTTCTTTAATAAGCCACAATGCCGCAAGATAACTAGCAACTGTAGTTTTGCCAAAAGGTATCTTATTAAGAAGGCGTTTGATGCGAAATACCAATCGATGAAAGATGTTGTATTTACTGCGCTCACTCATATCAACCGGTTTGCGCAATACTTTACCTTCAGCATCAATAATGCCTAATTTATATGCGCCAGTTTTTTCCCAAGGAGTAGTAAGCAGGCGCAGAAAGCGAAATGCAAAATATGTGTCTGTTGTTGTAGAAAAGAATCCCATATGTTATTTATAATTTTTGAAGTACTCGTGCAACCTGCAAGTCAATGGGTATATTAAGATATTCACCTTCAGGAATATAGTTAAGATAGAGCAGAAAAGTTTTTAATGCTGGCCAATGAGTCTCGTGTATCTTAAAAAAGCTCATGCGTGTGGCAGATGTTACATTAAATACATTGTGAATTACAATAAGATGATTAAGAATTAGCCGCTCTTGTAGGATGCCTTTTTCCTGATATTTTTTAAGTAGTTTTTTTACATACTTAAAACGATTAACATCCTCATGAAATTCCTTTACATCAAGGCAGCGAGGATTATCATAGTTATTGGCCGCATACAATAGAAAGTTTTTGTCTGTCAATTCATGTGTACGTTTCATATTCAAATGTGTAACCAAATTTATTTATGACTTCTTTAGCATGATCATATACCAAATCACATAATGATTTTGAATAGTATTCACGATAGTCATCCTTTGTAGTGGTATTTATTGGCAACATATGGTTAAGTTGGTACTTTACTTGAGGAGTCATATCACCTACGTTTGTTATAAATGACGACAGGTCATCTTTTAATGTTTCTGTTTTGCCAATCACTGTTGCATACTGCAAATAAAGATTACAAACATGTGTATAATAATCATTATGATTATTTAGCCATTCCCGAGCAATGGGTTTGTATGTATTTTTTAACCGATTTTTTAGTGCCCAATCATTTGGGTCAACAAAATAATTTTGCATCATTACAATTCGGTTATTTTTAATCAGGTCATGCTTAAATTGTAGTGATGGTGATAATAGTGTTTTTAAGAATGTTTCAAATGATACAGACTTAGCGCCAAATGTCATCATTATACTCTGCGGCCAAATAGGCATTTCCATCTCTGAACCGTATATACAAAACTTATAAAGAGATACATACCAAGCCCATGGGTTTCTTACTGCCGCAAAACAATGTGTATATTGTTTTGGCATCCAATCCAAATTGCAATCATGTCCCTCCGTTATAATACTACTCAATACACAATCCATCCATGTCCCACCAGTTTTAGGCACATGCAAATAAACTGCGTTATTTGTAATATACATTTTTACTTTTTAAGCAAGTCGCTAACACTCTTGCCAGCTTCCCAAAAACGGCAGCTCCAATAGTTAGCTTTCCATTTCGGGCCTGGATCGGTGTCGCAACCATGGCGTGCACGATAACTTTTTAAACGCGCAGGGTCATCACGTTTAATTTCCATGTTGGGATCACCAAAACCAAGTTTGATTACATTACCTTTTTCGTTTTTGACATAAACATAAAACTTATGCTTCTCGTCATCACTACGCCATGGCTTGTTGAGTGTTACGGTATGGCCATCATACTCTGCTTCTTCAAACAGTGTAAATGTTGGGCTCTCAAGAATTTGATATAGTGTCTTCATATGATTTGATACCAACTTAATAGTGTGTTGAATGTAGAATTGATTGCGTCCGCAGCTATTGCTAATGTATATACATCAGAAACACCAGCTTGTGTCCGGCCCAACTGTAAAAATTGACTGCCTAAATCGTTAAGTATTGTGGATTCACTTGCGTTTGTAATAAATCCAGATTTTACTATGGTTCCACCAGTCATAATTGAATCACTTATTGTGTATTCAGCTGTTACACAATCTGGGTGAGCCGCCCAGGTAGGAGATGTTGCAAAGGTCGCGTTTTTTATTAGAGCCCATTGAAACTTTTTACTTTGTTCAATTACAACCGAAACTCCAGTGGGAATAATTATGCCATCAAGTTTAGCAGACGCTAAACGAATAGACACTGTATTAAAGAATTTTCCGCGGTCAGCATTAGTTGCATTGGTTTGACGTGTAACAAATACCGATGCTGAAGATGCCTGACAGTATGTAATTGACTCGGGGTTATGACCGCCTTCACTAATTACAGTATTGCATATTTGTTTAATGAATGGAGATGTTGCAGTAGAATTTGATAACGAACAACGCAATGGCAATACTGCGGTTGTCATATATGCACTATCATTTAGATTATCATTGTAAAATGTATGTGCTACACATGGCTCACCATTTACGGCAAATCCACAACGAACTGCACCTACACCCAACCATTCTATATCCATCCAAAATATATTAGCTTTAGTCAAATCTAATACTCGTCCAGAATAACCAGTTCCGTCAAATTTATCAAAATTCCAATCCTTTTGACGAATTGTTCTTTCAACTACAGCACCAGAAGAATAGCTTCTTAATACCATTGCAGGCCCGTTTGCATCGCCATCCTGTAAAAGATAAATTCCATTTAAAGCATTAAAATATCCTATACGCTGTTGAACACCGACAGTTGATGCGCTAAATGCAAAACTATTCATGATCAACAAACTTTTACCTGGCTGATAATTAAATACTTTATTTGTTTCTCTAGTAATAGTTCCACCGTTTGCTGCAGTAAGCTTTACGCTGCTTTCATTGACTAGATATGTAGTACCCGCCGTTCCGCTGATTGCATTATTCCATTTACCGTTATCGTCATAACGATGCTGACTTTCAAATAAAGTAAATGGATTGGAAATTCTAAGACGTGCAAATGCATCATATGCACCAGGTTTAGACAGCACATTAGACGTGATTCTAGTTAATGAACTGTCAAGATAATCCTCAATCTTACGGGAAAG
>Ga0209829_10002961_pt1 | contig 12603 bp, 12 predicted proteins | sample C_140205_EF_Meta_FD_187311 | JGI IMG/M metagenome (GOLD analysis project Ga0209829, IMG submission 187311) | Freshwater microbial communities from Lake Croche, Canada to study carbon cycling - C_140205_EF_MetaG (SPAdes) (version 2) | ecosystem: Environmental > Aquatic > Freshwater > Lake...
TTGACAGGTCAATGAGCTGAAAGGCCGCCTCCGCCTCAGCACAGAGCGTTCGATATAGACTAACTGTACACCGTTTAGAGTTTGCCTCTGTATGTAGACATTGTACTGTGGTTAGTTCATCTCGTAGATATGTATGGATTGAGTGAATCGATAGATGGTGTTCAGCAAGTAGATAGTTCTGTTCCGCAGTTGACTGTAGATGCTGAACTGCTGTGCGAGTTCGTTCAATCTCCTGGATATTATACGTTAGACTTACAATATCAGCAGTCTCTTTACTGGTATTTACCTGTAAATATGAGCCTTTTAGTGAAAGGCACTGACGGGCAATAGGTGTTGGTAGAAAGGGCTGATCAATCGGCATTGAATAAGCAACCACAAATGATTGTACGAAATCACGTGTTGTTTCTGATTTTTCATAAGCTCCAATCAGAGCATTTTGGATAGTTTGTTGACTTAGATAGATGGATGCGATCGCAGCAGCAGTAGCCACTAGAGTTCCGCCTGTAAAGAAGGCCCATGATGTATATGCATTCTGCTTCTTCTTTCGCAGAATCTCATCATAGAGAAGTCCTTCTTCCGCAATCTGACGGATTTCCGTCGCACGCTGAACCAAACTAACCTGTGTATCCATTACTCCCTACCTATATCATGTTGCGCAGCTAGTTTCAATTTTCACTTACGCGCCTTACGCGCTTTCCGCGTGTTGCGCGCTTTCCGTGTCTTTTTACTCGGACGGCGGCGAGAACGACTTTTACGATACTTGCTAAAAAGACTAAATCCTTGTCTTGCCGCAGCGGGGATCAGAAAAGGCGCATTCTGAACAACACCTCCATAGACACTTGGATAGAATCCACCACGAAGAGATGTCATAGGGAGTCCAGACCGGAGTATATAGGGCGATTGGACTTCCGCTCGGTCAAATCCAGCCGGCGCAGCGACTTCTTGATATTTCGCATCGACATATGAAAGAGGCTGTCCTCCCGATTGTTTACGGGTATTTCTCATCTATTAAGTAGAATGTTTAGTTTTTTCAGTTTGTGATCATTTAGGAAACTTCAGTGATGATCTTACAGAGCTGATACTTAAGAATATCAACCAAATCTGCGAAGATCCTTCCGAGTTCGTTGAAAAAATAATTGTTCTTCTTCATTCCAAGATTGTCGCCGTTTTGAAGGAGAGTCAATATTTTCCTCATCAACTCCGTGAACTTATGGAGAAAGCTCTTCCAACTCTACAAGCAAAAAGTAATCTACTCGCAGTTCCGTTAGGGTTGGTTATAAAGAGTCCTCAAGGATCTACAGCATGTCAAGCAATAGAGAGTTCACAGTCAACCACTGAGAATCCTGCAGTACAAGAACTTGTTGCTCAAATAAAATCAACAATCGATGAAAAAATAAAGGAAATCTGTTCTTCTACGGAGCAAACTGCGCCTGTACCTACAGGTGGTAGACGTAGAAGGCGCCGCACCTCGAAGAAATCGCATAAATCTAAACAAACCCGGCGCAGAAAGACTACACGGCGGTATTAAATTTGAAAGCCTAAGGGTGGGTATCATGAGTTTAGTAGAAACATCATGGCTGACCAATACAAGAAGCATACCCACCGTGAACACATCCTTGAGCTACCTGATACCTATATCGGTAGTACTGAAACCGTAGATGAATCACGTTGGGTCTTTGACACCGAGTCTAAGAAGATGATTCACCGTACCGTGCGTTTTAATCCTGGTCTTTACAAAATCTTTGATGAGGTTCTTGTAAATGCCCGTGATGCGATGGTACGTAGCAGCACAGAAGAGGGTCGTACTCCTATCAAGCACATTGACGTTACCTGCGGCCTCGTAGATAGTATCTATACGGTGAGCGTGGAGAATGACGGTGATGGGATTCCGATTGAGATTCATAAGACGGAGAAGGTCTGGGCACCTGAACTCATCTTTGGACATCTTCTTACGAGTGGAAACTACAATAAGGAGGAGGAGAAGATTGTCGGTGGCAAGAATGGATATGGTGCGAAGCTCGCAAATATCTTTAGTACCGATTTCAGTGTAAACACGCGGACTCCGAAGAATGGACTTGTCTATTCACAGTCTTGGAAGAAGAATATGAGTGTATGTGAAAAGCCGTCCGTTCGCAAGGCCGCTGCGACGAAGGGCTTTGTCAAGATCACCTTTTGTCCCGATCTTGCGCGCTTCCAGGGAGTTGGCGTCGAGGGTGGTGATATTCTGGAGGACATGAAGACGGTTCTTCAGACGCGCGTACTTGAGATCGCCGCCATGGCAGGTAAGGAAGTAAAAGTGAGTTTCAACGGTGCTCACATTGATACGAACACCTTTGAGAAGTTTGTTCGCCTCTTTATGCGTGATTCCGCTGGACTCGCTTATGAGCGCTGTGGTCCACGCTGGGAGGTTGCGGCCGTCATGACGCGAATGCTCTTTAGTGAAGATCAGGGAACTCCTGAAGATCGTCACATCAGTTTCGCAAATGGTATCAATACACGTAAGGGTGGAAAGCACGTGGATGCGGTCCAGCGGCATGTTCTTGGTGATCTGTGTGAACTCGCCGCAAAGAAGCGTAAGCTTGACATCAAGCCTTCTCAGTTGAAGGATGCGGTGACGCTTTTCGTAAATGCGACCATTGTTAATCCCTCCTTTGATTCGCAGACCAAAGAGACACTTACAACTCCTGCTGGCAAGTTCGGTAGTACGCCGACCTATGGTGGAAAGCTCACTGAGGGACTTGTAAAGGCTGGTGTTCTTGACGAGGCACAGGCGATTCTTGATGCGAAGCTTGCGCGGGATGCGAAGAAGACCGATGGTGCGAAGAAGAAGACGCTTCGTGGACTTCCTAAGCTGGAGGATGCTCTGCTGGCTGGTACGAATAAGTCGAGTGAGTGTACGCTCATTCTTACAGAGGGAGATTCAGCCGCCACGAGCGCAATCACGGGCCTCAAGGTGGTCGGTCGTGAGAAGTGGGGCGTTTTTCCTCTTAAGGGTAAGATGTTGAACGTGAAGGACATCTCACTCGACAAGTTCAATAAGAATGAGGAACTCACCTCAATCAAGAAGATTTTGGGTCTTGAACAGGGTAAGAAGTATTCAAATATCAAGGAACTTCGCTATGGGCGTGTAATGGTCATGGCAGATCAGGATGCGGATGGTTCGCACATCAAAGGACTTCTTATGAATCTGTTCCATACGGAGTGGCAGGAGTTGATGCGACTTGGATTTATCTGCTCACTTGCGACACCTCTACTAAAGGTATCAAAGCGATCCGAGGTCCGCTCATTCTACAATCAGACAGAGTTTGAAGAGTGGAAGGAGAGTCTAGGCGAGGCAGGTCTGAAGGGATGGACTCTCAAATACTACAAGGGATTGGGTACTTCAACGCCTGCTGAGGCACGCGAGTGGTTCGAGACGCTTCATGAGATTAAGTATGTATGGGACACGGAGTCGAATGATTCATTCTCACTAGCCTTTAGTAAGAAGCGAGCGGATGATCGTAAGCGCTGGCTGGCGACCTATGATCCGAAGCGTGTACTACAGATTACCGGTGGTGTTCAGATTCCGTATACGAAGTTTATCAATAATGAGCTCATTCATTTCAGCAATGCGGATAATATTCGCTCGCTGCCACATCTAATGGATGGCCTCAAGCCATCGCAGCGCAAGATCCTCTTTGGTTGTTTCAAGCGTGGACTGAAGGCTGAAGTTCGTGTTGCCCAGCTTGCGGGATATGTAAGTGAGCACGCTGCCTATCACCACGGTGAGGCAAGTCTTACTGCAACGATTGTAGGCATGGCGCAGAACTTTGTAGGATCAAATAATGTGAATCTGCTTGCGCCTGTGGGGCAGTTTGGATCTCGTCTTATGGGTGGAAAGGATGCAGCGAGTGCGAGGTATATTCACACGCATATGGAGCCGATTGTAGATGTACTGTTTCGTAAGGAGGATCATGCGATCCTGAATCATATTGATGATGACGGAATCATTGTAGAACCAGAGACATATTTGCCAGTGGTTCCACTGCTTGCGATCAATGGATGTGTTGGCATTGGAACGGGATTTAGCACCGATATTCCTCCACACAATCCTGAAGATATTGTCAAGCTAATGCGCGATCGTTTGAATGGGGTGCGTGAGACACTTGAGGGTATTGAACTGACTCCGTGGTGGTGGGGATTCCGCGGCCGTGTTACAAAGACCGCTGACTACACGTGGACCACCCGCGGCCTATATACATTCGATGATGAAAAGAAGACAGTGACGATTGATGAACTTCCTGTTGGAACCTGGACAAAGGATTATAAGATCTATCTCGATGAACTGGTTACGGCTGATCTTGAGAAGGGACCTGATGCAGCGCGACAGGATGGAAAGGTTGTGCTGAAGTCATTTGATGACTTGTATAATGATGTAGAGGTAAAGTTCATTCTATATCTAGATCCCGATTACTACGAGGATGCAAAGGCGGATAGTGAAGAGTTTGAGAAGCGCTTCAAGCTAGCGAGCACTTGGAAGACATCAAATATGGTGTGCTTTGATTCTGATCTACAGATCAGCCGGTATTCATCGATTGGAGATCTCCTTGAGGCATACTATGAGCCGCGACTTGGCGCATATGAGTCAAGGCGACAGCATGAGATGGTTCGCCTGAAGGCAGAGGTTACAGAGGCAGATGCGAAGGCGCGGTTCCTTCGTGCGGTTCTTCAGGGATCTATGGAACTCCGTCGTGCGAGTGACGATGAGATTGTGGCCGCAATGAAGAAGCATGATCTTCCTCCACTCTCTTCGCTTGAACAGCCCGATTCAGTCGATGGCTATGAATATCTTCTGCGGATGCGCATGGATCGTGTAAAGGCGGCAGCGATTCAGGAACAGGAGACAGCAGTAATGCGGGCTCAGGAACAGCTTGCGATTCTTGAAGCAACAACTGCAACAGATCTATGGCGTGAGGATTTGTCAGCCTTTGAACAAGGCTGGCAGAAGCTCAAGAGTGAACGCACAAATGAAAAGAAGACCATTGTCATTCAGAAAAAGAGTTCAAAGAAGATGGCTAAGTAAACTCTTTTCTCAGCTAATAGTAAATGGGGGTTCCATTTCCACCAATCTTTGTTATTAATTTGAAAAATCGAAAAGATAGAATGATACATATTAATAAAGATTTTTTTGATTGGCCTATACAACCTGAACGTGTAGACGCAATTATAAGAAAACCTGGATCAACAGGGCTTGCCCTAACATTCAAAAAATGTATTCAAATGGCAAAAGATCGTAAATATCCATGGGTCTTAGTTCTTGAGGATGATTGTAAACTTGAGAAGGATGCTCTAAAACGATTTCAAATAATTTTACATTTTTTATGGGATCGAACTGATTGGGATATTTTTAATGGAGGGCCACGAGTTTTAAAAAGAGATCATACACTCATTTCAAAAAAAATACCTATTTTAAAAATTACAGGATATGTGGCGGCTCAGTTTATATTAGTTTCAAGTCGTGCTTATTCAAAAATACTATCTGAAATTCTTATTAAAGATCCAATCCTTATGCGCCCTCTTGCAATAGATATCTATTTTTCAGATTATCTTTCTACATTTGTTACGTACCCACATTTAGCAGTTCAGCGAAATGGTTATTCAAATCTCAATAAGAAAAATAGAAATTTAAATAAAACATTTACTCTATCAAATCGTACCCTCAAGAAGTTTTTGAATACTCATAAGAATAGAGTTACACAAAAAAAACGAAAATCATCACATAGTTAGTCTACATAAAAGGACCCAGCGGAGCCGTTTTTGTACCTGCACGGCTTAGATTCATCGGTTGAGCAATAGGAACCGGAAGATGACTAATATCCTGTAGGTAATACACATAATGGTCTACTGCGCTTAGAATATGCGGAACAGACCATTCAAGTACGCGTCCATTTAACTCCGATACCTGTCCTTGAATATCGATTAATGTGTTTCGACTGTATTGATAAAAAATGGCCCTCATAATCATTTTTATTTCATCTACGGATTGATCATCGATTACATAACCCTTCGGCTGGCTACGTTCAAACACTTGCTTACGAATCCCATTCTGAATGACTTTAATATTCTCGCCTGAAAAGAACATACGGCTTACCGGCGTCGTTTCCCAGTTCCCCCGAAGCATATCCGTTTCAAAACTCTTTTCAGCTTCCGTTTGGTAGTGATATCCGGCAAAGTCGGAGGGCGCCGAGCCACCGGCAGAACTTCGTGGAGTTAAACTTACACGACCATTTTCACCGTGTCTTCCGTAAGTTGTTAACGGGAGTTCAAAGTCCGGCTTCGCAGTAGACATTCTATAGAGAGTTCTTTTTTTCCGGCAGCCCATAAAATTATTTTCTAAGGAGGATGTATAATACAAATGACTTCTATTGCTGGTCGCCAGATTAAGCAGAACATGACTGATCTGGGCTACTTCATGCCGGTCTCCTCGCTCCAGGGCATCGTGTACACGTTCACGCCTGGCAGCGGCGCGGGCGGCTCCTTCGCGCAGGGACAGTTCCCTACGGTTGCGGCGTGGGCTACGGTGACGGCGTATGGCAAGACGGCCGGCGCAGCTAACAGCGGTAACCCGTACCTATCCTCCATCAACCAAGGAGGCGCGGGTATCCTCAAGGACATGGGCAAGACGGTTGTGTCAGCCGGCCGCACGTTCCGTAAGGTTCAGCTCGTCGTAAACAGCGGCAACGCGGCGCTGTACCAGAATCTCTCCACGAACGGTGTTGCGGGTGGTGACCCCTACCAGATCTCGGGCACGACACCGATCCAGGACTTCCTTACGGGCTACATCGAGCTCGGCTTCGAGGGTACTGGCCCGTCTGCGCCGGTTGTCCCCTACGGCCGGTAAAGATAACGTTTTTCACATGGCTATTTTTTATATCCAACGTGATGAACACTAAAGAAAATATTCCGGTGGTAATAGATGGATATCGGCATTGATTACAGTTTACTCCTTTACGTCCTTGTATGTGTACTCATAGGTGCGGGAGTTCCCTATACTTTCATACAATCACAGAAGTTATATGCCGCTATCGGATTTTTAATCTTTGCGCTGGCCTCCTTTATTTACTTTGGCCTTCGTTGGTTTGATGGACTTCATCTAAAACAATCAATGGTTGGAGGTGTTGATCCGAGTTCCTCATGGCCGCCGCAGATTAACTATTGTCCGGATTTCTTGAGTCTGAAGAAAGGCGCAGATAGTAAATATTATTGTGTAGATGCGATGGGAGTAAGTGCACTTACCCCATTCACTTCAACAAGCACAGTTGATCCCACTGCGAGTACAGCAAATCTATTTGGACCTCTTACTGCGAATAAAAAGGCAAGTGAGTATTTAAGCGATATGCTTAGTAAAAAACTAACATGGGAAGGTGTCTATGATGGAATCTCTCCTGCGAATGTAAAACCTCCTGTCCCGTCATAGGCCTAAGAGGTTTTTTGAATAAAAGATAGATGCCTCAACAACTGTCAAATATATCCCTACATCCCGAGTTGGAGTCAACACTTCAAACCTGGATTGAGAAACGACCCACCGCTGCTGTTCTTCTTTATGGAGTTCCTGGTGTTGGAAAAACAACACTTGCCTATCGCCTATTTCACGGAAACTCTCTGAAAGTTGTGGAGTTTAACGCAAGTCACACCCGTTCAGGCGCTTCCTTTCGGAAAACGATTCTTCCTCTTTTATGCCAAGGTGGAGTTCTTGAACAGATGAATACCGGTAAACGCGGCGGCGTAGGTGTTCTTCTTGATGAGATTGATGGCCTCAGTTCAGGTGAAAAGGGAGGCTTGTCTGAACTTACGAGTTATCTGCGAAACTGGAATCCAAAGGATCCTGGAAATCCTCTGATTCTGATTAGTAACACCCTTGAAAACCGGTCATTGCTTCAGATTTCAAAGTTATGTACCACCTTTGAAGTGGGTCCGGCGCCGCGGAAGATTGTAGAAGATTGGCTTCAGTGTTCACTTCCATCGAGTTGGGAACAAGGTAGTGAACTCTCGGGTGATCTACGAGCACTTAAGCGATTTGTGGCTGGACTTGAAGTGGAAACTGAGTTAAGTGAGTATCCTGAAGGTGTTCTTCCAATCGCATGGTGGTGTCTATGGAATCCGTGGCACGCCTGGGTTGAACTTGATATTGAAAATAATGAAGGAAATCTTGCGGGACTTGTTGCGGCTGAAAATCTACCTGAACGTCTCTTAGCCACGGGGAAAGAAAAAGAGGAACTGTGGAAACTCTACATTTCACTTTTTGATAGTTTAGCCGAATCGGATCGTGCAGATTATTGGGCTTTTTTCTATCAATGCTGGAATCTTCTTCCTTTTTCTCATGCCTTGAAGTTAAAAAATCTGGGACTTCATTTGACTGAAAAATGTCCCTTTCCTCCCGAGGCTATACCTGAATCAACGAGCATGAGATATACATCTGTATTAACTCGTCAATCAGGTATGTTTAATGCATGGAAGTTACTCTGTGAACTTTCGGATTCTCATGGAGTCCCTATTCGCCTTTCCTCAATGGCTGCGGACCTTGAGTTACTTCTAGGAGAAGGTCTCAAGCTCGACAGAAAACGTCGTCTTAATAATCTACGATTTACTGCTGCGACTGTGAATACACTTTTACAGGAAAGACCTCCCGCAACTTCTTCGTTATAAAATAGAATGAAATATACAAACTGGCTTCTAGGAGACGGATTTCTATTCTTTATAATCATATTACTTATGATAGGTATTGTATTTAAGGCATATGTATATTCACAATTCAATATTAAACCCGTTTCTTTAGTTAATGTGAATGTCTAGGAGGCGACTTCATTTGGATGAACTAACTTTACAAAATGGAGCGGAGTCGTCCGTCCCATACGATACGCGCGGCCGAGAATCTGCTTTTCTTCCTCAGGCGTCATCGCGTGCCATAACACCACATAGGTTGCTGATGTGATATTCAGACCAGCACCTGCGTGATTACTATTTAAGAGTAATACCCGAACTGATCCCGCATCAAATCGTTCAAGTAGACTTGAGATTACATCTTTATTACCCTTTACACTTTGAACCGTTATATTATCTGTTTCAAGAGTTTCCTGCATCATCCTAAATGGATTTTCATATCGACTAAACACAAGAAACTTATCACGGGGATTTTTCCGAAGAAGTTCTACTAATGCTTCAATCTTCTTTGGTTTCTTAGCAGGTAGTTCTCTAGTTTGTATAGGGGCTTGAGTTCCTTCAGATACTTCGTGAAGTTGACTGGCGGGCATTTCTGTGCGACAGAGAGGACATCCATTTTTTCTTGAAAGACATTCTAAAATACATACGGCACAGAAAATCGCTGAACAACAGGGTGTAAGTAATGGTTTTGTCGGCTCATCGTAACAGATGGCACAGATTTCTTTCTTATAGTTTTCAATGCGCTTTTTAATACTTATAATCTGCTCCTTCAAACTAGAAATCTTAGATTGAAGATTTGCCAAGGCCTGCTCCTTTGCCTGAGGTGTTGAATACTCTTCACCTTGCTTAAATATATATAAGCGTTCGAGGCGGTGTAGTTCATTTGTCCGATTTTCTGTAACAGCCTGAATAAGATTCATAGGAGAATCGGCTGGAACACCAAGCGCGCTCAGTGCGGACTGAACATCGCCCGCATTCAGTAAGTTCTGAATCGTATGAGGCACAGATGATGAAACAATACGCTGAGCCATACTAGGCTCACATTCAATAGTACGTGTAAATAAAGGAGGTAATGAAATCGAGTTCTGAATGAACTCATCGCGACATCGTAGAACAAGTTGAGTTCTAAAGGGATGTTGAATCCGCAGAAACTCTCTAAAATAAAGGCCTGAACGTGATGTATATCTCGCAACAAATCCACGCCCCGCATTTACTGATTGAAGCATATATGCCTGATATACTGGATCAAGTTGTGTAAAATCAGGTCGCTGTGTGACTCGTTGAACATGTGTATGAGGTAGCCAGATTCGTTCATTTTCAAAAAGAAGATTTTGCCATGTGGCCGAAATAAGCCATAGAAAACTTACATCTGGAAATCTCTGTGTGCTTGGAATATATATACTATCTGCCTCATCAACATAGATTCTTGAAAAATAAATCTTATGTTCAATCAGTTCAAGCATTTTTCCAACAAGAGTATTACTTATCAAGACTACATCAGATTCAACTAACTTCTTAAAAAAAAGAGTACTTTCAAATGCGCGTTTGGTGGTAACCGCATAACATGTCAGATCTGTTTGATCATCAATATATGTCTTCCATTGTCGAAATAAAGTATGTGGAACAACAAGCAGCGCAGGCGAGTTTGAAAGATCTGTATAACTATGTTCAACAAAACTAAATACATTTTTATTTGAATATTGATTTAATCCACGATATGAAGAAAGTGGGGCTTTTCCTTTCATAGCTGCTATATGACCAAGTACCATAAGTGATTTTCCTACACCAACCGAATCACCTAATACCGCAAATCGACTATATAACTTTTCTCCACTTATGTCATATCCCTTCCGTAGATTATTTTCGAGACCTATCATCGAATGAATAATCGCCCGTTGATGAGCTCGTAAGGAGATCTTAATCGAACGCGGCTGATCACAGATCGGTGTTTGCTCACTACATGCATTCAAAAAAGGCCTATTATATAAATCTGTAAAATACATTCCATTATACATTCTGCCTTCTACTAAAGACCGTCTTAGAGCAAACTTTAGGCTATGCGTTTGAATAAAACTCACGTAATATAGAATCTTTAATAAAATCTCGCAACTTAAGAGTTGTTAGTTTAATAAAAGGATTTTTTATATCTTCGCGCAACTTTTTCTTATCAAATGTATTTTCACTATGGCTCATGACCAACATAACCTTTTGAGGAACTAGTTGAATCATTGGATATTTATAATGATCAAGAAAAGATTGTTCTTCTGCGTGCGTCACGGTTTCATCATAGAGATGCTTTCTCGCATAGGATGCGCGCCACGCCATTGTACCATTCGTCGCATGATTTTTGTTGTATGGGCCTAACTTAAAAATCTGTTTACTGTCAGAATAATACATGAAGATTTCAGAAGATCCAGCCAGTTGAATATCCTTATTATTTGCAAAGGCCATTACAACATGATTCACGCGTTCAGGAGGATAATAATCATCGTCGTCCATTGCGATAATAATCTCTCCCTTAGACTCCTTATTGAGCCGATTTCTCTTCGCGCCAATGGTCAACTTTTCATCGAGTGGAATATATCGTAGGTTCGGTATATTCTGTGCGGCAAATAAATCTCCTACTTTATCCTGTCCATCGTCTAAAATAATCCATTCCATATTCTCTTTTTTATAAGTTTGCGATAGATAACATTGGATTAACGAAGGAATGAAGCGTCTCCTGTTGTAAGTGGGTGTAATAACACTTACAAAAGGGATTGAAAGGTTCCTAGACATTCTACTTTTAAAACGTGATCGGTGTTTAACCTATTTCGTTGTAGCTAGCGCAGCTTCAGCTGCCTTATGAAGTTCATTGCGAGCTTTATCAAGATACTCACCACTTCTATACATCACGAGTTTCTGAAAAAAAGATAATCCATTTGGATAGTTATCTGGATTGTACTCATAAAGAGGAATCATATAGGATGCGAAGAACGGTGGTTTGCCACGGATTGATTGTATGATATAATAGGGGAATACATACAAAAAACATAGACATCCCCAAATAAAATATAGAATGCGAATCGAAGGAGGACGAAGCATGACTTGATTTGCGAGAATAGCACCTGAATACAGAGCAAGTGCACCCATAATCGCATAATAAATCGCATCAAACGATCCATCATAGATCTTTCCGAATAATCTTGACATATTAAACTCACTATCTTCACGTGCTTGACGTTCAGCCTGGGCCTGCTCAACAAACTGTTTGAATTGATTGAGTTGGACTGTGGTATTTGGTGTGTCAAGAGATGCTTTTTTTGTATTTAACTCTGCCATAATATCTGTATCCGCAATCGTTGTATTTATAAATGTATTAATATCATCTACTTTTGTTTGATAAGTGAGCAGGGTATCATTTAGATTTTTTGAATACCAGAGTTGATTTGTATCAAGATTCTTCTGAATCGCTTTTAACTTATCATCTGCGACTTTATTCTCATTATGAAGCATAGTTACCATTACATTCCAAAACTTGATTTCATTAAATAAAATAAAACGAGTTCGGTCATCATTATATAAAGTAGTTGTTTTATCTAAAAGTGTCTGTGATTTATCCAAGATCTGATCTGAAGTCGCGGATGTATTTGCGGCAAGCCACGTTGTTGCTTCATCAAAGGCTGCCTGTAGTAATGTAGCACCTTCAGGAGTAACTGTAGTATCCTTTACTTGCTGTTCAAGAGTTCGTGTCATTTTGGTGAGTTGATCACGGAAATCATTACGATTTGAACGTGCCTCTTTCTTTTCAGCCCTTTGATCCGCCGCGCGATCTTTATTATATGTAACATTCGCAACAACGTCTCCCATCTACTAGTAAAGAAACACAGAAAATCCGGACATACCGCAGCTTTACAGCGCATA
>Ga0209829_10002962_pt1 | contig 12601 bp, 13 predicted proteins | sample C_140205_EF_Meta_FD_187311 | JGI IMG/M metagenome (GOLD analysis project Ga0209829, IMG submission 187311) | Freshwater microbial communities from Lake Croche, Canada to study carbon cycling - C_140205_EF_MetaG (SPAdes) (version 2) | ecosystem: Environmental > Aquatic > Freshwater > Lake...
TAATCGAGGGCGTGTGTTTCAAAGGCCTTCAGGGCGTATTTGTCGTAGGCAGTCACAAATACGAGGGCTGGCAGGGGCTCGACCCACTCCAGCCGGGGCAGCAGATCGAAGCCATTGTCAGGCGACATCTGCACATCGAGAAAAATCACGTCTGGCTTGGCCTCAGTCACCAGATCCACAGCGGACCTCACGCCATGGGCCTCGCCAACGATCACGATTTCCGGATGGGCTGCCAGTCGTTCACGGAGGTGATCGCGCATCAATGGCTCGTCATCCACGAGAATCGCTCGGATCGGGCCAGCGAAAGAGTCTCCGTCAGCGGGGATCATGCCGGGTTCCAGATGGGAATCGAAACCTGCACCTTCACCGCAGATTCTGAATTATCGAAGGATAGCTGGGCTTCGTCCCCATAGAGAAGATGAAGGCGCTTTCTAAGATTAGTGATGCCGATACCAAAGGAGCGCGTTGGGTCCGACTGGACCCAGTGACCGGAGTTTTCCACTGCGATATGCAGTTTATCCTCAGAAAGGCAACCTGTGATAGAGATGCAAAGCGGCAATTGACTCGTTTGCTGACCGTATTTTATTGCATTTTCCAATAAGGGCTGGACCAAGGCTGAAGGCACTCGGGCCGCACGCGCCTCTGCGGTGATATCCATGCAGGCTTCCAAATTTTTCTGAAAGCGAATCCTTTCCACTTCAAGATAATTTTCCAAGGCGTCGAGTTCCTGCCCTAGGGTGTGACGGCTCTGATCCACCTCCTCTTGGGCTAACGAAAATCGCAGGTAGTCCGCCAGCGACTGGATTACCAAGGCGACTTTCTCCTCATCCTTGCGGACGGCCATAATTGTAGTCAGGGCGTTGAAAAGGAAATGAGGATTCACCTGCGAGCGCAGCAACCGGATCTCGGAGCGTCGGAATTCCCGCGCGATTTCGGAATGGCGAACGAAGGATTTGATGGAAAAGTAGAGCAGCAGCCAAAACAACAGCGTGAGGGAACGATACCCCCAAATTGCCACCGAGGTTTGATGAGTGAGATCGGACAATCCCCCAATCCGACAGAGCCAGTAAGCGCTCTTAAATTCGGCCCAGCCGATCACGATCGCAGCGAACATCAAAACCGGCCCCAAGACGTAGGGGTTGATGCCGCGCTGAAAAACTTCTGCGCAATAGGAGCGCAATGCAAACGTCACCAGAAAACCACTGATGGGACGAGTGAACGAAAGCCAAATGAGGATTGGCTCGTTGATCGTCCCCATCCACCAGATCGCGAGGGGAAACAGCACAGAAAACGTCCATCCGCTGATCTGCAGCGGCCAGAATGAAAAAAACTTGACGCCGAACAAGCGCGCATTCATCCAACTAGGCGAGTTGCCGCCCAGACAAAGTTCCGTCTGATCCAAGGGCCGAAATTCCTGTTTGCCATCCATGCTAAACGCTTTCCAGCGTAGGACTACAATCCCGCACAAGAAAGCCCCAAATTCGCGATTCTGACTCGTTCACCCGCATTTATGACTCATTCGTCGAAAAATGTGAACCCAAGCACCACCTGCATTCGCCATCTGAATCGAGCACCCCGATTCTTCTCCGATTCCGCGCAAGCCACTCCGTGCCGGAAGGTCTGTAAAAAATCATCCGCAGAAATCTTGAAAATACGTAGTTGTTGCGAGAGAAAAGCAGCTACACCACGGAATTGGCCTCTACAGATGCTTCACGCCCTCTACATAAGGCCCGCCCGGAACTGCAACCGCCCTCACTCAGGCGCAGGAGGAGCCCGCAGGTGGTAAAGCTGGCATGGTTTGGTTTTGTCCTCCTTACGTTCTGTGAGGTGGACCCCGAAGTCCGGCCATTGCGGGGCTAAACTAAACTAAGGTGGCAGAGCACGGGAAAGTGGTAGTGGATCATGGATAGTCGATCAAGGGAGGAGTGACTCGAATGGGGGAAGCTGGAGCGCAAGGCGGAGCACGCAACGAAGCGTAGCGCAGTGAAGTGCGAAGCCTGGAGCGGAGGCTTCCCCCATTCGTCGAGCCGGGGTCATGCGGCGGCTTGGCAGTTGGGTTGGTAGACCATGGCGGGTGTCAGGTTGCCCAGTGTCTCATGCGGCCGCCAGTGGTTGTAGCGGTCGAACCATTTGCACAGGCCAGTCCGCAGCGCGGGCACAGTGGCGTGTTCGAAGAGATAGATCTCCTCGTATTTCACGCTCCGCCAAAGCCGCTCGATGAAGACGTTGTCCATCCAGCGTCCGCGTCCGTCCATGCTGATTTTCACGCCGAGGCCGAGGAGTTTCCCGGTCCATTCGACGGAGGTAAACTGGCAGCCTTGATCGGTGTTGAAGATCTCCGGAACGCGCCCCGTGGCGGCCAGGGCATTGTCGAGAGCCTCCAGGCAGAGGCTCGTTTCCATGGTGTTGGAAACGGCCCAGCCGAGCACCTTGCGCGAGGCCCAGTCCATCACCGCGCAGAGGTAGGCGTGACCGCCGGGCATTGGCACGTAGGTGATGTCGGTGCACCAGACCTGATCGGGCCGAGTGATGGCCAGCCGCCGCAGCAGGTAGGGATATTTGCGGTGTCCATCGTCCGGGATGCTGGTGCGTGGCTTGCACCAGATCGCCTCGTGGCCGATCTCACGGCGCAGGCGTTGCAGGCGCTTGCGGTTGATTTCCACGCCGTGATCGCGCTTGAGGACAGTCACCAGGCGGCGGCTCCCCAGGCAGGGATCGATCAGGTAAATCTCGTCCAACAGGCGTTTGATGCGGATGTCTTCGGGGTTCTCGGGCACGGCTTGGTAGTCCACGGAGGAGCGGGCGACGCCTAACAGCTCACATTGCTTTCTCATGCTCAGCTTGGGATGTTTCTTTTCGACCAACTCGATGCGATCCCTCACAGACCGAGTTGTTTCGACTTTTTGCGCAGGAAATCCACCTCGACGGTCAACTGTCCAATCTTGGCGTGCAGCTCGTCGCGCTGGCGCTCGAAATCCTCGCCAGCGGCCTTCTCACGGCTGGGGCCGAAGACGCCGGTGGCCCCCTCTATCATGGCCTTCTTCCATTCGGAGACCTGCACTGGATGGATGTCGAAGTCCTTGGCAATCTGCTGGACGGACTGGATGCCCTTGAGCGCTTCAAGCGCGACGCGGGCTTTGAATTCGGGTTCGTGTCTTCTACGTTTGGCTTTCATTTTGTGTGGTTTAGCTTGGGTTCAACACCCGCCCCCGACCACCCCAATCATAGCTTAGCCCCTGGCCCGATTTTCGGGGTCCGCCTCACTGCGCACCGGCCTTTGGCGTGATGGCCGCATACGGGACAGAGATGCAACGGATTTTTGGACCGGTTTTGGTTTAGTTAAGAGAGTGGATTTGGGCCTCGAATTGGGCCGGGGTTAGGTAGCCGAGCGACGAGTATTTGCGATGCGTTTTGTAGCAGGCTTCGATGTATTCGAAGATCGCGGTGCGGGCGTCGCTGCCGTCGATGAAGCTGCCGTCCTCGAGCATTTCGGTTTTCATGACTGAAGGCCTGTACTTTGCTCACTTTCCTCATTTGCCCATTCACGGCACGACCCACCCGGGAATGACCCGCGTCAACTGCTATTGCCGGTTGCGGTGGCCCTCCCCCGGGTTTTCGATCGCCGCCATTGAGGCTCATGGCGACTACACCCGGATCCTTCTCAATGAAGGCAAAACCCTTATGATGAAACAGACCCTCTTCTACTGGCAGACCCAACTGCCCGCGGGTCTCTTTGCCAAAGTCAGTCGCAGCCTGCTCGTGAACACTCAATCCGTGGCCAAGATGGTGAAAAAAAATCTCCACACATGGGAGCTCCAGCTGCAGGGTGCCAAGGAACCGATTCAACTCAGTAACCTGGAGAGCAAACGCCTCCGGGCAGCGCTGTAAAATAGCAGAATTAAAGTAAGCATGGTCCCCAGCGCCTTGCATAAGGTTTTCACTACCGTCCCACGGGCAGAGCATGGAGCTTCCTGAGCCTTGAGTCCACAAGGCCTTGAGAGGATTTTGGCGGAATGCCAATTTCGACTTTTTTTGCGGGCAGTTGATATAACCCGGTATTGTAAGCGTAGTCCCAAGCGCCTTTGAGAGAACTTTGCTACGGCGGATTCATCGGTGTCATAGTTTGCAGATCTATGACACCGATGAAGTCAGGCTGCCCTACGAACGCTTTTCCCACTGCGGGCTTTGAGCCAGTTGGCAGGGGTCAGGGTGATGGCGTCTTTGGCCAGCATGCCGGGCAGGCGGGTGAGCACGTCGGTGAGGTATTCTTTCGGATGGATTCCCAGACGACGGCAGTTTTCGACGATGGTTTAGAGGATGGCGCATTTCTGACCGGATTCTTCATTGCCGATGAACAACCCGTTCTTGGCTCCGAGCTTGGTCGGACGGATCGCGTTTTCCACGAGGTTGTTGCAAATCTCTACCCGGCCATCGCCGAGATAGGTTTCGAGATTGGGCCATCCGTTGACCGCTTACTTCTTCACTGATGGCCCCTTTCACCTTTCATGGAATTTCACCTTCTATTGATCCAAGGATGCCCGGATGTGACATCGGGATGAAACTTTTTTCGGAGCCAGTCGTGGTGGCGGGTTGCCGAACGTGAAATTGACCACCAAGCTTGGCGTCATGAAATCCCGTCTGGCGTTGGTGGTGCTGCTCGTCCTGGCCTTGGGGGCGGGCAGCTATTGGTTCTTGAAGGGCCGCAGCCAAGGTGCCCTCGGCCGGGCCGCGCTCGGACACACCAGTGAAATCCTCGTCTTCGGCCCGCGTCCCGCCGGATCAAAGGAACTTGGACAAGTTCGTGAACTCGTGAAGGCGAAGCTCACCGCAGCCGGTTGGGTGGTGATGGAGGACTCCTTCAAGCGGCAGACTCCGATCGGTGAGATCGAATTTGTCAACTTGAGGGCTCGCTTCCCTGCCGGCAACGGAGACCTCTGGCAGCAGCCGATCGAGGGCCTGCTCTGCGCCCACATCGACTCGAAGTATTTCAAGGACCAGGTCTTCGTTGGCGCGGATGACTCGGCTTCCGCCTGCGGAGCGATCGTGGAAATCGGCAAAGTCCTCGCGAAGGACAAACCCGAACAGGCGAAAAAGCTGGAGCTGGTGTTCTTCGACGGCGAGGAGGCCTTCGTCGAGTTCACCACCCTCGACGGTCTCTACGGCAGCCGACATTACGCAGGCAACTGGCGGAACCGTCCCGACAAACCGCGCTTCGGCATCCTGCTCGACATGATCGGCCACAAGAACCTTCGGATTGCCATGCCTTCGGACTCACCGGTCGAGCTGAAGGACCACGTCATGGCCGCCGCGGCGGATGAGAGGGCGGACCAGCATTTCAAGATGTTTCCCGAACCGATCCTCGATGATCATGTGCCGCTGAACCAAGTCGGCATCCTGACCATCGACATCATCGGGGACTTCCAGCAGTTCAGCTGGTGGCACCACCGGGCAGGCGGAAAGGACGATCTGGCGAACCTGTCCGCCGAATCACTCGACATCTCCATGCGGGTGACCCTGCGAACGCTGGATCGGCTGTTAGGGAAGTGAGCGCCTTGGAGTGGCCAGGGGTCAGGAAGAGAAAGAAAATCTTCGCTGGCCCCTCTGACTCACTGGCCCCTGCTTCGCTCGTCACTCGTGATCCGAAAGATAGCGCTCGGCTTCCAGCGCGGCGGCGCAGCCTTGTCCGGCGGCGGTGATGGCTTGCCGATAGTAGTGGTCGGCCACGTCGCCCGCAGCAAACAGTCCGGGAGTCTTCGTCGAGGTGCGTCCGGGATTCTGAAGGATGTAACCGTTCTCGTCCTTGTCGACGAGGTCGCCGAGGAAGCCGCTGTTAGGCACGTGCCCGATGGCGACGAAAACGCACTTCACTTCCAGTTCGCTCTCCTCGCCGGTGATGAGGTTCTTCAATGTCGCGGCGCGCATTTCACCAGATTCGTCAGTGAGATACTCGGCGACCGTGGAGTTCCAAATCGGTTCGATCTTGGGATTTCCCAGGGCGCGGTCGGCCATGATCTTGGAGGCGCGGAGTTCGTCGCGGCGGTGGATGAGATAGACCTTGCTGGCGAATCGGGTGAGAAATGAGGCTTCCTCGCAGGCGCTGTCGCCACCGCCGATGACGGCGACCGGAACATCGCGGTAGAAAGCGCCGTCGCAGGTGGCGCAGGAAGTCAGGCCGTGGCCGATGAGGCCCTTTTCATTCGGCAGTCCAAGGTGGCGGGGGGCCGCACCAGTGGCGACGATGAGGGTCTTGGTCTCGTAGGTGTCGGACCCGCAGTTCAGTTTGAACGAGCCATCCGCCTGACGCTCGATCGACTCGACAGAGGCCCAGGCGATGCGGGCGCCGAACTTTTCTGCCTGCTGCTGCATGCTCATCATCAACTCCGGCCCCATGATGCCGCCGGGGAAGCCGGGAAAATTCTCGACCTCGGTGGTGGTGGTGAGCTGGCCGCCGGGCTGGGTGCCGGTGAGGAGCAGCGGGGTGAGGTTGGCGCGGGCGGTGTAGATGGCGGCGGTGTAGCCGGCGCAGCCCGCGCCGATGATGATGACGTGTTCCATGGTCGTGTGAGAAAGAAGCTGGCGGATTATTCGTGCGGGATGTTTCCCGCGACAAGGGGGAAGTTCCGGAGGTCGCTAAAGACCGCAAGCGTCACGAGATGGTCGCAGCGACGAGTGTGTCCGCTCACTCGATCCCGCGTGCGGCCTTTTGTTGCTTGATCCAAGCCTGATCGGCATCGCTGAGTTTCGACTCCTGAGTGCGTGAGCGCAAGCCGTCCGGTTCAGTGAGATAAAGCTGGCCCTTGGAATAGTTCTCCAGCCTGGCAAAGACCTTGTTGCCGCGGCGGTCCTGCCACTCACGATAGCCTTTTTTCATGAGGCCCGCGCGCCACTCGGCATTGGATTTCGCGGCGAGCGACTGGCCCTGCCGGAAAAGCCCCCAGGTGTAGGCAGCCTGGCCACTGCGATAGCCCTTGTAGGTGGCGACCACATCGCCGGACGAGGAGAGGATGAGGAAAGTGGGATGACCAAGAACCTTGTAGCGCTTCTTCATGGAGGCGACGTAGTCCTTCAACCGGATCTCCTTGTCCATGGATTCGCCGATGCTGAGGTTGGAGTCGTCCTGTCGGACATAGGCGTCGATTTTCAGCCGAATCACGTTCTCCCTGGCCCATGAATCAAACGCGTGATCGGCGAACAACTCGGCGGAGACTCCCTTGCAGCCGGGGCTGTTTTTTGAATCGCTGAACCAGATAAGCAGAGGCTTGTTTTCCCGGGACGAGCGCTGTTTGGCGATGGTCTCGCTTTCCTCCCAGGGGCCCTTTTTCGGCGCGGCCAGCAGCGGGACCAGATCCGGGATGCCGCCATCGGGATTGTCGGGATCGGTCCAGGCGATGTCGCTCTCGGGAGTGACCTGGAGTGGTTGGCTGGGCGGAATGTTGCCACCAGGCGCAACCGGAGTGCCGGCATCTCCACCGCGAAGTGGAGCAGGGATGCCGCTGGCACCGAACGGAGGAGGCCCCTTTTTTCCTCTGTCTCCGAATTTCTTCAGTCCGGTGAGGCGGGCACAGGAGGTCGCCAGCAGCAGGCTGAGGAGAAGAGTGGCCAGGGACCGAGCGTTCACGAGGTCCATCCTGCCGCTCCCTGCGGCGCTCGCCAAGTTCCAAGCAATGAAAAGGCACGGGTTTTGACCTGAACGTTATGCCCTTGCCCGTCGGGGGACGCTTCCCTTTAGTTGTCGGCACTCCATGGCTCGATTCACGCGACTCTTACTTTTGATGGTGACGCTGGGTGCCCTGACGTTTCCGGCACTCGCAGCGGACGAGCCGAAAACGCCGGAGTTCATCCTGAAGGCGAAGGACTTCTCCAGGCTGGAAGCCGAAAAGGGCATCACCGGAGTGTGGGAGAAAATCCAATTCCGCGCCCATGAGGTGCCGTTTCTGGCGATCGCTTCCGTGATCTTCCTGCTGGCGATCCTTCATACCTTCTTCGCCGTGCCGATTACCAAGCTGGCCCACAAGGTGCAACACGACCACCAGGAAGCGATCAAGCATCTGGCGGAGCAACACCACCAGCGGCCCGACGAACTGAAAATGGTCTCCTTCAAAGGAACGGTGCTGCATTTCCTCGGCGAAGTGGAGGCGGTCTTCGGCATCTGGGCACTGGTGCTGCTGATCGCAATGACTGGCTTTTACGGTCTCGACGCGATGAAGGGCTACATCTCGCACGGGGTGAATTTCACCGAGCCGATGTTCGTGGTGGTGATCATGGCGTTGGCGTCCACACGACCGATTCTGCGTTTCGCCGAGAGTTGCCTGCGCTTCTTCGCCCGCTTTGGAAAAGAAACTCCAGCCGCTTGGTGGCTCTCGATCCTGATCATCGCGCCGATCCTCGGGTCCTTCATCACGGAGCCCGGTGCCATGACCATCGCGGCGATGTTGCTCGCGCGAAAGTTCTACCGTCTGAAACCTCGACCGATGTTCGCCTACGGCACGCTCGGACTGCTGTTCGTGAACATTTCCGTCGGCGGGGTGCTGACGAATTTCGCCGCTCCGCCGGTGCTCATGGTGGCAAAAAAATGGAATCTGAGCAGTCTCTACATGCTCGAACATTATGGCGACAAGGCGCTGCTCGCGGTCGTGGTTTCGTCGCTGGCTTACTTTCTGTTTTTCCGGAAGGAACTGAACGCGATGGCAAGCCAGGTGCCCGATACGGACGGTGACGGCATCGCGGATTGGTCGGCCCGAGAGGACAAGGTGCCGCTTTTCGTCACGGTTGTGCATCTGCTGTTCATGCTGCTCACGGTCGTGTTCGCCCATGATCCGGCGCTGTTCATTGGTGGCTACCTGTTCTTTCTCGCGTTCACGATGGCAACTCGCCATCACCAGAATCCGAACGCCCTACGTGGGCCGGTGCTCGTCGGCTTTTTTCTCGGCGGACTGGTCGTGCATGGCGGGCTTCAGGGTTGGTGGCTTCAGCCGATCATTTCGAGCCTGACCGAGTGGCCGCTGTACTTGGGATCCACAATCCTGACCTCATTCAATGACAACGCCGCGATCACCTTTCTGGCCAGCCAGGTGGAAGGGCTTTCTCCCGCACTGAAATACGCCGTGCTGGCGGGCGCGGTCAGCGGCGGCGGACTGACGGTCATCGCGAATGCCCCCAACCCCGCGGGCCAGGCGATCCTCGGACGATTCTTCGGTGATGGAGTTTCTCCGCTGAAGCTGCTGCTGGCGGCCCTGATTCCCACCATCATCGTGATGGTCTGTTTCATGGCCCTGCCAGACAAGGAAGCCCACAAGCAGCTCGGCGAAGACAAGCTGCCATCATCAATCGTGCAGCCCTCCCACTGACTCTTCGTTTGGAATTTAGGATTTAGAATTTCGTTTGTCCTTCGTAGCTTCAGCGAAGAAGGAAGCTTTCTTCACCATCATGTTCACCGGTCTCATCGAAGCCACTGCCGTCGTCCTTTCACTGCAACCGAAGGGTGAACAGGCGCGGCTGATTCTAACACTTCCGTTCCAGGATGAACTCGCACTCGGAGATTCCGTGGCGATCAACGGCTGCTGCCTGACCGTGGCGGAGTTCCTTCCGGAGGGCACAGCCTTCGACCTGCTGATGCAGACGCTAAAGGTCACCTCGCTCGGCGGCTTGAAAGCGGGATCGATCGTTAATCTCGAGCGCGCGATGCAGGCCGGAGCGCGGTTCGGTGGGCATTTCGTCCAAGGCCATGTCGATACCACCGGCATCATCGTTTCGCTGGAAGCGAGCGGGCAGGACCATCGCTTCGAGGTCGCCCTGCCGCCGGAAATCCAGCGGCTGTGCATCGAAAAGGGATCGCTCTGCGTGGATGGCATTTCGCTAACCATTGCCGAGCTCACGAAAACCAGTGCGGTTTTCTGGATCACGCCGCACACGTTCTCCCACACCCATCTCCAATCGGCCAAAGCGGGCCAAGCCGTGAATCTCGAAGCGGATCTGTTAGCCAAGTATGTCGAACGTCTCGTCTCAAACTCCCCTGCCATCAGGCGGGCGGAGCCAGAAGCGTGAACGGCCACCAAGGGACATTCCTCAGGATTCCATAGGCCACGACAATCCAGAGCAGGATCCACCAAGCCCGGTATGACACATCGAGCGATCTGCCGAAGCGATTGCTTGGCGAGATTGCACGGATGGTCCTTTTTCCCGCCCACAAGACTGTTCCCGCTATCAGAGCAAAGGTCCATGGATTGTAGCGGAGGGACCGCAACACATCCCCCCGCGACAAAGCAAAAAAGGCCCGAGTTCCACCGCATCCAGGGCAATGGAGGCCTGTCAAATGATGGAGGGCGCAAGGAGGGGCATGCTCTGCCACGAACTGGTGGAAGAACCCCACGAAGAGGATCACCCCGAACACTAGGGAAGGGGCAACCCACCAACCAATCCGGACCTGCGCAATCGCCGGTCGCCCGTCCGGAACTGCATGCCCCTCATCGGACATGTCACTTCATGTTCTCGAGCACGATAGCCGAGAAATTGAACACAAGGCTTACGACAACCATGACGACACCCAAGGCAATCGCAATCCAGCCCATGAGCACACCACTCTTGGCTTTCCCGAGATGAGCCGCCAAGTATGGATTCTGCGCGATTTCCGTCTTGGCCAGGTTGCCGAAAATAACGGCAAGAATTCCGAGAATGACCCCAACAAAACTGCAACAGATCGCGAAGACGATCCCGCAGATTCCAAGCACCATGGCGGCCGTTGCCTTGCCGCAGTTCGCGGAAACGGGCAACCCGCCATAGGGAACCGGGCTGACCGGAGCCGCTGTGACTGGAGGAGTGTAGGGTGAATTCTCCACGACTGGAGACGAGGGAGCCGGAGCAACCGGGGAGGTCGCCTGGAGCACCACGCGCAATTCGGCGATCTGGCCGGCGGGCAGCCAATCGGCCATTCCGTCCTTCCAGACGAGATCGCTCTGGGCGATTTCACCGGAGGCGAGTTTCGATTGGATGTCCTCGGTGCCGATCGGGCCGAGCTGCGTTCCATTTTTCGAGTAATACCATTGCATGGCGGTAGGGAATTCAGGGGTGGGTTCTGGAAATCATGAAGACAAAGAAGCCGATGGAGCCCAGTGAAATGAGGATCCCGAGATAGCCGAGGATCAGTCCGGTGATGGCCATGCCACGACCGCCGAGCGGAACCGGTGATTCGGAAATGCGCTTGAGCGCCATGTGGCCGCAGATGACGGCGGCGATGCCACAAGCCCCCGCGAAATAGCACATGAAAATCCCGACAATCCCGCAGACCATGCTCGCGATGGCCAGACCGGGCGTTGCCCCCGGCATTGCGCCATAGGGCACCGCATACTGGGGAGGGGCGTTTCCGGAATAGCCCGGCGCGACCGAACCTCCCGAAAGCTCCGGGACCTGGATCAGCGGCAGCCAGCCCGGCATTCCTTCTCGCCAGACCATGGTGTAGGGTGTCAGCCGTCCGGCTGAAATCGCCTGCCGGATCCCGTCGTCATCGAACGGACCGTTTTGCTGACCATTTTCGCCGTAATACCAGTGCGCCATAAGGATCGAGATCAGCACCTCGCATGCTTTTGATCTCCGCGCAGCATTTCCGGCCGATGCTTTCCGCGCAACCTCAAACCATCCCTCACAGGAAACAAACATCAGCCCAGTGATTGGGCCACCACGACTTGGGGCTTGGAACTTCCGGGCTGAGCGCCTATTCAGCGCGCCCGCCGATGTTCACCGTCCACGCCACCGATCCAAAGTCCTCCGCCCGCTGCGGGACAATGGCGTTGGCCCACGGAACAGTGAACACCCCGATCTTCATGCCGGTCGGCACCCAGGGCAGCGTCAAAACGCTCCACCCGGCGGAGGTCGAGGAACTGGGTGCCCAGATCATCCTCGGAAACACCTACCACCTCTGGCTGCGGCCCGGCCACGAGCTGATCCGTGACTTCGGCGGCCTCCACAAGTTCACCACCTGGGACAAACCGATGCTCACCGACTCCGGCGGCTTCCAAGTCTGGTCGCTGGCAAAGCTGCGGAAAATCACCGAGGAGGGCGTGCGTTTCAACAACCACCTCGACGGCTCGAAAATGCTCCTCACGCCGGAGCTTTCCATGGAAATCCAGGGGGCCCTCGGCTCGGACATCGCCATGCTCTTCGACGAGTGCCCTCCCTACCCCTGCGACAAGGACTACGCGGCCAAATCCCTGGCGATGACCACCCGCTGGGCCCGGCGCTGCCAAGCATGGGTCGAGACCCACCAACCGCGCTCTGGCGACGGACGACAGCACCATTTTGGCATCGTCCAGGGCTCGATTTACTCGGATCTCCGGGAGCAATCCGCCCGCGAGTTGGTCGAGATCGGCTTCGATGGCTATGCCGTCGGCGGAGTCTCCGTCGGAGAGCCGGAGCAGGAAATGTTCCGCGCCATCGAGAATGCCGTGCCCTTCCTCCCGCACGACAAGCCGCGCTACGCCATGGGACTCGGCACCCCACCCCAGATCCTCGAAATGATCGCCCGCGGCGTGGACCTTTTCGACTGCGTCATGCCCACCCGGGTCGCCCGACACGGGATGGCCTTCACCCTGGACGGACCGATCCAGAT
>Ga0209829_10002963_pt1 | contig 12599 bp, 16 predicted proteins | sample C_140205_EF_Meta_FD_187311 | JGI IMG/M metagenome (GOLD analysis project Ga0209829, IMG submission 187311) | Freshwater microbial communities from Lake Croche, Canada to study carbon cycling - C_140205_EF_MetaG (SPAdes) (version 2) | ecosystem: Environmental > Aquatic > Freshwater > Lake...
CCAGGATGATGACCTTGCTGGCATCGCCCACGTAGACGTTGGAGCAGTCCGTGGACGTTCCAACCGTGTTCGCGATACCGATCTGGCTCGTGAGGTACACCGGTACGCCGAGGAGCATCGCCTTCGGGCCGTTTGACCCTGCGAGCTGCCCGCCGAAGTACATCGGGGTGTTCACGCCCTGGAACGACGAGACAATGTAGTTGCCCGTTGTGTCCTTGATCTTGGTCAGCGTGTTGAGCGTACGAGGGTGCATGATGAAGAATCCTGAACCCTGCTGTGGCTCAACGTTCACTGCGCGGAGGTTGTACACCGCGTCAAGAATGTTGTCGAGAACGATTGTGCCGCCGTTCGTTCCGCCGGCCGTACCTGGGGTTGGCCCAGTGGTCGTCGAACCGTACGTCGAGAAGCCCGTGATGAAGGAGCTGGTGCCGGCGCCCTCAAGATACTGAGCGTCCTGGAACAGCGCCACGTCGCGAAGAAGCGTCTTGGTGATGAACTGATTCCATGCTGGATCAGCATCGGCAAGAAGCTCGTTCGAGAATGAGCGGTATCCGTACTGCTTCTTCAGGGTGATGCTCTGCTGCGCGAAGGTCACGTCCTGAGCAGAAAGGCTTGCGGCTTCAGCAGCCGAAGCGCCACCGGCGCGGGCGTCCTCTCGTGGCAGGTACACGGTCGTGCCGGTCTTGACTGGCATGACGGTGACGCCTGGAAGGTTTCGCACCACGATCCCTGGAGTCAGGGCGTAGGCGAAGGCCTCCTGGAGGTACTGAGGTGGAACGAGTGCGCCACCGGTTCCGGCTGAACCTTCAGCCATTGCCTTTGCGCTGGCGACTAGGTCGGCATGCTTGCCCTCGCCCATGGCGTCAAGTACCTGGATGGCTTCATCCATGGTCTTTGGCCAGACGATTGAGCGGCTGCCCTCGCGGTCGTTGCCGAAGCCGAAGACTTCAGAAGCGGCCTGCGAGAAGTCCTTCTCGAACGATGCGTCGCGGTCGCTGCCGCGGGTGACTGCCTTCATTGCGACCCCGACCTTTGGAAGGCCGTAGGCGCGCTTGATGACGGACACGCTCTTGACTGCTGCTGGTCGATCCTCGTCGGCGACGGTGTTGACGGCCTTGACGGCCTCCGACACGGCGTCCTTGACGATGTCCTTCACAGCATCAGCGGAGAGGAAGTTCTCTGCCATGTTGTTGCTCCTTGATTGATTCAAGGGTCAGCGACCCTTGAGTGTTTGGTGGGCAGCCTCTCGCGCGATTGCGCGGATCTGCTCCTTGAGCCGTGCCAGGTCAGCCTTGACGCTCTCCGCATCCGTTCCCGCGAGAATCGCGAGGCTGGCGGCAGGTTGCACTTCGGGAACTGCTGGATCGGTTGCAGGGGTTGGCGCGTACTCGACCTGCTCCATAAGTTCGGCATCTTCTACCGAGCTCGGAAGCGGCGTGCCCGCGGTGGCGTACTGCTCGCACGCCGTGATGAATGCGAGGAGTGGCGTGACGACGGCATCCAGTGCCGCCTTCATCGTCTCGTCGCCGACGACCACGTCGGTCATCTCAAGGACTTCAATCAGGCACGAGGCGGCGTGCTTTGCAACATCGCCCCACGTCTCCCAATCGTCGTTGTCATAGTCTTCGTCCTCTGACTCGCCCATCTCCGCATCGGCTGCGACGACGACCGTCGTGTCCTTTGCGGCGGGAACCTCTTCAGGGGTTGGCTCGCTCTCTGGCGCTGGTACCTCGTCCGGCTCAGGCTCACCGAGAATGGCAAGCTTGGCGGAGACGTACTCGATCGCCTCAATCTCTTCGGCGGTCTTCACGACGTACGCAGCAGGGTTGGCAGGATTTGGGGTGAGGCTTAGTTCCACGACGGGCCAGCGCAGGATCTCGCCCGTCTTGGCGGAGACCTTTACGAGGTGCCCCATGGTCGCGGAGGAGAGCCCGAGCGCATCGGCGCCGAGGAGATCCTTGATCTCGTTGAGGTAGGCGCTGCGAGCGTCAAGCTGCGCGCGAACCCAGACACCCGCATCGTCAATCTTCTTGACCGACCAGCGTCCAATGACGTTGGTCTTCAGGGTGCTGTCAAGACCGTGCTGATAGAGCAGCGGGCGCTGACCGTCGGTGATCAGGTCCCAGGCGAAGTCGGTCTTCGCGCTGAAGTACTGACCGTGAAGATCCTTCCCGTCGATCGGTCCACCGAACGGGATGCCGACGCCTTCGATCTCAAGAGATCCATCGTCGAGCGTTGTGAACTTGAGACCGTTCATCGGGTCACTCCTTCAAGGCCGGAGAATCCCTCAGTGGGGACGCCCGCGGCGATCTGTTCGGCGTTGTAGCGGCGGCGGATGCCGACCTCGAGCGTCGTCCGTGTCGCCTCATCCGGCTCAGCGCCGAAGAGTGCGACAAGGTCGAGCGGCTCGCCCGCGAGGTACGCCTTGACCGCGGGGTGTTTGTAGATGTCCTTTGGCAGTTCAACGGTGGACGCCACCGGCTGCGCCGCTGGATCTTCGGCGGGAACGTTGACGGGGATTGGCTCGGCGATCGTTGGCGCTGCGCCCTCAACCGCTTGCGGCTGCACTTGCAGCGTCAGGATTGGCGTGTTGCCCCAGTCGGTCGGGGTGCCAACGCCGAAGTGTGCGCGCGCCTCGTTCGGCGTGACGACACCACGGTCAAGCAGGGACTGCCACAGGGCCGTCTCCTCTTGCAGCGTTGGGCGGAGTGCCTCAATCCCCGAGAGGTCGAACCGAACCGTCAACTTGTTGCCGCTCGGGTCAAACTCAGGCGTCAGCCACGAGTCAAAGGTCGAGGCGACCCAGGCGAGCTCGGAGGAGAGGCGACGCCAGAAGACCTCCTCGGCGTCGCGAATGCTGCGATAGACGCCCGCCTTCTCGTCGTCTCCGAGGAGTGAGAGTGGAATGCCAAAGGCTGCGGCAATGGACATGCGCGAGATCTTGCGCGCGGCAAGATACTGCGCGTCGGCTTCGGTCAGTCCGAGGGACTTCCACTCCAGGCCGCCCGGGAGGACGGGCGTCTTGCCCGCGTTGCGCGGTCCGCGGAGTGAGGCGAGGACGCGGCGGATGGTGCTCTGATCCTGCGCGGTGATCTCCGAATCCTTCGGTGCGACCCACACGCCAGCCGGCACGCCGTGGTTCTTGATCTGGCTGTTGGTGTGTTCTGCCGCCATGCGCGAGGTGCTGATCTCGTCGCGCAGCGCCGAGAGTGGCGAGAGTCCGCGCGTTGGGTCAACAAAGTTGCCGGGTGCGCGGAACGGGATGACGTCCTTTGGGAGGTAAGTCGCCATCATGGCGGTTCCCGTTGGGCGGTACTCGTAGGCGTCAATCCAGTGGTCGCCCATCACGGGGCTCACCGCTGCTGGGTTGATGAAGTGCAGCTCCTGCGTCTTGCCACCGAGGCGTCCGCGGGTCTTGACGAGGTACGCCTCGCCGTAGATGGAGAGGCTGCTGATCAGCGTTGCCTTCAGGTCGGCGCTGCTCATCGTGTCGGGATTGACAAAGTCAAGGAGCGCTTGCAGCTCTGAAGCGTTGCGATCGTTCGCGACCTCGGCGGGAATCAGGTCTTGACCGCTCTTGACGAAGACGCGCAGCGGCGCGCTGGAAGCGGCGAGGCTGCGGATGCGGATCGCGGCGTACACGAAGGCCTCGTCGGCGGGCGCCTTCGCCCACTCCGAGCGGGTAGTGTAGCGGTCGGTGGACTGCTCCAGCATCCCGAAGAATGCCTGCCAGGTGGCGAGAGAGTCCTTGCGAGCGCCGTCGATGACGTTGCGCGGATCGGCAAAGTTGGGGGTCGTCATTGGTCAGGCGTCTCCAGGGTGAGGCGTTCGCATCGCCGATGGCGATCACGAGCGCGGGTTGGGGGTCAAGCCAGGAAGGCGCCGATGCTCTTCTTCGGTGCCGGCTGGAGCGCTTGCGAGACTGCAAGGATGAGCGCGATCGCGGCGTCAATCTTTGCCGTGCGATTTCCGCGCGGCTTGCGGATGCGCCACCCGGACTCTCCACGCGGTACGGCGACCGCGGCGAGGATGTGCGCAGTCAGGGTTTGGTTTTCGGTTGGGTCGTAGGCGATGCGCTTGGAGGTGATTGCCTGATAGAGGTCGGTGGTCGCGGGAACCATACGCGCGTCGGTTTGGTTGACCTGAATCATGGCAAGCCCCTCGGACTCAAGGATCTGCGCCGATTCGCGGAATGACCACGGGTCAAAGCAGAAGGCAGGGCCGGCGACGGTGCGCCCATCCACACGCACGGCGGGCTCCGGGTAGCGGCGTCGTAGCTCGCGCAAGTACTCGCGGATCTCTTCAATGTCCACACGCCAGGCGTCGTAGAGCGCGGAGTCTTGCGGGTATGGGTTGCCCCAGACCTTGGACTCAACGACGACACGGTCGCCCTGTTTCTGGGCGACGACGATGGCGCTGTTGTCGTAGGTGATACCGACGTCAATGCCGACCGCCACGGGGAGTTTCGGGTCAAGCTCTGCGCCCGTCACGGCGCACTCTTGCCACGATCCACCCGGCAGCCAGGACTCCTCGCCCGCGTTCACCCACTGGGCAAGGTGCAGGCGACGGAACTCTTCAAGGCGACTGGACGGCTTGTGCCGCTGCTTGCGGAGGTAGTCGATGGTGATCCACGGCGCCGGGTTGGCTTTGCGCCACACCTCAGGATCGTCGGGATCGGCGTCGTCAGGGGCGCCGTAGTGGAAGAGGAGGAAGCCATTGGCGGGGTCACGGGCGACTCGTCGGAAGTAGGGTGCAGACTCAAACGCCTGCTCGGGCGCGGTCTCAATGACGCGCTGGTAGATCTTCCCGAGGATCTGCTCGCGGTCGTAGCCGGGGGTCGAGATGACCACCGCAAGCGGCTCCTCGCGTGCGCCTGATCCTGAGGTGAGTGCGGTGTAGAGTTCGCCGTCGTCGCGGTGCGCCCAGAGCTCGTCCACGATCACCATGCTCGGATTGGAACCGTGTTGGAGGCGACCGTCCGAGGAGACGACGCGGATGAAGCCGCCACCCGCCACGTCGATCTGGTACTGGCGCGCGGTGAGCAGGCGGGAGAGTTCTGCCGACGAGGCGATGAACGCCTTGATCTGCCGGAAGATGATCGCCGCCTGGTCGCGGCTTGCCGCAGCAACGATGGTTTGGGGCTCCTTGCCAGCGTCGCGCAGGGTTTGGTAAACGGCCAGCGCGGCGATCAGGGTGGACTTGCCAGCCTTACGGGGGAGGAGCAGGGCCGCCTCTTGATAGATCCGCAGCCCCGTCTTGGGGTCACGGCTGAGCAGCTCGTTGACGAAGTCCATCTGGAACGGCTCAAGCACGAGAGGGAGGTTGGCGAACTGCCCGATTGACTGACGGATGTGGGTGCGGCAGAACTCCTCGAAGAGGGGTCCGTCCGTTACGAGGGGCGGGCGACCCTTGCGGGTTTTCTTGCCATGAGCTCCGAGATGCTCGTCACTGGCGCCAGCCGAGTCGGCTTGTTCACCTTGTAGCGCGCTTGGCTCGGGCTCGCCGAGATCCCCATCCTGCCCAGGAGTGCGGTGTACGTTGCGCACGATTGCCTCGCGATCTGGGCGGCTGGATGCGGCATTGAGCCGGCATTCGTCTTGAGCACCACGCCTTCGGCCATGATCAGGTTGGCCGCCTCTTGCCACATGATCCAGGTCTCAACGGCGAGATCGACAAGCTGCGGAGCGACCTCATCGGTCTTGCCTGCGGCTTCAATCTGGGTGCGGAGGAGCGTGCGGTGCGCCTCCCGAGGGTCAACTGCGTTCATTCAGGAGAGCCTCCACGCTCAGGGGGGGGGTTCACGAGGTACACACGGTGTGTAGGGAGGTGCACGCTAGATAGACAACGGGAGCCTGCCCTATAAAATCGGGGAGAGGCCAGCCGCTAGGATGCGATCAGTTATGCAATCCGTTGTGCGTTCAGCTAGGCGCTGAGTCGTCCGCGTGCGTGCCTGACCTTGCCCGCGCTGCTGTTGCAGCGTCGGCAGAGGACTTGGAGACCCTCCCCCCCGTCCTCCGGGATAAGTTCTCCGCCTTCTACCAAGGGCACGAGGTGATCGGCAGTAAGAGGGTTGCGCTCTGATCCCTGGGTGCCGCACGTCGAGCACCATGGCTGATCCGCCCGGAGGCGCATGCTCACCCCTCGCCATGCGCGGCTGGAGGAGTGGGGGGTGGCCTTCCGCTTGGACTGGTAGTGAATCTGTTGCGTCTTTGCGTGCGTCTCACATCGTCCGAATCGTGGGCGGGTAATGAGCTCGCCGCAGTCCAGGCAGGAGGTTAGGGGCATTAGCGCAGGATCTTGTGGCAGTGTTTGCACATCCACACGAACCGCGGACCCTTGACGATGGCGAGGATCTTGGTGTGCCGGTGTGCTGCCACTATGCCTCCTCGGTGAATCCAGGGAGCGGGAGTAGCGGGGCGATGAGGCGGGAGAGGTCGTCAACCGAGCGCTCTGCGGCGTCCTCATAGGCGGGATGCCACACGGCCCACGCCTGCTTGCCGAGCGGCTCCTCAAGGTTCTCGACCACGCCGTCCGCACGGCAGGTGAGAAGGTGGAGCAGTTCGTGCGTGAGGATCTCGCGGACACGTTCGGCAGGTTGCTTGAGCAGGTCCCAGCCGATGTACAGCTCAGCGTCTTGGCTTTGGGCGTGCGGGTCAATCTCTGCCCAGGCGTCCTGCCCAGCGGGCGCTTTCGCCACCGTAACGCGCCACGAGGAGAGGTTGAGCAGCGGGAGGGCGGCGTTGACCCAGCCAGCCACGAGCGCCAGGCGATCGCGTTGGACTCGAGCCATGGTCAGCCTCCCAATGGTTTGCGGGAGAGCACCCCAGAAGGGGACCAGAATGCTCTCCCTGTAGTTGGCGGCACGGTCACGGCGTGAGCCGAGGAGTCCCAAGGGACCCGCCGCCTGGCGCCCGAGCGGAGGGCAGAGGCGCCGTAGTGGTGGAGCTGGGCAGGAGTCGAACCTGCCGTGTTCCCTAGAACCGCGTGAAGCGTCGAAGGGCGACCGCGCAGCCCCATGGAAGGGATGGCAAGGCCAGGGGTCGGTGCACGCAACACTTGACGGGTCGCTCGGCGTGCCAGTCGATAGGTCCCGCGCTGCTCAGGTTGTCTCTCCTGAGTGCGTTGCAGTGAACCTAGCAAACGCGAGTGTTGCGCGCAACGGTGTGCACATAGAACGTATGTGCGTTTTTGTCCCCTTGGGGGACAGGATCAGCCGACCGCCTCCGCGTTGAGTTGAGCGTCAGAGCGGGATCGGCGAGGGAAGTGGCGAGGCTCGGCGGTGTAAGCGTCCTTCACTCGGCGCAGCGCCATGGTCAGGTGTGCCTCCGCACGTTCGGCGTCAACAAGGCCAGGGTAATCGGGGAGCAGGGAGTCCACGGCTATCCGTGGGGAGCCTGTCGCCGCTAGGGCAAAGAGGACAGTCGATAGGGGCGGGAGACCATACGGGACTTGGGCACGCTGGAGGCGGGCGACGGCGGCGCGCATCGGGAACACGTAAAGCCTGCGGGTGATGCGGTAGCGCCCCGTCTCTGCCATGGGCTCGCCGTACTCGTTGAAGACCGAGCAGCGCCCGCAGAGCTCGCCCGGCTGTCGAAAGGTGTGCTCGCAGTGGCCCTCGCTCGTCTCCGTGCGGATTGCCTGCTCACCCGCAAGCCACCGGCTGAACTCCCGCGTCCAGGCCGGGGCGCCGTCTAGGCCGATCTCCCGAGCCGTGATGCGGATTGGGGCTGGGTCAAGGCGTTCAAGGTACCATCCGAGCAGCGCGCTGAGGCTGTGTTCTCGGATCATCGCGCCCCCTTTGCCAACGGCAGCGGTGAAATGGCGCGGAGCGGGCAGGTGCCGTCCCAGCAGCGTGGCGTCTCGCCCTTGTCTGGGGCGGCGCAGGCGACGCACATTCGTTCAACGGCGAGGCGCATCTTGCGCAGCTCGCGCAACGTGGCCTTCTCCTTCTCCTGGAGTTTCAAGACCTTGTCGCTCTCGGGAGAGGTCGGTTTGGCGCCATTTAAGAGCGCGCCGACCGCTCGGTTAAGGTCGTCGGTAAACTCTTGCGAGCCGCGCAGCACGCAGTAGTACACGCCATGTGTGGTGTTGTAGTTGATGCCGTAGGGGACGAGCGCTTGCATCAGCGGTCTGCGGCCCAAGCCCGACTTGTAGCAGGCGGTTTCAATGATCTGACGCGTCAACTTGTTGTGCTCGTTCGGCTCGCCTTTACGTGGGCGCTTGATCCTCATGGGAGCACCTGGATCGTGATGAACTGCACGCCACGGGAGAGTCGAGCACCGAGCGCTTTGAAGAGGGCGGGTGAAAGGTCGGCAAGGCGGTCATCGTCAACGTGCGGGGCACCGTGGCAGGCGCACCAGTCCACCACCTCGGCGACGATCTGGACGCCCGTCAATTCGCTCGTGACGAGCACGGTGAAGTGGTCGTCCCAGTGCTTCCAGCCAAGGTAGGTGCGAAGTGCCGGGCCGGCAGCGACGTAGTAGACGATCCCCGCGTTGGTGTAGCGGGTGCGCATATGGTGCGGGTAGGGCACGGTCACCCAGCGGTTAGCGTCGAACCAGGTGGCGACGCCACGGATCGTTGCGGGAGCCTGATCGGCGTCTACCAGGGCATCCTCGGGCGAGGTCCCGGGATAGAACTCAACGACGCTGTCTGGGGTGGAGGCGCGAACCACCGGCATAAAGGCCAACAAGAGGCCAAGCATGAGGGCGATGACGGTCCTAATCATGCCTGCTCCTCGCGTGACTGGAGGAGATGTACGAGTGCCTCCCAGTGGATGACCACGAGGCGACGAGCCTTGATGCCGGAGCCCGGAGCGTCCTCGACGACGAGCGCGGCGACCTCATCGGCCTTTGGGGTCAACTCGTTCAGCCACTTGTCGTAGCGTTCCGAGTAGGCGCCGCCCTTCTTCGCGGAGATGATCAGCCCAAGGGCGCGCACGTCGGTCTTCCCGCCCAGGTGACCCACGCGCTCTCCCGCCAGCCCGGCCTCAGTCAGCTCGGAGGCAAGACGTCTTTCCAGCCCGTTTCCCCGTTGTCGATTATTCCGCCCCATGCGGCTGCGGGCGGCGTTCTGGGCGTCAACGTCCAGGTCGTTCGTGCGGGTCATGCGTGCCGCGCCCAATCCGCACCAGCCCACCACGGGCGGTCAACGTGGCGCATCAGGCGCTTCTGGCAGTACGAGCACTCGCCACACGTCGGGGCTTCGGCAACGAGCGGGCGATCGCACTTGCCGCACATGAGCACGCGCACGCATGGTCGAACCCGACCGATGCCTCGGATGTCGCCCTTGGGGCAGAGGTCAGCCGAACGCGGGGTTGCGGTCGCACGTAGGCTCACGCAAGCACCTCGGGCTCGATGCGTGCCGCCAAGGTGGTGACCCAGTGCGTGATCTGAATCGCCTCGCCCTGCGTCTTCAGGATGCCAAGGTCGCAGAGCCACTCCGCAAGGTGTTGGTTTTCGCTCCACCAACGCAGCCAGAAAAAGCCCTCCGGCGGCGTCTTGCCGTCGTCCATCCTCTTTGAGAGTCGGGCGTACGGGTAGCCTTCGCCGTCAAAGACGGTGCAGGTGTCGCCGTATTGCTCAACCTTGAGGCGCTCGCCCCGGTAGTCAATCCAACGCACGACTTGCGTTGGGGTTGCCTGATCAGTGATCACTTCTTGCCTCCTTCTGAGCCCACGCAGCGGCGATGCGCCCAGGACTTCTGCGAGGAGCGCTTGACGCCCTCGTATGCGACTCGCAAGACGAGAATCCCGTCGGCGAGCTTGGTGATCTCCGCACCGCAGCCGTAGCAGTCGGTCGGGGAGAAGCGGGGCGGCTTACTGGCGCCCTCGCGCTTGGTCTTTACTCCTGCCATACGGGATACCTCTGGTCTTCGCTCGCCACGGCGTCAATGAGTCCGACGATCCCGTGCGGGTCAAGGTGCTCGGTGCTGACGGTGAGGGCGGTGAACTCCACCTCTTCGGTCACGTCGGGCTTCTCGCTCCAGGTCGCGCCGCAGCGGCGCTTGCGCGTCTCCGCGTCGCACTCAAGTCGGACGACGGTGAAGCCAAGGTCGCGGACAAACTCGGCCTCAACGGGGAGGCGCACGTCGTCAATGACGATCGGCATCGTGGGCGGGAGTTCGGCAATACGGCGGGAGATTGCACGCAAGAAGATCGCCTCGTCCACCGATCGAAGAGCGGCACCTGACTGCTGCAAGAGTTCGCGACCGGAGATGATGCCGTTGAACGTGGCGTAGATGCTCGCCTTGTCAATCTTCCCGTAGGCCGGCTCAAGCATGGATCGCAACTCGTTGGCAAAGGCAAGGCGCACGTAGCCGTGCCGTCGCATGAGCAGGTCGGCGACCGACGTCTTGCCTGCGCCCATCTTGCCCGCGAGGGCGAGGCGTCGCGGGATCACGATCGTCCTCCGCGGTCAAAGTCCGCCCAGAGGCCCGGTTGCCCGCCCACCGGTACCAGCGGCTCGTTGGTGGTCTTCTGCCCCTTGAGGACATAGACCGCCGTCTTGCCGTGCTCGTTGATCGTGTGGATCGTCCAGCCGTCTTCCCGGAGTTCCGAGATTCGGGCGGCTGCTCGATAGATGCCGAAGCGCAGCATCTCAAGGGCGCTGACCCCGTCGGAGCCGTAGTTCTGGAGCAGCTCCAACACGCGCTCTTTCTGCGTTGGTGCTTTAGTTTTAGACAAAGTCATCGCGCTCCTCCTTTCGCCAAGATCTCGCCGATGCTCGGCAAGCCGTGGCTGCTCCCTGTCCGTCTGTCTGTCTTGTTCGTCTGTTCGTTTGTTCGTTCGTTACCACGGGGGTCGTGGCGCACCGCCACGGGGTTCGTGGCGGGTGGTTGCACCTGCGTGGCGGAGTGCTGCGGATCGTGGCGTGCTGACGAGTTGAGAAAGCGAAGTGGTGGCTGATAAGCGCCCCAGGCTGCAATCCGCAAGCCGTCCTCGTCCTCCTGCACCAAGCCGACTACGACCATCGCGGCGGCGATCTCCTTCGCCATCTCGCCGTTGATGCCGAGGTTGTTGTCACGCAGCTCGGCGCTGAGCGGGTGAGGGAAGATCCCCTCGGTCTGGCAGGCACGCCCCAAGAGGCGGAACCAACCGACCACGCCCGCCGGACCAACCTTCTCAACGAGGTCCACCAACTTCGAGTCAATGAACCAATCGCGCTCCGTGCGGAACCAAGTGCGGCGCATTGGCCCGCTCATCGTCCGCCGCCCTGAGCAGCGATCCACGAGATCTTGGGCTTCTGTTTGCACCAGCCCGACTCGTCACGCTGCGAGCAGGCGTAGAACGGCTCGTAGGGCTTGTTTGTGGTCTTTGAGACGCCACCCGGCTTCTTTGACCATGGCGCTTTGTGGGTTGGGCACTCGCCATCGGCAGCGCCAGAGGCGAAGCGCATCGCTGCGACCACTGCGGGATCTTCCCGAACGACCGCGGTGTCGCCAAAGAGCGCTACGGCGGCGCTACCAACGAGGTCATCGTTCGCCGACCACGACTCAGCCGGTGCCGCCTGCAAGGCTGGCGTGGCGCGCTTTGCCTGCACCTCATCCGCCGACGCGATCTTCTTGGACGGGAGCCCCGCCATGACAAGCGCTCGTCCGACCGCGGAGGTCTCGGCGTTCTCAAGCTCCGAGCCGCGCGTGTACGGCGTCGTCCCTGGAATCGTTAGGGCGGAGTGCCCGACGCCCGCAGGGAGTGCATCATCCGCCTTGCGGTACGCCTCGGCGCGTACGGTGACGCGCTTGTCGTTGTTCTCAAGCACCTCGGTGACGATGCGCCCGCTTGGGTGCTTCTCGTACCACTCGCGGAGTCGGTCTGCCACCTCGATGTAGCCGTTCATCTCGAATGCCATCTAGATTCCCTCCCCTATTCCCAAGTACCACTCAACTTGAGTGAGGTACTTCTTGAGGTGTGCGAAGTGACCGATGCTTACATTGCATCGGGCGCAAAGGATTCCTCTGACCTTTCCCGTGTCGTGGTCGTGGTCAATGTGTGAGCCGTGTCCCTGAAGAGAAACCGGCGTGGGGCAGATCTTGCAGAGGCCGTGCTGTTGAGCCCACATCATCCGAAGTGCGTAGACGGTCAATCCTGGGTAGTTTTTGACTCGCATCTTCAAGTTGCGAAGATCACGCTCTTCACTGGACTCTCGTTCCCTTGCAGCCCTTCCAGCGAGTGCTTGCGGAGTCGCCAAGATCTTGCGCTTTGCTCCCATTAGTTCGCCTCCCCTTGCTCAATCTCGCTCATTGCGGCGACTGCTTGACCGATGGAGCAGCCTCCGAATCCCAACTCCGGGCGGGTGACCTTCCACTCACACGAGCCGCAGAGGGCCGTGTTGAACGGAAGGGCGTCAACGGTTGGCGTGTTGATTGCCGCCTTGGTGGCGGCGCGATGCGCGGTGGCAAGCTCGATGTGCAAGTCGGTGGACTGCATTGAGATCACCTGCCACTTGGGCACCTTGGTGCGCACCCAGGTCAGGTAGCCGAGCAGCGGCTTGGAGCCGTAGATGCCCTCGTAGAGCGCCGCGTAGTGGCTCATCTCAGGGCTCCAGAGGTCGCGTGCGGCCTTAGAGCGCGCGCTGCTCTTGACGTCCCAGATCGCAGGC
>Ga0209829_10002964_pt1 | contig 12595 bp, 14 predicted proteins | sample C_140205_EF_Meta_FD_187311 | JGI IMG/M metagenome (GOLD analysis project Ga0209829, IMG submission 187311) | Freshwater microbial communities from Lake Croche, Canada to study carbon cycling - C_140205_EF_MetaG (SPAdes) (version 2) | ecosystem: Environmental > Aquatic > Freshwater > Lake...
AGACCGTCGGCTAAACGTGTAGATGCCAGGGCTGAAGGCGTTTCGGACAGGGGTTCGACTCCCCTCGCCTCCACCATTTGAAATTCAGTGACATACGCCACGGGAATGAGTTCCTTATACCCGGGCTTATACCACGGATGAACGGAAGGGGAGATTCCGCCGACTCAATCGGCGGGGTCTCCCTTGTTCATTTCGCCCCATTTGGTGGCGATTTGGAGAATTCCCAGCCCCTCGAAACTACCTCCCGCAAACACTTGCCCCGTGTAGGATTGTAGAACTTTGCGGTGACGGGCGATTCCGCTCCATCCTGCACGCCTGAATCCCCGCGCACCGGGAGCTGCGGGGCGCACCCTGAGAAACGAAATGCAGTTTTTCCAGCACATCCCCCCGGCGGGTGGGAGCCCGTAGCCCCACGCCACGGGGCGCTCTGGCGGTGGTCACCTCCGCTGAAAAATCCCTGATTCTTGGAAGGTGTGGGAATGAAGGAGTTCCCTCGTCGGTCGCGCTCAGAGCAACGGCTTCCGCTCTGGCGGCTTCCCAATCTCTTTCCCGACCCGCTTCCTCGCCTCGGCAATGACCGTCTCCAGCGGCAAGCCCAAGGTGTCGGCCCAATCAACCCAGAAGGCCAGAGAGGGAATTCTGTCTCCCTCCTCCGCCCGGTGGAGCGCAGCGCGGTCGAGGTAGCTTGAGGCGGACAGCGCGTTCATGCTGGCCCCGATCTTCAACCGCCGCTCTTTGAGGACGTTCGCCATCTCCCGGACCATCTCTGACGCCTGTGTGCTTGCCATCCAGCAGCTTCACAAGGTCCAGAGCTCCTGAGTATTTGGGGAGAACTCCTCCGGGTCTTGTGCGTTGTCCACCCAATACGGACCATCCCCACGCATGTGGGGAGAACCAGAGAAACTGTCCGCGCTGTGCCAGTTCCGTCGGACCATCCCCACGCATGTGGGGAGAACCCCGGCCATACCAGAGCAGCATCGACTCGCCGCGGACCATCCCCACGCATGTGGGGAGAACCCCATCCGTTGGATTGCCAGCCAGCGCCGTCTCGGACCATCCCCACGCATGTGGGGAGAACTCAAGGCCCATCGCTGACAAGTCAAGGAGGCACGGACCATCCCCACGCATGTGGGGAGAACTGGATTCCAGTCTCGCAGGTCGCCGAGGAAGGCGGACCATCCCCACGCATGTGGGGAGAACTGAATCCCCGACACCTCAGTGAGGTATTGTTTCGGACCATCCCCACGCATGTGGGGAGAACGTTTTCATGGTCGTTCCACCATTCCTCAAAAGAGGACCATCCCCACGCATGTGGGGAGAACAGCCTGCGATGCCGCCCGCGCGTTTGTCAAATCGGACCATCCCCACGCATGTGGGGAGAACGAAGGGGCTGCATCAGGGGCTGCATCAGACCGCGGACCATCCCCACGCATGTGGGGAGAACTCGATGTGGGCGGCGCGGATGATTTCGGCGGCCGGACCATCCCCACGCATGTGGGGAGAACCTTTCGCCTTTGGAGCGTGGCGAGGAACAGAGCGGACCATCCCCACGCATGTGGGGAGAACGATTGGCAACATCTTTTTTTATTCTCTTTTCACGGACTATCCCCACGCATGTGGGGAGAACTTAGGTCGTTGCTCATAGTCGTTTCTGGTATGCGGACCATCCCCACGCATGTGGGGAGAACCTATCGCGGGTCTGGAATCGCTCGCGGCCAAGCGGACCATCCCCACGCATGTGGGGAGAACCGTTACAAAGTCACCAGAGGTAAGCGTAGTATCGGACCATCCCCACGCATGTGGGGAGAACCTTGCTTAAGGAGGTGGGCAACATCTGATGTGCGGACCATCCCCACGCATGTGGGGAGAACAGAGTGTTTTTCGTTTTACTTGTACAAATTAACGGACCATCCCCACGCATGTGGGGAGAACGCTTCCGAATCATTTTTTAGATCAAACTCATCCGGACCATCCCCACGCATGTGGGGAGAACTTTCCGGTCCGGCGGGGGCGCGGGAATCGGTGCGGACCATCCCCACGCATGTGGGGAGAACAAACAACAGATTGTCGAGGCAGCGGACCACCGCGGACCATCCCCACGCATGTGGGGAGAACCATGTTCCAACGGCACCGCAGCAGGATCAAGGCGGACCATCCCCACGCATGTGGGGAGAACTTGGAGATCGTCCAGTTGATGCCCATGAACTGCGGACCATCCCCACGCATGTGGGGAGAACTTGTTGCCGAGGATCTGAAGGGACTGAATGACCGGACCATCCCCACGCATGTGGGGAGAACGCGAGGTCCAGATCCTCGATGACCTCGATGCGCGGACCATCCCCACGCATGTGGGGAGAACCCCGATCCCCGATCATGCCCTCAGACCACACACGGACCATCCCCACGCATGTGGGGAGAACTGCGTCAACTATCTGCAAAGCATGCCCGTTTGCGGACCATCCCCACGCATGTGGGGAGAACCCAGTGCCGATGACGGTCTTTGTGGCGATAAACGGACCATCCCCACGCATGTGGGGAGAACATGTCATTCCGCAGCCGGAAGCTGTTCTACGTCGGACCATCCCCACGCATGTGGGGAGAACCCTAGTTCATGGACAAAAAAGATTTTCCCGAGCGGACCATCCCCACGCATGTGGGGAGAACTCCTTGGTGACTGCGACAAGCTCCTGCTTGAGCGGACCATCCCCACGCATGTGGGGAGAACTATTTCAGTGACACTTGCAAGTGCCGTTCTGACGGACCATCCCCACGCATGTGGGGAGAACATAAGTCAATTCCGTTTATGTCAGACATATTGCGGACCATCCCCACGCATGTGGGGAGAACTCATTGGGCGTAATTTCCGCGCACATCGCGCCGGACCATCCCCACGCATGTGGGGAGAACCCCACTTCCTCCGCCTAGATCGCCAATACCGACGGACCATCCCCACGCATGTGGGGAGAACAGGACGAAACCGAAACCTGCGAAGGATGATTTCGGACCATCCCCACGCATGTGGGGAGAACCATGCGCTCAGGCGTTGTCGGAACTGATCCGGCGGACCATCCCCACGCATGTGGGGAGAACTTCCAGAACCGCCGCCAAGGTCTCCAATACCGACGGACCATCCCCACGCATGTGGGGAGAACATATTAGTAGTCTAGTTTGGGTGAGCGGCGGACGGACCATCCCCACGCATGTGGGGAGAACCAGAGAAACTGTCCGCGCCGTTCCAGTGCCGTCGGACCATCCCCACGCATGTGGGGAGAACCCAACCGCTTGGAGATCGACATGGACACCGCGCGGACCATCCCCACGCATGTGGGGAGAACAGCTCGGTCTTGCCCGGGTCGTTCGGGCGCGGCGGACCATCCCCACGCATGTGGGGAGAACCGAGCGACGTTATCGGCGGTTAGATCCCACGTCGGACCATCCCCACGCATGTGGGGAGAACTTCTGGATTCTGGCCACGCCGCCGACGGACTGCGGACCATCCCCACGCATGTGGGGAGAACCGCTCCGGCCCAGGACCAGTTTGCGTTTTCGTCGGACCATCCCCACGCATGTGGGGAGAACCTGGCAGCTCGCCAGTGCAACGCTTCAGGAGGCGGACCATCCCCACGCATGTGGGGAGAACCCTACTTTGAGATACCCGCCGCCGCCGCCTACCGGACCATCCCCACGCATGTGGGGAGAACCGCTGACACGTCGAGATTTGCGGTCATCCCGGCGGACCATCCCCACGCATGTGGGGAGAACGGCCGTCTGCAAAGATCAATCCGCTCGAAACCCGGACCATCCCCACGCATGTGGGGAGAACCAGATCGAGCTTCCAGAATCCGTGCTTGTTCCCGGACCATCCCCACGCATGTGGGGAGAACTCATCTGGCACCGAGATGGTGACTACCGGATACGGACCATCCCCACGCATGTGGGGAGAACACTGGATTATACGAGCTTCCAGGGGTTTTTAAACCTTCAAACCCACCGATATGCGATCCTTAAAATGGGGTATTCTCAGCTTCAATCCACGCCTCGGCGACCAGTTGAAGACCGCTGAGAGTCACATCTCGGCGGTCGGGATCACCCCAGCGTTGGATTTTGAAACCCTGACAGTTTGGTTCACTTGTGATGATCAGAAGGCTCATTCCAGCCGAATTCCTTCGCAGATAGTCGAGCACCTTGTCCCTAGTCCGCCGGTTGACGGTGCCAACAAAGACATTCGGCTTCGGCTCAATGAACCAGCGTTTTAACATACCTCGAATGGCAGGAGGTGCGTCTTGGGCAATTAGGACGGTCATGACTGGAGCGGGGCTTGCGGCTTCAAAGTGCCGAAGGAGGGCGGGATGTGGCATCCTGCGGATCTGTCTCATCGGTGTCCAATAGGCGTGCCAGATCCTTGGGCATGCGCTGTAGGATTTTCTCATTTTCCACCAGTTCTTTGAGGAGCTTGCGCACCAGTTCGCCATCGTCCTGCGCATTCTGGCGGATTGCCATGAAAGCAGCCGGTATACTCGTTAGATGTTTGTATAGGTCCGCCACGTCATAGACGAAGGGGAGGGTGCCGCCGTCATGCACGAAACCCAAGCTAGGGAGGTAGCCCAAGCTGCAGACTACAGCGGAACACATGGCATAGAGGCTGGCGTTCGCCGCCGAGAGAGCTTTGTTGATACCGTCCGAGGTGTCCCATTTGCTGCGGTCGTAGTTCCGGCCCTTCCACGTCACACCATGCTCAATACCCAGACGGCTGTAGAGTGCACGAATGCGCAATCCCTCCATGCCGCGCAGCTCCTTAATCGACTTATCCGCCACGTCCTCGCCAGGAAAACGCATGAGGAACATGCGTTGGGCAATGAGTTTCCGCCGCTTCTTGTCCGCCCATGCGGTGGCGTGAAGGCGCGGCATGTCGTTGGTGTGGTTAGGAGCCAAGCCAAAGGCATAGAAGCGCAGGCAGTCCTCCCCGGTCCAGCAAACGGGAGTGTTGCTTTCTGCGCAGGCCTTCATCGCAGCACTGGTGACCGTCACGCCCGGCCCAATGAGAAGCGCGGAGACTGTGGCCACCGGGATACGGCAAAGCGTGCCGGTGGAACTGATCCACTTTACCGAGGAGTCGTCCACTTCCATTCGCCCATGCTCCAGGTAGAGTGGTGTCCACCGATCCTTGGCAGGAGCGAGTGATTCGATGGGTGGTCGTTCAAAAAGAGCCATGTCATTTTCTCCTTACCTGCCGGATGCGTCGCGGCACATGGCGTTCGCCAATCGGCGCACCGAAGGCCACCGGAGAGTCGTTCAGCCACTCCGCATCGAGCCCCTCCGCCGCCTCGCCCTCGATTACATGATCAAACTCGGTCAGCGTGCGTTCTTGCTTCAGCCCGGCCGCTTTGAGCAGCAGCGCCCATGCGGCAGCCCGGTCGCCGGCGACACCCACGAACAAGGGTGTGGCGGGAATGCAGCACTTGCGGCCCAGCCAGAGGCCCCATGTGGGATTCCGGAGTTTGGCGGCGATCTCCTCTATCCATTCCGGCGCACCTTCCAGAAGGACGCCGAAGCGAGCGTCGAGGAGGTAGTGCCGCTCGCTGAGCACGGTGTTTAACTTGGCCCCGCTGGCGGCCCGAGGTCGTTTCATCCACTCTTCATCATCATAGCCGCCGCCGATGGTGTGGTAGTCACTCAGTCGCACAATCGGCAACTCGCGGTCGTTGTGATTTTTTGGCAAGGTGACCGTCGTGATTTCCAGCTTCGCGAGGCGGGCAATCTGCTTGGCCTCATCCGTGCCGTATTTGTCGATGCCGAGTGCCGCCGCCAGTATTCCAATGACACCGCTCTTGGTGGGATGCAGGGCTGTCGTGCGACGGGTGAAGCGGGATGAGAAACCCCAGCTTTGCATGGGGCCATCCAGCAGGAGGGCGATGCAGGATTTATTGGACATAGCTGGTGAGTTTCTCAATGAGGGTGGCGAGTGGCGCATTCGGCACGGCCACTTCCGCGGTGGTCGTGATGCCCCAGGTGGACTTGAGAGAAGCGTGATGGTCTTCCAACGCGCCGCGCGAGGCGTCCACAAGCCCTGTGCCGCGGATTGGATTCTCGAAGGCGTTGACAAGTTGCACGGGTTGCCCCGCTTCCTTGTAAATGCCGAGCACATAGGACGGTGGCACGCTGGCGTTCATCGAGTTCTTCCGAGCGCCTGGCACGGCCATGGTGGTGGCCTCGATGAAGGCGGCGACGACCTTCTTTCGTTCGTCTGTGGTCAGCCCAGCGAGGTGGTCTGCATCAAATAGCAGGTCCAGGTTCACCGCCGCATAGCGGTAATACACCGCGGAGTTGAACTCCAGGGTGCCGATCATGCCAGCACCAGCGTCATCGCCTTTCGGCTTGCGGTCATCCACGGCGGAGAAGAAATCCAGATCGTTCTCAGTCTTGTGGGTGGAAAGCGCGTGACTGAACATCGCCGCGCCTTCGAGGGTGAGGGATGGCATGGATGCCGCCATACGGCCGAACAGCGCGATGTCCGCGCCATCCATCAGCCCGGCGCTCTTGGCGAACTGATCCAACTTCTTTTCGTAATCCTTGGCCTTGGGATTGGAAATCACCAACTCAGCGACCTTGGCCGCGATGCTCTCGAGTTCGCTGGGAGCCAGAAAGGTCAAAGTCCCGACCTGGGGCACCTCGCCATCCTTCACGGACTTGGCATCCAGTTTCGCGAGTTTGTCAGCGATGTTCGAGGCATGTTCCATAGCAGTTTTGGGGTCGAGTCCGTTCTTTTCCAAGGCAGCGGCCAAAGGCTGGACGATGAGTTTCGTGCGTTCCCCGCCGAAGCGTGCATCCGGGAGATTGTCCTGAGCATACTCGCGGATGGCGCGTTTGAGGCACTGGCTGGAAAGCCGGGCACGAGGCACACCGCCGAAAGTGGCGGATTTAGGGGCACCCACGTCGTCGCGGTTGAGGCATGAGACGGGAAAGGATTGCAGGATGTGAAGTTCGATGAGTTTCATAAGATTTCAGTTTTTGGTTGGTTTAGATGTTAGAGGTTACGAGAGAGGAGCAAGTGCCAGTAGGCCAAAGCCGAATGCTTTGGCGCTGCCGATGCCGGTGGTGAATGTCGCGCGGAAAAGAGCGGGATCTGTGATAGAGAGCGTGCCTTGGAACTCGATGGCGTAATGAACACCCTGCGTAGCTCCCTTCTGAAAGTAGCTGCGGGGCTTCGGGATGGTTCGCAGGTTGTTGGGGTCGCCAATTTCGAAGCCTCCCGCCTCGGCCTTGCGCTGAATCCAGGCTAGGAGGTCCTCGCGCTTCGTCAGCGGAATACGCCTACCGTTCTTCTTGCGCTCGCCCGTCTCATCGCGCACCACCAGCTTCTTGGTGGGATTCACCAGCAGGCTGAATCGGAAATGGCAAGCGGCGAAGAAGTCCTCAGGAATCTTCCTGGTCTTGAAACAGTCGGTGGGACACCAATCCGGCTTCGTCGGCTCGGTGGTGGAGACAACGAGCAGGCGGTAAGCATCGTCGATTTCATCCACTCGGCTCAGGAAGTCCCGCTTCACGCCATCGTTGCCCTTGAAGGCCTGCCACACGCGTTGGTGCCAGTCGTAGCTGTCGCGGATTTTCAACTGCCGGACAGCCAGTTCATACGGCACGAGGATTTGGGTGAGATGGCTCATGGTGCTGCCTCCACTGTTGGCGGTTCGTCACCGGCTTCCTTACGCATCGGCCAGAAGCCGCGCGCCCAGTCGAGCTTGATGCGGTCCGCATGATTGTTCCAGGACAGGATGTCCCAAAACAGTCTCTCGTAATTCACGCCCACGCCTTTGGCGGATGCGAAGCGAATCCACGACTTCAACTGTGCCGCCACATCGTCCGCGGAATCGCAGGCAAGCAGACGTCTGAAGCGGCGGTCGAAACTATCGGGAATCTTGAATTCAGTCACCCCGTCCAATGCAATCCGGCGGCAGGTCGTGCCGAAACTGAAAGCCTTGGTGTCTTCCTGTGGATGCGTGGCATACAGTGCGCCGATGGTGCAGGCGGCCAGGCTGCCGATGTCCTCACCCAGACTGTGAATGACGGGCCATGCCTGACGTTCGGTGCCGGTGCTGGCAGCACGGCGCAGCGCCGCCATCTTGCCCCGGTCCTTGGAGATCTTGCGCAGTCGTCCGAGGAAGCGTTCCGCGCGGTTGAGAGACTCGTTAGTGGTCGTCATGATATTTTTTTGGTTAGAGCTTTTTTCTTGGCTGGGGCATTCGGGTCTTTGGGCTTCGGTAGGAACAGCTGCTGGAGCGCGATGGCGTAGGCTTGGATTTGACGCGGTGTCTGGCGCGGACAGGCGAAGTCAAGGGCGGCATGGGCCGCTTCCTTCGTCCGCTTGCCCCACTCGGAAACTTTGAGGTCACCCGCTTCCTCGGGTTTGTCGGCCAATCTGATTAGAGCTGGGACGTGCTGCTCAATGACGGTCCAAAAATAGTGTCGCGCACGGTCATACGGCACAGGCTCCAGTTTCATCGTTCCTGCATAGGCTTTCACACTTTTCGAGACGGCTTCCTGCCAGAGCGCAGCAAAGGCAACGCCTTCTTCGTAGACCTTGCGGCCAGCATCACGAAACATGCCAGCAGGTATGTCATAAGCCGCCTCCACCACGTCCTCGATCTTGGCCTTGTCCGTAGCAAGTGCACCGATCCACAAGGTGCAACCTTGGTCCCCACCGAGGTTCCGTAAAGCCAGCGGCCCGGAGATCGGATCGGACTTCGAGCGTCGCTTCACCGTAATGGCAGAAAGTTGCCGCCAGATGCTGCGACCAAGTGATACGCCCACGACCGCAGTCCCGTCGTCGCGCTGCACCATCGTTGCCGCAGATTCGCGGAAGATTGGAGCAAGGGGATATTCGAGTCCATTTGCCAGAATTATCTGCCGACCGTCCATATCCAACCGAATGGCGCGACTCAATGGCACCAAGCGCCCAAGATAGCTCCCCGTGGCATTGGCAATTGCGGCGTTGTCACCGGCGGTCTTGACTGGAATTTCCCACACGGGTCTGCCCCAGCCTTTTGGCCCCAGATCACTGGCCTCCTCTTTGTTCAGGAGGTTCAGATGAATGGTCTCAAGCAGTGAACAACCATGCAGGAACGTGTGCAACATGCTCGAAGGGGTGCAAGGAGCGTGGTTAGCGGACCCCTTGCCAGAGGTATCTGCATCATTCCACCTCGCCACGCCAATGCGGCCACCGGGGGAAAAGCACTGAAATGCCAGAGCCGTCAATGCCAGTCGTCCCGGCTCGACCGCACGCACCACACCTGCCGAGTTATCGAACAACGACGCGTTGTTCCCGGATGCCAAAGTGAGATCCAGCTTCGTCGCCGGATTTCCGTCACCGTCTTCGTTCGACGCCTTCAGGCCCGGCAGTTGCAGAAAGCGAGGCCCATCGCCGAACAGTTCGAACGACGCTTGCCACCCCTCCAGGTAGCTTTTAACGGCTGGCTGGATGTCAGGTCGACAGGTTTCCCACGCATCGAAATTGCCAGGGCCATTCAGCGCCGCGTGGGTGATACAGATGAGCAGACGCAGCAGCGCTATTTTTTCATGTGGCTGGGCCGAGAGATCACGGATCTCGTGAGCATCGGCAAACAACTCGTGGAGTGAGACCGTATACTTTCGGCCGTCCCCTCCGATGACTGGGATCCAGGAGTCAGTAGTCAAATTCATCTTCGTCTTGGGTGTAGCGGGGTTTGAGTTGGCCAGGGCGCGTGTGCAGTCCCAGCATGGAGTCATAGGCGAGTCCTGTTGGACCTTCACCCTCGGGAAAATTCAAAGAACCGTCGTCCATTACAAGCGCCCAAAAGGTAGGGCCATGGGTGTGGATTTTCAGCCAGAGGGGCATGGCCTGTCCAGGGACCGTGTGGAGGGGCGCACGCACGAGATTGCGATGAACGGCCCGCGCGGCGGACAGGCTCCACTCGTATCCGCCGACCTCCAGCGTCTCGTCGTTGAGCGTGGTGATGCGCCAGAGGTCGCGGCGGAGGAGTTCGCAGGACTTCAAAAGCACGACGTCTCTGGTCGGCGCGCCTTTCCGGCGGGTTAGGTGTTCCCTGTTGTCATCCTCGGACTGCCTGCCAAGCACCCGTGTGGCGGCCGCAGCCTCCTGAGAGAGCTTATCCTTCTCCGCTTCCACATCGGCGCGCAGTTCGCTCCAAGGCTCGGGTTCTTCACCATCCGCACGTTCGGCGTAAGTCGCCTCCAGTACTTCGCGGATCTGGTCCGGCAGCACCATCGACTCGCGACCGTCGAAAACTTCCGCCGTGCGTAGCAGGACATAGGGCGCGTAGACGAGACCAGATCGCCCAAATGCCTTTTTTAGCGTCCCACCCGGTGCATGGCGATCCACGGTCGGCACGTTGATCCAAAATTCGGGTTGGCTCGCTCGCCGGTCCTTGCGCTCATGCCGCCAGAGTCGGCCCATGCGCTGGAGCAACATGTCCGTGGGTGCGAGGTCGGTCACGATGAAGTCCAGATCAATATCCACGCTCTGCTCCACCACCTGCGTGGCGATAAGCAACGAGCCCTTGCCATCCTCAGCGCGTTGTTTTCCCAAGCGCTCTAGCCAACACCCTTCGAGTTCAAGCCGCCGGAAAAACGGAAATCGACTGTGCAACGTGGCGACCTCCACATGGGTATCGCGCGCGGCTCCCTTTGCCTTGCGGCAGGTCTCCTGTGCCTCCGCCACGGTGTTGCGCAAGTAGAGAACGTGCTGGCCCGCTTCCGCCCGTTCGATGCACTCCTGGAGGATTTTCTCCTCAGAGAGCGCCATGGTTTTCAAGTGCAGCTCTCGCGAAACCGGAGATTCGACAGGAATCTCAATGACGGCTGCGTCCGCCCTGGCTACTGTTACCAGCGGATAGGCGAGCGAATCCGCCGAAGACGCCTGGCCGCCTGCCGCAGCGATGAGTTCCTGCCGCCGCGCAGTGGTCAACGTGGCAGAAAGGACGATCACCGAACAGCGCAGCGCCAACAACTCCTGGATGAGCTGGCAAATGAGCGTGCCGGTGTAGACGTCGTAGCTGTGAACTTCATCCAGAATGACCACCTTACCTGCCAGCCCGAACCGGCGGACGAAGAAATGCTTCACCGCGACAACCCCCTGCAGCGCCTGGTCCACAGTGCCTACGCCGAAGCGGGCCAGCATCGCGTGCTTCGAGGAAGCAAACCAGGAACGCCCTTCCCGAACATGCGCGGCCGCCAGAGGGTCGCTAGAATCACTTGGGTGGAGCCGCCAGGTCTGATTCTCCTCCAGCCATGATGCCCCATGTGCCAACCGGAGATTGGCCGCATCTGCTAGGGCTGCTCTCAGGAAGGGGGCCACACGTTGGTGAATGCGGTTGCTGGTGACCTGGGTGGGCAAAGCAAAATACATCCCATCATTGGCACCTGAGCTGATGAGCCGATGAGACGCCCACAACGCCGCCTCCGTCTTGCCGCAGCCCATCGGGCCTTCGACGATGAACAAGCCCGGCGTCTGGCATTCCTCGTGAAGTGCGCGTTGCAAAGGCATCGGCGAGTAGCCGCCGAAAAGGTCTCCAAATGTGCGTGGGCGGACAGCACCACCCTGCCAATGGATCTGATCCAGTGCCCGTGCTGCAGCCTCGCGGCTCTCCTCAAGTTCCAGTCCTCGATCACACGGAAAAAAGCTCTCGTTCGAGCCGATCCAGTCGGCGACCGAGATCAGTCCGGCCAGACACCAGAGATCCGCGAGATTCCCCTGTGGAGGCTGCCCAGGCAAGGCACCGAAGATGGCGACGATTTCGGCGAGCAGTTTCTCCCGCTCCTCATTCTCCCATGCTTCTCTCTCGGCGATCCGTTCACATTCTGATTCAGAAACCCGCCTCCCGAAAATGCGGCCATGATGAACGCCCGCGGCCACCCCCCAGAGTTGCGTTCCAGAGGGTTTCATCACTTGCTGAAGAAAAAACTGACTGACCTTGGCATGGTCCGACTCAGAGTTTTCTCTCCATCGCTCACGCTGCGCCGCTTCGGCCAGACCAGCCTGCGCCAGCCATGCCGGACACTTGGACTGAAACCCCGTGCTGATCTTCCCCACATCATGCAGCGCAGCCAGAGTTGCAGCCCCATCAGGGAGAACATCCTGAATGGCTCTCCCGGCTCGCAGCAACAAACATTCCGCTACGCTGCCTACATTAACGCAATGATCGCGGACAGAAAGACCGGGGCTTCCGTCGGGAAGTGTTTTTGCCCAAAAACTTTTCATTGCCGATATCGCCGACTCATTTGCATCTACTCTTCGGCTTAGGGGTGGGACAAACACGGGGGGACGTTCGAAAAGAAATCAAAACTGGCGAGGTTAGATTCTCACGTGATACGCCAACAGATTTCGATGCTCAACTTCAAGACAAATCGAGATCGAAGACATTGGCCACGCTGCAGAGTCGCAGTGGCGAGGATAGCGCTATGTAGCGGGGAGACCATGGAAGCCTCGGAGGCAGATCCGCCCCTAACAGGGGTTCGACTCCCCTCGCCTCCACCATTTCAACGAAAGGCCGTTGCGGATATCCGTAACGGCCTTTCTTTTAGTGACTCATGACGAATTCCCTGA
>Ga0209829_10002965_pt1 | contig 12594 bp, 10 predicted proteins | sample C_140205_EF_Meta_FD_187311 | JGI IMG/M metagenome (GOLD analysis project Ga0209829, IMG submission 187311) | Freshwater microbial communities from Lake Croche, Canada to study carbon cycling - C_140205_EF_MetaG (SPAdes) (version 2) | ecosystem: Environmental > Aquatic > Freshwater > Lake...
GATTACATATTACTCATATATATATATATATATATGTAGAAATAAAAAACTATATATTTTTTATTTTATTAAATTGATTATATTATCAGTTAATTTAATCAGATAATTTTTTTATATTAGATTTTTCATGTACCATATATAAAACACAAAATATAATAGTTAGTTATCTTTTCTTTTGTGTCAAACGATGAAAATACTACAACATTTGATTATTAGTTGCAGAAAGTTTTTTCTTTTATTTTTGCTTTAATCGATTCAAGAGAAACATACATAATGCTATAGATAATATGAACAAAACTGCTATATAAAATAATAAATAGAAAATATTGAAATAAATATAAATAAATTATATTTATTATTATTATAATGACAAATAAAAATACTTTATTTATTAATATTCATAATGTGATAGAAAATAATATAGATTGTTCCATATTATTAGATGAATTAGAAAAAAAAGATTTGTCTATTAAAGAAAAAAAAAGTTTTATTTCATTAAAACTTCGTTATCTAGTAAAAAATAATATAAAACATATGATAGAAAATATATTAGAAACGCATACTTTAATGAATAGAGATTATTGGCTTATAATAGAATATTATTATAATATGAAGGATAATTCATATTATAATATAATGCAAAAATATATAGCAAGTATTGATACATGTGATATAGATTTAATGATTAAAAAAAATTGGTATGATTTAATAGAGAAATGGGATGGATTTCCTGTAATATCTTCTTATAATTCAAATACAATTAATCTTAGTATGTTAAAAAAATATAATTATGATATTAAAGATATAACTAATGTATATAAACAAAAAATACCAAATGATTACCTTGAATTATTTTGCAATATGATAAAAGATGCAGATGTATTAATAGATGGTGCTAATATATCACATATATCTAAATTTTTTAATTATAATATATTAGTTGATTTGATAAAAATATTAGAAAATTTAAATTTTAAACCAAAAATTATTCTTCATGAAAGACATAATGTAAATAATAAATTTTTACAAAAATATATTGTTAAAACTCCAAAAAATAATTATGATGATAATTTTTTATTATATGGAATGTTTCAATATAATAAAATGGTTGTTAGTAATGATTTGTTTCGAGATCATGTTATTGGTATAAACAATAACATAAAATGTTATATTGAGATGATGACCATTCAATATGTTGATATGAAATTAATAATACCACAATATAGTAAATGTATTCAAGTTATAAATAATAATATTTATATACCCACTAAAAAAGGATTTTATTTATTACAAAAAAATTAATTAACGTACCATTTCAGGATCAACAGCACCTCCCTTCATCTTTTTAGCCTTTTTGGAAGACTTCTTGGAAGATTTCTTGGAAGATTTCTTAGCACCGCCTTTTAAATCTTCATTTTCTTTATGTTCTTCATTATCACCACCCTTCATCTTTTTAGACTTCTTGGAAGACTTCTTGGAAGACTTCTTAGCACCACCTTTTAAATCTTCGTTTTCTTTATGTTCTTCATTATCACCACCCTTCATCTTTCTAGCCTTTTTGGAAGATTTCTTGGAAGACTTCTTAGAAGACTTCTTAGAAGATTTCTTAGCACCACCTTTTAAATCTTCATTTTCTTTATGTTCTTCATTATCACCACCCTTCATCTTTCTAGCCTTTTTGGAAGATTTCTTGGAAGATTTCTTGGAAGATTTCTTAGCACCTCCTTTTAAATCTTCGTTTTCTTTATCTTTATTTTCTTCATTATCACCACCCTTCATCTTTCTAGCCTTTTTGGAAGATTTCTTAGAAGACTTCTTGGAAGATTTCTTAGCACCACCTTTTAAATCTTCGTTTTCTTTATGTTCTTCATTATCACCACCCTTCATCTTTCTAGCCTTCTTGGAAGACTTCTTGGAAGACTTCTTGGAAGACTTCTTGGAAGATTTCTTAGCACCGCCTTTTAAATCTTCGTTTTCTTTATGTTCTTCATTATCACCACCCTTCATCTTTTTAACTTTCTTAGAAGATTTCTTGGAAGATTTCTTTGAAGCTTTTTTAGACGATTTCTTAGCACCACCTTTTAAATCTTCATTATCACCACCCTTCATCTTTCTAGCCTTTTTGGAAGATTTCTTAGAAGATTTCTTAGAAGATTTCTTAGAAGATTTTTTAGAAGATTTCTTAGAAGATTTCTTAGAAGATTTCTTAGCACCACCTCTTAAATCTATCATAATTGGTTCAGAAATAGTAACTGCAGGTGTTGGCATACCTTTATGGCTCGAAGCCTTCTTGGAAGATTTCTTGGAAGATTTCTTGGAAGCCTTCTTGGAAGATTTCTTGGAAGATTTCTTTGCACCACCCATTAATTCTTGAGTATCTCCACAACCACCCCCCCTATGTTTTTTACCTTTGTAACTACCTCTTTCTTTAGTAATATAATGATCAACAAATTCAAGATCCTTATTTGCTTTAACAAGTTTTTTTAATTCTGATAAATTTACATCACGATCTTCCATTTTATCATCTTTCTTTTCACGAACAGAATATTTATCATCTTCTGTTTGTTTAACAGTTATACTATAAAATTTATCTTCACCTACCTTATGTAAATAATGGAATGATAATCCTTTTTCACCGTCCATTATATTTTCTTTAATAGTATGTTTAACACCATTTTTTTTAAAGGCAGTATTATTTTCATGCCGATATGTAACTGTACTTGTACTCATATAATTATAGATAGAAAATATAATATTATAATATTTTTATAATATTTTTATAATATTATTTTTTTTAAACTAAATTTTTATATTATTTTAAAAAAAATAATATTTTATAATATTATTCTATTAAATTACCAAAATCATCGTACCGGACATCTACATTTTCATATTCATCTTCACTACTAGTAGGCATGTCGAACATTTTTTTAAAAGCTTTTTCTTTTTCCTCTTTTTTTTGTTTTTCTATTTTTTTTTTAATTTCTTCAATTTTAGCTAATCGTTTTATCTCAGCTTCACTTTGTTTAATTGGTTCAATATTTGTTTTTTTCCTCCTATGTACTGGAACTGAAGTTACATTACTATCTTTACCCTTACCGCTTGTTCTTTTAACAGATTTTATATCAGGTTCTGTTACACTAGTATATACTGGTTCAGTTAAATTTATTGGAGTGAAAGGTAATATTGTATATTTATCATATTTACCATCACATATATAATCAACATTTATATCTTCTAATTTTAATAATTCATCATATAAACTATTAATTTCTAGTTGAATTTTATCTTTTATTTTATCTAATTTATCTAGTTCTATTTTTAAGTCATGTTTTTCTTTATCACTTTGAAATTTATTATTTTTATATTCACAATATTTTTGCATATATTGATTTTGCATTAATTTTATATATTCATCTTTTAATTTTGTTAATTTTTTTGTTTTATCTGAATATTGTCTTTTTTCAAATTCAATCATTTGAGATGATTTACTATAATTATTAGTATATTTATCTAATGAAAGTATATTACCTTCATGCAATCCTCTTAAACAACAATTTCCACCAGTACATATTGATTTATATGGAATACTTGCCTTATCTATGCAATTAATATTATAATCTCCTTCTATTAGCATATATTTGTCTCTTAAATAAAAATACTGATATATATAACATTTCATTGTTCTTCTATTAAATTCACATGCAATTTTATCAAAATCTTTAGGTAATTCACTACCTATAATAAGACCTGATTTTTCTAATGAAAAATTAAAATGTATATATTTATCACGCTCAACCAATATAAAATCATCCTCTGGTATAGTATCTATAGTATCTATAATTTCATCTTCATCATCCTTTTCAAATTGTTTCATATATTCTTCTAATTGTAATCTTTCTTTTTCTCTTTGTATTTGTGCTTTTTCTTTCTGTAATTTAACAAAAGCATCTTCTCCCATAATTTTTTCTAGTTTTACTTTAGCTAATTCTCTCCATGGTCCTACTTTATCTAAAACTACTTGTTCGGATGCTTCTTCTAAATAAGGATTTTCCTTTTGTAAATCTTGAATTTTCATATTAAAAACATCTGTTTTGCTAGTATCTACTATTATCGGATTATCTTGATGTATTCTCATATATCTTCTTTGTTTTTTCGATTTATTATATATAATACACCATAAATTAATTATACCAACCATATGTTCACTTATATTAATAGTATTATCCATTAATGCATCATATGCTTTTTTCATGTTTTCTGTTTTATAAGAAGATGGTATTTTTAATTCTTTATTTCTTTCACTATTAGTCCATATTATTTCTACTATTTCTTTACCATATTTATTTTGTAATTGTTCCAACATTTTAATAGACAGTTCATCTATCGGCAATTGTTTATTTAATAATAATGTTTCTACTTTTTTTATTATTTCATCACAATAAGTTTGGGTATCTTTTTTACATACATAATCACATTTTTCATGGCCACAGGTATTATTGGATAACCATTGTTTACACATTATTTTTTTTTTATTTTTAATTTCTTTTAATTTCTTTTTTAAATTAAATGTTTTTTGTCTACGACTAGGTGTTATTGGTTTTACAGGTGTTATTGGTGTTACCAAAGTAGGAATATCTGATTCTTTTAATAATGCCTGTTTATATAAATCAGATACTACATAAGATTCAGGTTTTTCTAAATCAGGATGATATTCTTCTTCTCCAGATATAATAGATTCGGGGATTCGAGACGAATCGGGTATTCGTTCAAATTCATAGATTCGAGACGAATCGGGTATTCGTTCAAATTCATAGATTCGAGACGAATCGGGTAATAATAAATAATTATTTAAACAATTTACTTTTCTAGAACAACTGCCTTCCAAACATAATATACATGGTTGATTTTCTTTATTAAATATAGGTCGATGTGTTTGTTTTAATTTACTACAAGAACATGTTTTAACATCAGGGCAGTTACTAACATGTTTTTCATCTGAATGTTTTAAATAGTATAAAAATAAATCTTGACATGTATTTATTTCAATAATACTAATAGTATCTTGTATTATATTAAATTTTGCTAATAAATAAGTAACAATACCATTATTTAATGGGAAAGCATATGTTTTATTTAATATGGTTACTATAAAAGTATCTTTAGTTATTTTTATTAATTCTTTATATCTATCAATAGCTTGTTGTATAATTTCTTTAAATTTTTTTTCGATAATATCTTTCTTCTGTTTTTTAGGATTAATCTTCTTAGTTTCTGGACCACCATTACCTATTAAATATTTATTTTTGTTCGGTGTAAGGGATTCGTTCGAATAACCTTTAAATAATTTGCTTTTCATAGCAATATATTTATTTTTGTTCGATGTAAGGGATTCGAACGAATCCCTTTCTATCGAATAACCTTTAAATATACTCTCTTTTAAGAGAGTATATTTATTTTTGTATTTTAAATATTTATTATAATATATATTCATATATAATATTATATAAAATAAATATTTTTAATTAAAAAAACATAATAATATTATTGTGTTTTTTTGTGTTTTTTTTGTGTTTTTGTAATGTTAGGGAAATGTAATGTTAGAGAAATGTAATGTTAGGAAAATATAATGTTAGGAAAATAATGTTAGGAAAATATAATATTAGGAAAATGTGATGTTATGAAAATATTTATGCAATTGTTTTGGCAAGTTTGGCAGCTTTCTTCTCAGCTTTTGCAAGTGCTTTGGCAGCATCGGCTTCTGTTTTGGCAGCATCTGCTTCAGCCTTGGCAAGTGCTTTGACAGCATCAGCCTCAGCTTTAGCTTTTGCAGCAGCTGCTTCAAGAATTAAACGCTTCTCCTTTTTCTCGCGTTCTTTCTTCTCTTTTGCACTTTCGCCAAATTGTATATCATCATCGCATCGGGATGCACCAGTGTAGAAATCATCAACAACAATAGGAATTGGCTCTTGAATTTGCACTATTGCTTCAACGATTGCTTGCATTGGTACTATTGTTTCAACAGGCGCTTCCACTGGAGTTTGCACTATTTCTGCAACTGGAGTAGATTTGGCACTATATCCATAATGATACACTAAATCTTTGCCAATAGGATGATACTTTGTCCACTCGCCTTCATAGTGTGCCATAATATCTTCCTCCATCGCGGTTTTCTTTGCCCACACTGCTTTATGTGCAGAAGAATATTCGCCGTGTTGATTTGAAGTAAGAGTATTATCCTTCTTGGTAGTCTGATCGGCAATGAAAACTGGCATGTAGTCAAACAAAATAAAACGGGTGTATTCATTCTCCATCTGAGATCGTTTTACTTCGGCTGCTAATTTGTTGGCCTCAAAGTTCTTCTGCTCTACTGCAGTTAAACCTGATTCCAGCTTCTTGTTATTCATACCAGTAAAAAGAATCACCTCATCACGATTATGAACACCACATCGACATGCATCACCGCCTGAACAGGTTTGTTTTGCAGGAAGATTCGTTGGAGAATTCATATCAGCTGGTAGAATGAGTGATGCCTTTTGTGTATTGAAAGCCACTTGTTTTTCCCATTTTGTCATTTCTTCTGCATACAGACTGGTTGCATTTGCGCACTTCTTAAGATATTGCTTCTCAGCTTTCTCCGAAGAGAATTGAGAAGGTGCAACAATTGTTTCCTTAACCGGATGAGGCGGATTTGCAACAGGCTTACCATACCCATATATCTTGCGGTACTTATGGCAATCCATGCGCACACCCAGAAAACACATTTGGGTGCGTCGTGCAATCTCATGAGCAATCAAGTCAACCGAACACGTGGAATCAATTGTGACAAGACTCTCCAATGAAAAAGAACATGGAGGCGGTATAATTATTTCTTTCTTTGCTTTCACAACAGGTGTTTTAGTTGTTTCATCCAAAGGTGTGTCGGTAGTATCACGAGAATATACGTACATTGATGCTTCTTCGTCGATATCGTCATCATTTGCCATTGGGTTGCCATGAGAAATATATTTCTCATTCGCCTTTTTCACCTTATCACCTTCAGTCGGTTTATTAACAGGCTTTGCAACTTTAGGTTTTGGTACTGTCTTGGCCTTGATCTTGAAAAGATGATGGGATTCGGTTTCGCATGCAGACCACAACTGAAACAAACCAGACATGTGATCTTCCTCGTTCAAATTTCCATTGAATAATGCGCGTTTGACAGCTTTCATATCATTGCTGATCGAAGCATCCGACAGCATATTGGCAAAGATAAACTTGACCTGCTCACTACCTTTGAGCAAAACCTCTTGCATTGCAGTGAACAACCCTGAAAATGAAATTGCGTCAGGTGTCTCCAATAGTAACTTGACTGCATCCCGTGCATCTTTCCGAAAAGTCATGACTCGTCCTTGGCATACATGCGCGCAACCCTTCTTGGTTGCAGCATACGTGCAATAACCAAATCGTGCAAAATTCAAGCAAACGGTAGTTTGATGCAAGGAACGTAACTCTTCTTTTGACATCTCTGCTAAACGTCCACGCTTGGCCGTTTTTTTCACAAGCGCGGAATCAATAGTTACTGTCGTTGTTGCACACTCAGTTGCTGTAAGCACTTGTGTCTCAACTGCCTTTGTCGGTGCTGTAATTGCTGCCTTTGTTGCAAAACCCGTCAGTGTTGGTACAAAAGGTGTTGCTACAACAGTATCATTCACAAATGCAGTCGATGTTTTGCTTGATGTTTCAGCGTGTTTACTAGGCGGTGGAATAATCAAAGGCCTATTGCATTTTTCTCCGTCAAGGCACTGATTTATCTGACAGAAAAAACACGGTTGCCACAACTTAAGCCACATATGCTTGCAGTTGAGGCATGTCTTTGCCGGTAGAGAATCTTTAAAATGCGTAGTGTATTGGGCAAACTGATTGGGACATGTGCGGTATACACCAATATGCCCGTTGCTCTTGCCAACCCACGTCACACATCCCTTCTCATCAACAGGGAAAATCCTTGTAGTACCACCACGTATTGGCATGGTATAGTCACTTTTGCTGTTCTTCCATAGCTCGGTATACAGTGACATTATCTTGCGGTCTTCTTCTGGTGAAAAAACTCCTAGGCGCTGCGTTGGAAATGCACGCTTTTCACTCTTCACACTACTCTTCACAGGGGCCGTTTTTGATCCGCAAAAATGCGAACCAGCCAGCGACGGGCTGTTATGTTCAACAGAAGCAATATGCATCATGCTGACATAATATCATTTTATTATGGAACAAATATATAAAAAAATTTTCAATTTTTTTATATATTTTAGCTATTTTAGCTATTTTAGCTATTTTAGCTATTTTAGCTATTTTAGCTATATTAACAAGTTATATTATACTTTTTATTTGCAGCTATAATTGGCCATCCATATACTTTATTATCACTAAGAACATTGACCAAATTAATAACTTGCTCCCTATATAATGAATCATATGGTTCATTCAATAATGCCACTAATTCTCTAATTTCACTATCTACATTGGTAGGATTTACAATATAATGATGGCTTTTATCATTTACACGTACCATACCATTTCTAGTAGTATGAACTCTTTTCCATAAATGATATGGTAATTGTGCCATATTTACTTTAACTCGATAAATATTATATCCTTGTTTAGTAACAGTCTCACCAGTTGTTTCATCCGTGTAAGTCTTAGCTATTCTTTTTACTCGTGGTACAACTAGTCTCCATCCACCTGCTAGATCATTTTGTGATAGTGGTTTAATTAAATTAGAAACATTTAATTCTGTATTGGTGTTCATTATAATAAATATAATAATATATTCTTAAATATATATTCTTAAATATATATTATTATAATATTATAATATAATGAAAAATAATGATATTGATATAAATCATATAATGACTTGGAGTCAAAATAAAAATTATAATATGATAACAAAACGTAAAATAAAAACAAATACTGCTACATATAAAATGTTTGAAAAAAAATATAAGGAATATTTTCCAAATATGTATTCATATATTGATAGTATTGAAGATAGAGATCCTATTTCATTAGAAATATTTTGGATTGAAAAAGATAATATAAAAACAATGGTATATAAAAATTTAGATGATTTATATGTGTATAGAGAAAATAATATTGTTCATTGTTTTGAACTGTTATCATTAAAGTATATGAAACAATATAACATAACCAATCATCCCACTACTATGGAAAAATTACCATCTAATATATTTGATAATATAAATTTAGAAGAAGAAATAAAAGTATCACTTGAAAGTAAGGCACTGAATGTTTTTAATCTTCTGACCAATATATCTATTTTTATTGATAGTATTATTTTTATTAAATTGAAAGAAAAAGAAATTGATAAGTTATATTACGAAACCCATAGTTTTTATCACATGAATATAGCAGAAAATATTAAATCTGAAATTAATACTTTTATAATAGAACCATGTGAATTCTATAAAATGACAAATAAACAATCTTATATATTAGATTGTTATAACTTGTTATTAACATGTGAATTTCCAACAGTTAAATATATGGCATGTTATATAGTGGTAGGCGGTTTAACTACAGTAAGCCCTAAAATTAAAAAATTATATCCAGATATAGGTTATAATATATAATTTATAATATATAATTTATAATATCATATAATTAATACATACACTACACGAATCATTTGTGTCAATTGCCAAAGTATTTGTTAGAGTAACTACTAAATTATCACAACATAACACAATAGGTTCATTTATGATATGATTAAATTTTTTTCTAATAGTAATGATATTATTTATATTATTAATTCTACACATTGTTATTTTAATTTTTCTTATATTATTTTTTAATTCTAATAATAATCCTTCTTTATTATATGATATTTTTCTGTAAATATTTATATTATCGGATGTAATAATTTTGATTTCAAAAACATAAAAATTATTTTCATTTTCAATGTTTGAACATATCATATTTTCATGTTGATAATTCATATTATATTATAAATATAAAACATTTTATTTTAAAAATAAAACATTTTAAAACGCCGACTTTTAAATATGCAAATTATAAATAATTTTTTAATCTTTTTCTTCTATTAGAAGGTTTCTTACTATATTTATTTGTTCTATTATAAGTTCCTTTAATTATATTCTCATATTTTTCTTTTGGTATATCTTTAATGACTTTTTCTATATTAGTTTTTAATTCTTTATGAGTTAATCCATCTAATTTTTGTAATCTGGATTTCATCATACTAAAGTAATTTTCAATTGAATTTGTAAAATGCTGATAAGGAACACTATATAATAATGTATTATGTTTATTTACTAATTCTTTTATTTTTGCGTTTCTATGACTACTTGCATTATCTAAAATTATTAATTTATTTTTGTATTTTTTTGTAATATATTTTTCTAAAAATTCATATAATCTATCACTATCAATTCCACTTTTTTCATATAAATCCCAACCTAAAACACCACTATTTGAAATTGCAAATATACCAGTATATTTTTTGAAGACTTCTTGTGATTGAGTTTTTATTACACACCTTTTACCTAATTCACTATAACAATGACTTCTTTTTTGAAGACTGCTTATAGATGTCTCGTCAATACATATAATATTTTCTAATTTATGTTTTTTAATTTCATCATAAAATTCTTTTAATTTTTGATTTATATTTATTTCTTTACCAAATCTTTTCTCTGGTTCATGTCGTATTCTTGTTATTTTTAATGTTATATTATTATCATTTACAATTCTATTGATATGAAACCTACTTAATTCAATCTTGAATTTATCTTTCAATTTATGCTTTAATTCAGTCATAGTTATGGTTTTATTCTTTTTAATTTCATCTAATAAAAATTTAACATGTTCTTTATTAACTTTGTATGCAACTGGTTTTCTATTTTCTCTTTTTATTTCACCATCATTTTCATATTTTTCAAACCATCTCATTAAACTTCTTGGACTACATTTAAATATTTTACATACTTCTAATTGTGATTTATCACCAACTAAATAGTATTCAACAGCAGATAATTTATAATCTTCACTTTTATGTTTTGATGTCATTTATACTTAATATTATGACATAAAATATTTAAAATTATGTTATATATTATTATAGTAAATATATAATGAATGAAGAAATAAATAAGTTAAAACTTGAAATAGAAGAACTTAAAAATAAAAATAATGAATTAAAAGAAAAACTAAAATCATATACAAATCCAACACGAAATAAAAAATACTATGAAAAAAATAGTAATATTGTAAAAGAAAAAGCAAAAAATTATATGGATAAAATGAAAGAAACTAATCCAGAAAAATTAAAAGAATGGAGGCATAATGCATATTTAAATCGTAAAGCAAAATTAAAAGCGAAAGAAGATAATAAATAAAAAATTGATTTAAAAATAGTTAATAATAATTAGTATAATATTATATGTCAATTAATAAAATGGAAAAAATAGAAGAAACATTCAAACATATTAGTGATAACTGGAAAGAAGAATATTATCAAACATGTAAATTAGAATGGAAAAACATTATATCATTTATATCAAAAGAACCAACACCATATCAGTGTAGTAATTGTAACACATTTTGGAAGAAATATTATTTTCTTGAAAATATAATTTACAATATTTGTCCAAATTGTGATACTCATTGTCAACCTTTCCTTTGCAATCCTATAAATTATATTTATGTATTACAATATATTAACCCCAAATATCATCATTATCTAATTAATGATTATCTTAATGAAAACCCAATATATAAAAAAACATCTCATTTTGCTAATATGTTAGAGAATACAAAAGATATAGAAACACATAAATATACAGAAGAACAATATAATGCTGATTTTAAAAAATGGTTTGAAGATGTAAAACAAAATGAAAAATATACTAAAGGACAAACTAATTATACTAAAAAATATGCACATATTTTCAAAAAATTAAGTGATCTGTAATAAGTAAAGATAAAATATCTATTTTACCGCTGAAATGATCTATATGTTAAAAAATTAAAGTTTATTTATGCAACTTAATAATATTTTTTTTGTGATATATTCTTTTTGTAATGAACCAACATCTTCTTTAACAAATATTAAATACTCGCTATCAATTCTTCCAAAATAAAAATTAGGATTTTCAAAAAAAAACATCATATATGTATCGTCATCTAATATTCCGTCAGTGAATACATTATGAAGTTTATAATTTATGTTGTGTTTTATTAATTTAGTAAATTCAACAATCATATCATCAAATTCTTCATAAAATAAATCTTTTTGTGTGTCATATTCGTATGTTGGTTGTCTTTCAATTTTTTCCATTATGTATTTATCATGATATAAATAACATGGTATTTTTCTAATAATATATTTCATTGTTGTCAGATTACGACCACATATATATAAATTATAATCTATAATATCATCTTTGGAATTTCTATGTAATATATCGCCATCATTTAAAAATGATACTATAAATATATTTCTTTCTTCTTCATTATTATATTGAAATTCTTTTATTGTGTTATCTACAAACTGTCTATGCATTAATATATATA
>Ga0209829_10002966_pt1 | contig 12590 bp, 15 predicted proteins | sample C_140205_EF_Meta_FD_187311 | JGI IMG/M metagenome (GOLD analysis project Ga0209829, IMG submission 187311) | Freshwater microbial communities from Lake Croche, Canada to study carbon cycling - C_140205_EF_MetaG (SPAdes) (version 2) | ecosystem: Environmental > Aquatic > Freshwater > Lake...
GATGTCAACTCCCGTAACTGGATGGATTTCCAGTCACGTTCCTCTCGTGCCATCAATCTCCCGTTCCTGAATCTCTGTTATGAGAGCTGTGTGAAGGCGAACGGCCAGGAGTACCGCGTGGAAGTCATCGGCGGTCTCGCGGAACTCGCCGTCACCCTTGGCGGCTGGGAGGCGCTTCCTCTCCCTCTTCGTAATACGGAGGCCGTCGTCAATGAGCCCGAACTCAACTGGATTCGCGCGGCCGTTCTCGCCAAGAAGGGCGGTCTCTGGGCCTCTCCTGCGCTCATATGGCTCAAGCCCATGGGTCCTCTCCCCAAGGATCACGTGGTACTCTTCGGCTCAGACGACGAAGTCAGTTTCGTCGGCGCAGCAGGTACTTCCGCCCCCTCCCTCCGTGTCGCGTGGTCGCCGGCCCCCGAGAACCCAATCTGGGTGGATTGGGAGCAAAAGGCCCGCACCCGCCTCGAGAAGCGCGCGGGAGGCTCCGAGTTCCGTCGTGATGAGATGGCGGACGCGGTCGATGCCATTCGTATGGGTGAGGCGCGCGGTGAGGCAGTGGAAGTGCGACCTACATCAGAGTTGACTCGTAAGGGAGCTGCTGGACGTCGCATTCAGTGTGAGGATCTTCTTGCTTCGGGTGAAGTGGCGGAGATTCCTTTCAAGCTCACCCCCGAGGCAGTATATGTGCCTATTCCTTGGCCTGAGCTCAAGGAGCGGCGGGCTTTCGGCTGGTTTCTCCGTATGAGTGAGGACCAGATCATGAGTTCCGATCTGGCCGTGAGTCATTTGTTCCGCGGGGTGCTCTAAGCTTATCTGCGACGGGTTGTCCGACGCTTCATCTTGTTACGCCGGGTTGTCCGCCTACCCCCTTTTAGCCCGTTAGCAGCTCCCTCAATCTTTTTCACACCGGCCCTAATAGGATCCATTAATGCGTTTATTACCGCGTTAATCTCGGTATTCGAAGCATTTGCAAGAGTATTTTTCATTTTATCAAGTTTACGCACGAGCTTTTCATAAATCTCCTTACGAAATGAAGGGGAAAAATCTTTCAGTTCGTCCTGGAGCTTATCATCAAGAGATCTCTTCGCCTTATACTGTGCATTCTTTGAATAACTAGGGGGAGAGGGGGGTCCATTATCATTACCATCGTTACGATAGTTTCCTTTGTTGGGATTATTCTTACGCTTAAACCAATCAGAAAACGGCATTTATATATTATAGCTCAAGAAAACTCCACTGTCATCGACGCTCCACTCAGATCTCGAAAGGGGTTATCAGGCTGTATTTGATACAGTGTCTGTTTATGCTCCTTATACAAGCGCTCCTGGACATGAATATCATATCCATGAGGCCGTAAAATGTGTCGAAAGATTGTCACTAGTTTCGCGCCATTCAGTTCCCCGTGAAGAAATCGCGCAGCCTTACATGGCAGATAATAGGGCTCCAACAACGGTAGCCATTCATCATGTCCTGTCAGAACTAGCTCATCTTTTGTGAACCACCGTAGATCTTCGACACCGAGAAGCCCCGTGGCCCGGAGAACGGTGGAAACGAGTTCTACTGGTGGCTCCTTTCTAAATAACTTTTTGTGTACCATTCTAACTATCCTCTGTAAAGAAGAGTCTCATTAAGTCCAAAGAGTGCGTTTTGCCTTGGGCGAAGGAAATCCACCCTTTCAGGATCAGTTGGTGAATATCCTGGTTCATTTTCGGTGAAAGAATCCCCATCTGAATCACGGACGAAGTGAGTTCGTGGAGAAAATCCTCATAGGAGATTCCCGTTTTCCATATATCCAGGAAAATATGTATCATACTATCCTTATCCTTCCGCACATACGCCTTCAAAAGGTTCAGGCAGAGTGAAAACGACGGCGACGCGAAAAGAGAGACTACTTCCTCGGATGTGATCGGTTCCTCTTTCTTCCCATAGACCTGGCAGAGAATCTGACAAATGTTCCTGATCTCTGTAGGGGTTTGTGCCAGACTCATGAAGATTGCAATGGCGGCTGGGGAAATCGTCATGCCTGGGAATCCCGCCTTTGTACAGAAATGCTGGACCAGAATCGAGGGGGAAATCGTATCGAGTTCTATATGGAGACATCTTGATTTGAGTGGCTGGATGAGATCCGTACCATGTCTGCTTACAAAGATGAAGCGCGTCGTATGGGAATGCGTCTCCATGGGTCGGCGCAAAGCCTGTTGGGAGATCATCGGTAGAGAATCGGCATCGTCCACAACAATGAAACGATAGACTCCCTCGCGCGAGGAAGAATGGCGTACAAACTCGGCAACGGATTGACGCACACAGTGAATGCCGCGATCCTGTTCGGATGACAGCCAGAGTGTCCATTCAATGTCGCGCGTATTGATTCCGTGAGGAGTATAATAGGCCTTCAGGAACTCGTTGATGATGGTCGTCTTTCCGCATCCGTATCCGCCCGATATGAAAAGATGGGGTGGATCCTGAATAATATGATTTAAAAGTGCAACTGAATCTTCTTGGCCGACTAGGCTTGATTCAAACACCATCCTACTTGTTCTCGCAGAGATTCTTAAAGCTGGCGATGCTGGTCTAAACACTGTAGAGATCTAACTACAAAGGAATATGCCGACACCATATCAAGTACTGGGGGTGGCTCGGAACGCGAGTGGGGACGAGATCAAGAAGGCGTATCGGAAAAAGGCGCTCGAACATCATCCTGATAAGGGGGGGAATCCCGAGGTGTTCAAAGAGGTCCAGCATGCGTATGATATTGTGGGCGACGAGACTCGTAGGACATTCTACGACCAGACTGGTTCGGAGCAGGAGGAGCAGGGCGGTATGCCTGGAGGAATGCCTTTCAATCCCTTTGGTGGTATGCCCTTCGGCGGTATGCCATTCAATGGGGGGAGCCCTTTCGGTGGAGTCCCGTTCGATATGGGGCAGATGTTTGGGGGGAACCCCAGTCAGCCACGTAAGCCCCCCAAGGAGCCCAAGGGCCCTCCCAAGGTCCATGAAATGCCTCTCACGCTTGCCGACTATTATTACGGCAAGACTGTGACCATACAATCTGAAAGACAGACGTTCTGTACTGACTGTAAGGGGGAGGGTGCAGAATCCTATGAGAACTGTAAGGAGTGTAACGGGAGTGGGACTCGGCAGCAGTTCATTAACATGGGCCCTATACGAATGGTGTCACAGGGGCCCTGTGGGCCATGTTCCGGTGAAGGAAAGACGGTCTCTGTGGCCTGTCGTAAGTGTAACGGGACAAAGTTCATCAGTCAGAAGAAATCCGTTGATGTCATGATTGAGCCTGGGATGCGCCCCCACGAAGTCATTGTCTTTCCAAAGGAGTGTTCGGACAATGAGCGGTATGTGGAGGCGGGTGACTTACATATTGCTCTCCATCAGGCGGATGAGGATATTCCCTTCAAACGTGTGACGTTCACGGATGATTTGGCAATGTCAATGACGATCAAGCTGAGTGATACGCTGATTGGAGGTTCTCAGACGGTCAAGGGCCATCCTGCGCATCCTGATGGACTGAAAGTCGAGATTCCTGTAGGGGTTCAGAATGGTACGACGTTTATAGTGGCAGGAGCAGGTATGCCGAGGAAAGGTTGTGATATGAATGGTGATCTTCGCGTGCAGGTAACACTTCACGTGACGAACGGTGATGTCGCTCTTTTAAAAAGGAATAAGGAGGTCTTGGAGGGGGTATTCAAGGAGGTTGTTACATCATCTTAGGGGCGAAGGCACTGGGATCCGTCGCCAGCTTCCACTCGGGATTCATGCCGGCAAGAGCACGGGCCTCTCCTGCAGGGCTCAGAAGCATGCCGGGCGCGGAATAGTCCTGGGCCTGGGAGAGGGCGTAGGCGAATCCTCCGCGCATGCGCCTAGTTCCGCGCTTGCCCATCATCTTCTTCATCATCTTCATGGTCATGGCCTTACGCTTCTTGCCTCCGTACATCATCTTACCACCCTTCTTGGCCATCATCTTCTTCATCATCTTCATGGTCATGGCCTTACGCTTGCCACCGTACATCATCTTACCCCCCTTCAAGGCCATCATCTTTCTCATCCTCTTCATCAACTTCAAGCTCATGCCCTTTGCGCCCCTCAGCATTCGCTTCATGGACATGCCCCTACGCTTTCCACCGCCGGATTGATCGCTCATTCCCTGGATAGCGCCCATGGACTCATCGAGAACTCCCACGCGTGCCGTAGCGCGCAGAGAATCATCAAGAACACCTGTGTATCCCACCGGGGCCATACCACCGTGCTGGGCCGTGTGGTGAGACAGATAATCCCTGCCTTGTGCCAAGCTCATCTTACTAGCCTCAAGCATACTGTTATCGCTCACGCCGGCAGGAAACATATTGGCCCCCCCGTAGAAGCGCATGCGCTTTGACATCTTTCCGCGGCTTGACCGAGACTTCTTTCCGCGCTTAGAGCGCATCTTTCTGGTAGATGATCGGGCCATTTCTACGATGTACCTAGAAGATTTGTTGTTTGAGCCCTAATAAGATCCCCATATAGATTGTAAACCATGCCCCAAGTAGAAAAAGACCTCTATCAGCCACGATAAAGCCGTGAATGGCCAAGAGCACATTTCCAAGCAGGTTCAGTGCCAAACTACTCGCACTGAAATCGACCGTGCGACCCGTCTTTAAAGATTGATATAGCTGTGGTAATGTTGCTACGACAGCTATAGCAAAAACTACATGTGTTAGAAGATAGTCTTTCATCTAGATCATGCTTAGAAGCCGCGGAGAGCAGGGGCCTGGATACGGCGCTTCTGGATCTTGCCACTGGCGATATAGATAGAGTTCTCAGTCATCACAATGTAGTCATCCTGCACCTTGTACACCTTCTGCACAAGACTGGTGAACTCCTCACTGGACTTGATCAGCATCTTCTCCTTAGTCTCCTGGTCCTCGCCCAAAAAGGCCTTCCCTGCCGTAGTATCCAGGTAGTAATCCAGAAGAATGGGCTTGTCTTGCTCAATAGCGAGCTTCGCTGCATGGACCAGGACTTGTGCGGAAGGCATTGCCGGAGTCTGAACAGTAGGGGGAGCAGACATCTTAGATTCTGAGGTGTTCTGGGAAAGAGCAAGAGTAAAAATTACGCATGTGTAGGGCTCACGCACATTACTTACAGAGTCGTAATGTAGGCTCACGCACATTACTTAGCTATCAACCCACGGTGCTTCTGTAGGACCTCATTCATGAATTGGTACGCCTCCTCCAGCTGTGGTCTGTTTCGTGCGCCCGTAATGATGATGCTCCCCGTTTGAAAGGCCGCGATCGTAATCTTCTTACAGGAGCCCACTTGCTTTCCATCCCCCTGCCCCGTACAGAACCTCGGACACATACATATCCCATGCTTCTTGTCGGAGGCCTCGTTGTAATAATATTTCGTATTCACTCCCTGGTAAATCGTCGTCTCCAGCGTACTCGAGAGCCGGTATTCCTGGCAGAGGATCCGATGAAGCTCTGCGCGTTTGAGTTGGGCGCTCATCTTGTAATCCGAGTTCAACAACTGTATGGAGAATTTCGTCACTGAAAGCGGTGTCGAAGAGATGGAAAGCGCCGCGAAAGCGGCCAGGACGAATTCCAACACGTCTCGCGAGAACTCCTCCGAAGTCACACCCGTCATTTGGAATCCTCCGTTCGCGAAGAGCTTCATATTCACCTCCTTGTATTCATCAGCGTCCGTCCTCTTCTTCCTGATCACCAGCGTGCTCTGATTGAAGAACGTCTTATCACTCACTCGGCGCTTGGTAAGCATATCACGTGCCGAGTGTCCAACAACTTTCGTCTCATGTTCCATCTTCAGAATCCCCTCGGCAGGATAGCCAATAGGGATCAGGAGGGTCGGTATCGCCTCGAAGAGTTTCCCCAGATCAATCGTGGATCCCAAGTGACCCGTTGTCACAAGTGTCGAAATCCTTAAGGGCGTAAACTCTAAAGCGTTCATGGCTGTACAGGTCCCACCGGTGGCCACTCTTCCAATTTTACTCGTATGTGTTTTTCAAACCAATCCGACAAGAGCCCGCTACGTATTTTCGGCCCACACTGTTTGATGAAATCCGTGTCAGTGATCTGTAGGATTTCCTGGAGTGCCGCGCTGGTGAGATAGCCCGTTATTTTCGCGGAAAACAGACAGAACATTGCGAGATCGAGATATCCCCACTTCTGTAGGATCTGGCTGAAAAGCGCCGGAACTTGTTTGATATGGACATTGAAACACTCATTCCAGAGTTTCACGCAATCCTGGTAGCGGTTGGGATTCAGAAGAAAGAAGCGAATGTCTCCACGGCGAAACTGGATATCGAGTCCGGACATGGACGCCTCATTCCCCAGAATCTTCTGAATGCGGAACTGGAAATCCTGGGGCTTTGGTGCCTCAAAAGGGATGGTGAGGAACTTGTGGACAATGGAGGGGTGGATACGCGAGATCGAGTTACAGAGAAAGATAATGAGAACTTTCTGGGGGCTCATATCCAGTAGAGGTCTGAGGGCAATCTGCGCCTGGTCTGTGAGAGTCTCGGCCTCGTCAAAGACAATCACTTTGGGGCCGGTCGTAACGAAGAGGGCATCGAAGGAGGATCGGATGAAGGGGTACACGCGACTACGGACCGCCTCGAGTCCGCGTTCGTCACTGGAGTTCAAGAAGAGGGCGCGACCGAAGAAGGACTTTGACTTCTGGGATCCGTGGAGCGCCTCAACGAAGAATTTCGCCGACGTGGTTTTCCCGGATCCTGGGGGGCCAATCATCAGAAGATGGGAACGTGCCTCGGGCTGCTTCACCATTGTTTGGAGAAGTGTTTCGATTCGCGGTGGGAGACCAAGGCCTTCCATTTACTAGTTTCAGCCTTTATCTTTTTAGACCAGGGCTAGCCCGAACTATGAAAAAGGCTTAAACTTCACAGCGCGGTGTGATTATAGGAAACGAATGCCAGCTGCCAAGGGTAAAAAGAAGGCTGAGCCTGTTGCTACCGAAGTTGTAACCGAGGCTGCTCCTCCTGCAAAGAAGAAGGCGGTCAAGAAGCCTGTAAAGGTGGTGGCCGTCGTCACGGCGGATGGCATTGACGGCTCTTTCAACCCCGAGCCACGGCGACCCCTGATCGCCCATCTGCCTATCAAGACCGGTGACGTGCTTTTCAATGACAGCGTACTTCGATATGATCCCAATCCGCCCAGTGCAGCCGACCCTGCTCCCTACGATGCAGCGGATGGAGATATCTTTACGGCAGGGCAACAGAGTATTGAGAGTTCTACACCTATTGCTACTGCTACGGCTACGGCTACTGCTCCTACGCCAGCTCTCGAGCCCACGAAATCAATGCCCTGTTTCGCAAAGCATAATCTCATGGTGGAGTTCAAGGGATCTACGGAGCAGTCTCGTCTCCCAGACAAGACAGACATTGCCTGTTTCTGGTGCGCCCACAACTTTGACCACATGCCCTGTATCATCCCCGAGCGAGAGGTGAATATGATCTACATGGTCTACGGCAACTTCTGCACTCCCAACTGTGGCGTGGCCTTTCTTCTTTCCGAGGGCCTGGATCCCCATGTTCGTTGGGAGAGAATGGCGCTCTTACACAGGATCTACGATAGCCAGGGTACGGGCCGTATCTTCCCTGCTCCCGCGCGCGAGAGTTTGAAGCTCTTCGGTGGTCCCATGACCATCGAGTCCTATAGGGCTACGATACAAGATAAGAAGGTGCGGGTCGACCTTCACATGCCTCCCATGGTGAGTATCCTCGGATCCATTGACACGAAGCCGATTGATTTCTTCGATACGGCGCACAAACAGGGGGCAGCGCCATCATTGCCCCAACGCTCTGTAGAGGAGGGTCTGCGACTGAAGAGGACAAAGCCTCTGAAAGAGCGTGAGTCGACGCTGGACACGGTGATGAACATAAAAATCGGGGGCGCGCGGTAAAAATTGAGGCTTGCTGGCTGTACCCCAGTTAGCATAGAAGATGGTTGAACAGGCTGTAACGCAACTTCTCCGCGATCTCGAGAGGACTATTCACGAGCGTGTGGAGGCCATTGAGTTGTTCCTGCGAACCAAGGGTCAGAGCTCGGAACAGAATGGCTCTGTGAGCTCGGACAAGTATGATAGCATGATGCGAGCGCATCAATACCTTCTTGGAAGGATTGATGCACTTGAGCAGGAAGTGGAGCAACTACGGATGGAAAAGGCGCAGGATGAGATCCCCTTTGACACCAGCAGCTTGTTCAATACGGCGCCTTTGACTGGGCTTGTGGTGAGTCCCAAGATGGATCCACCTGAGAGCATCAACGAAGCTGACCGTCTTCTCTTGAATAGTAGTGCTCGGAAGGCGCTTGACTCGAAGAAGGTAGAGGCGGTTGCTCCTGTGGCTGTAGCTGCTCCTGTAGCTGCTCCTGTAGCTGTAGCTGTGGAAGAGCCCGAGGAAGAGGTCCAAGAGGACGATGAAGGCCAAGAGGAGGAAGATGAGCAAGGACTGGAGCTCGATGAGTTCGAGTATAAGGGCTCCACATACTACCGTGACCAAGACAAAAATGTCTACATGGCGGACGAGAACGGCGACATTGATACAGAGAATCCAATCGGGGTTTGGAGTGAAGTGAAGGGCCGTATCATTAGCAGGAAAGCCAATCCCTAGATAGAATGGATACATTATGTACTCCTACGATTATCACGGGAGCCCTTTTTGTTGCGATTATTTTTACTGATCTTCTCCGACATGAGTTTGAAAATCTGCCTGGACATTCAATACTTGGTGTTGTCAGTATCCTATTGATGGCTGGGCTATGTCAGAGGGGTATGATAGGAGTTGCATGGGGGCTTCTATTGGTGCCCTTGGTTACCTTTGTCATAGCTATTTCACTACAAACGGCAAACTCTACTAATCCCACTATGCCTACAGACTATAGTCACTGCCCTGCAGATGTGAAGACGGATGAAAAGCATGGGTATCATGGCGCGTTTATGTATCGCGACTATGACTGGAACGATAATAAAAACCGTGGACATGACTGTGAGCGGTATTATAGTCGAGATGATACCCCCTCGAGTACTACATGCAAAACTACTTGTGGGGGCACGGGTACTTCTGGAAGCACAGGCACATCAGGCAGCAAAGACCTCCCACGATGTTCTAACTGTCCTAAATGATACCTAAGGCAGCCCCAACATGTTTTGATAGAAATGTCATTTGCACTTTTATCCCTCTCCATTTTCAACAAGATGACTAATCTTATCGATTCAGTAGTACTCTTTACCCGAAAGGTGTATAAGGCAGTCGAGGGGATAAACACACCTGAGACCTACCTCTTTTTACATGGGATTGATACTCCTTCTCTCGAGAAGAATGTGAATATCTATTCCACAAGCATAGCAAAGCCTCTGTGGCGCTACATCCCTGAGACACGCCAGTTCCTACAGTGGCAGCCCAACGGTACTACCACGGTCCAGAATGCCGCCGGCTCCCATCCTCTTCCCGTGCTCAGTATTGAGATTCTGGACGGTGACAGAGTCCTCTATGATCTCAGCGACTTTATTGAGTTGGTCCGTGTCTATAACTCTGGCGAGGAGCCTGATTCCCCTACGCTCGCACACATTTACAACGCATGGACTCTTTCTTCCCATCTCGTACTGGATCCCACCCGCGATTTCAAGGTGCGCTTTTTGACTGAGATGGCCGAGACCTTCGTAGTCGACCTGGCCGAGATGGACAATGTCGAGGCATATGATGATCCTGACATGCCTCCCTTGATTCCTATATCGTTGCCTTGTACACCTCCTATCGAGTTGGACCAATACATTGAGAGCAAGGATGACTAGGTGGCTTAAAATTGAGGCCATATTACAAGTATAACACCGGTATTCGTAAGATGTCGGCTATTGATTCCCCGCTACCTTCTGGCACGTGGACATTGTATTTCCATGCGCCAAGGGAGAAGCGTTGGACGTTGGATACGTTTCAGCCTATCGCCAAGATTACCTGTGTGCGAGAGATCCTGGCCGTATTCAATGAACTCGGTGATAAACTGAGAAGGGGTATGTTCTTCTGTATGCGCGACCCTATTCCACCACTTTGGGAGAACTATCAGAATATTCGCGGCGGCAGTTATTCGCTGCGCGGAGGGCCCGATGAGGGTGCAGAGTACTACAAGGCATACACTGTCGGCGCAATGCTCGACACAGTGACACTCGACGCGAAAGACCAGATTGTTGGAGTAAGCATTAGTCCAAAAATCATGAATGGTCAGAACGGAACCCAGCGCGTCGGCTTCTACGTGATCAAAGTCTGGAATAAGGATTCCGAGAAGTACAACTCACCTGCCGGCGTTCATCTGCTTCATTCGAAGCTACAGCCAGCGGATGTCTTATACACGCCACATGTTGATAAGAAGATGTGATTAATCGCATTTAGGAGATAGATTAACCCATTTTAGAAAGGCAGTATTTACACCGAAAATATAGTGCAGTACCTCGCCTAGTACGAACCAAGCAACTATAGATGTAACTATATTTATCTTAAAAAAGAAACTTGTTAAAACAGCTGCTACAATCGTTGCCATAGTATCATTAAAGGCGAAACCACCTATTCTTTTCTCGTGGAAACCCTTACCAGGAGTTCCAAGGGCAGATGCAAATGGACACGGCATATCTATAGTATAGTTGTAAAATCAGATTGGAGTAAAAAGACACGCGTCACTGTATCTCTACAGGGATCTTGAAGGCACTTTCCAACCATTCGCGATCGTTTTTTACTGTGGGAGGCACTAATATTGCTCCATCCACGCGTACAGTTCTTTGGCAGTGTGCTACCGTTTTGTACCACCCCGCTTTCGTCACACACTTATAATATCTCGGTTCGGGCTTCGATAAAAGTCCGAATCGGATAAGGTCAAATATGGAATCGGTATCCATCTATAAGGAATACAGTGGTCGAGTTTAGACCACAGCTGCCTGCTTGTTCTTCATAGGGGCAAGCACCAGCTTCACCTCGCCCAGATTGGCCACCGTGTAGCGCAGAATGAGAGGAATGTCGTTCTTCAAATACAGCTCAATAGAGGGGCAGAGACTTGTACACTTGGTGAAGAGAACCAAGTGCTTCAGCTGGAAGATCCCCTGGACGATCTCCGTTGCACCCGCGCCGAACTTATGAACTTTCATATTTGAGTTATCCTTCTCAGATATGATGGTCTCCTGTTCCGCGAAATCACCAATACACTTGAAGATGAGATCCGACCCTGAAGAGGTGATCTCCACGTCGAGCTTCTCACCGAGGGCATTCATATCCCTACAGATCTTCTGGAGGTCAATGCTGGGCATGTGAATGATACTGGTGAAGTTGAGGTTGGGGATCTGGATATCCTCCACATCCGTGTCGAAGAGCTTCAGGAAATAGTTCGTCACCGTGGACTTCTCAGAGTTCTCCATGCGAATCCCCAACTTGTTGGGATTGGACGCGGGCAGATAGAGAGTCAGATTGTCATTGTTACCCATCGTCTTGATGAGCTTGAAAAGATATATCATATTCACGCCGAGAACATGCTTGGCGGGACAATAGTACGTCTCGAACCGGTCGGCGTGGAGGCGGAGATAGACAAGAACAGTATGGGTCTCATCGACGGCCATCACCTTGATGCCCTGAGAATCGAACTCCAGATTGGCCTCCGTGAGGATCTCCTTCAGGGCCTCAATCAGTGTGCGCACAGCACCAGCTTGGACAGTGCGGATCTCGAAGAGATTACCGTTGGCGTTGGCGTTGGAGATAGGGCGGGACATTCTATATTCAACTCTTGAAAACCTCTTTATGCCTATGCCGCGTATTTCTGCCGGTGTATTGCGTATTCCTAGCGGCGTGTGCGTTTAGTGCGGCGTCTGGTTCTCCGGCTGGCCATTCGAGACTTATTATTCCGGATGAGCTTCGATCCCTGGGCCACGGCCACTGTAACAAAGTATGGTCCAGTTCGTATAAGACCGGCCATTATACTTGGATAGAAGCCTCCACGTGCTTTATGAGTACGGCGCCTCATTGCTTAAAAGGGTGTTAGAAACTATTTCATAGAATGATCGGCCGTCTCGTCATTGATTCCACGTACTATTGTACGGATCTGTGTCGTATAGGGCGGATGACTGGGACGGATAAGAGCCCCTATAACATTGTAGCCCACCGGCACCCCTATACGGCGGTCTATTCCATGCTGTTCGCCCCTCTGAAAAACAGGCCACTCCGGTTTGCCGAGATTGGGGTTGCTGGCGGAGCAAGTGCCCGTCTCTGGGATGCATATTTTACCAATCACGATGCCGCTATCGAGATGTTCGACCGCGACGAGAACTTTTTGAGGCATGCTGACGCGATTACGGGTGACAGAGTCCGGTGTAACTTGATGGACGTGCTGAAGGAGGGGAACATTGCGGCCTCTTTGAAGAAGCAGCAGGAGGAGTATGATGTGATCATCGATGATAGTACTCATAGCTTTGAGGATCAGATCAGGATTGTGAAAGAGGCCTTTCCTCTTCTGAAGTCTGGTGGGATTCTGGTGGTGGAGGACATCTTCAGGGCGGAGAGGGAGGATAAGTATACGGAACAGCTGAGGGAC
>Ga0209829_10002967_pt1 | contig 12587 bp, 8 predicted proteins | sample C_140205_EF_Meta_FD_187311 | JGI IMG/M metagenome (GOLD analysis project Ga0209829, IMG submission 187311) | Freshwater microbial communities from Lake Croche, Canada to study carbon cycling - C_140205_EF_MetaG (SPAdes) (version 2) | ecosystem: Environmental > Aquatic > Freshwater > Lake...
TCCTGGATTTAATTCTTCTCGTGAGCATTATGAACAGCAACAAATGCGACTTTTAGCTCCTATTTTCGAAAAAGGGAAAGTAGATGTTGTTTTTAATGGACATGTGCATAATTATCAGCGCTCATTTCCGATGACTTTTGTACCTGATAAGAAAGGTACCTTGTTGATTGGTGGAAAAGAAAATAAAACAATTAGAGGTCGAGTAGTCAATGGAAAATGGACCTTGGATAAAAAGTTTGACGGAATAAAAAATACTCAAGCTAATGGTATCATCTATGTTGTTACCGGGGCAGGTGGTCAGGACTTATATAATCCTGAACAAGAAAATGACCCAGATTCCTGGCAGAAATTTACTTCAAAATTTGTTTCTACCAAACATAGTTTGTCTATTGCAGATATTAAAACGAATGAGTTGACCATCCGTCAAATCGATACAAATGGAAAAATAGTCGATCAATTTAAACTAACTAAGTAATCTAATGAAAAATCTTTTAGCTGTCGTGTTATTCTTGTGTGTGAATGTTGTTTCTTTTGCTCAACAACCCACTTTTAAATTTGTAACCAAATGGAGTATTCCTTCTGGAAATGAGAAATGGGATTATTTGAAATTGGAAGATCATAAATTGTATGTATCCCATGCTGATCGTGTACATATTTTAGATGCAAAAACGGGTTTAGTGTTAAGTGAAATTTCAAATTTGAAAGGGGTACATGGTATAATTCCTGCTTTGCCTTTTGGTAAAGGTTATATTTCAAATGGGCTAAGCAATGAAATTACGATTTTCGATTTAAAAACGTTAAAGGTGTTGAAAACTATAACCATACCTGGTAAAAAGGCTGATGCAGTTTATTTTGATCCTTTTTCAAACCGCGTATTTGTCTTTAATAATGGCAGTGGTAATGCCATTGCCATTGATCCCAAAACTGACGAGGTAGTAGGCCAAGTAGACATGGGGGGTGCCCCGGAATTTGGCGTAGGAGATTTAAAGGGCAGTATTTTTAATAACAATGAAGATTCCCATGAGATTTTCGAATTTGATGCAAAGACCTTAAAAATAAAGAACCGATTTTCTCTAGCGCCCAATGAAGTGCCTACTGGTTTGGATTTGGATGTAAAAAACAATCGTTTGTTTTCTGTTTGTAGGAAGACCCAAACTTTGGTTGTCATGGACTCGAAATCAGGAAAAATCATATCTACTTTACCTATTGGCGCTGGTGTTGATGGCGTCGTATTTGATCCTAAATTAGGGTTGATTATTGCATCTAATGGGGATGGAACCGCCACTGTGGTAAAACAGAATACAAAAGACTCCTATTCAGTCATCCAAACCTTAGAGACATCTAAAGGCCTAAAAACAGTAACGATCGACAAAAAATCACATCAATTGTTTTTTTCTGGAGCTACATTTTTGGAAGATGGTAAAACATTAGCTAAAAGTAGTTTTGGCATTTATGTTTATCAGCTAGCCAAATAAGATCGTTTTAGGCACTTAGTTTTTTGTTTGGCGTGTTTTATTTGACCTAAAACAATGATAGTACTCATCATTTTTATTCAATAGGGATTTAATCCCTATTGAATAAATTCTGAAGGCACATTTTTTTGTATAATTTAATAGCTCTTTTGATTTAGGATTCTTCTCAATTACTTCTGACTATTTTTTTAAAACATGCGAGTGGGGTGGTATTCTGTCCTTTGTTTACATTCTTGTAGGCATAGGACCTAAGCTGCGCTAGTTACAAGGGTAGCACCTCTTCTTTCGATTTAATTCATATTTTTTTTCATCGTTTGCATGTATTTCACTAAATCCAATACTTCATTTTCTTGAATAGTTTCCAAAATTCCTACAGGCATTAAGGAGCTCGGCATTACTTCGCGAGACTGAATGTCAGATTTATTGATTTTGGATGATTCCTTTCCTACGATTCGCATCGTAACTTGTCGGTCATTCTCACCGATTACATTGCCCGAATAGGTACGACCATCACGGGTTGTAATGACGACCAATTTATAATCTTCTTGAATTTCACCCGATGGATTCAAGACGTTGAATAAAAAATAGTCTAAGTTGGACCGGTTGGATCCTGTTAGTTCAGGGCCTATATTACCCCCATTTCCATACATTTTATGGCATGTGCCACAACTTTTTTGAAAAACTATTGCCCCTTTTGTTGCATCGGCTTCTGAAATAGCGTTAGGTGTGAGGATGTTTCGATACTTAATGTAAGCCTTTTCCAATGATTGTTCCTGCTCGATAGGGCCCCAATATTCGATAAATCCACTTCCTACCACACGAAGTAGTTGGCGTGCGGTATAAGCAGGAATATCCGATTTAGGAATCGTTTGATTTTTTAGGGCTTGGGTCAACTGCCATCCGTATTTAGGTCTAGAGGAAAGGGTTTCAATAGCCCTGCGTTTTTCAGAAACCGTTAATGCTCGGTAATTGCTAATAAGTAAGGCGCCCAAATTATCCTCATTATAATTAGCCATCGCAGAAATTACCTCCATTCTCAAAGGTAATTGGTTAAACAAGATCGGTAGCTCATTTTTTAACTCCATTTTTTTTCCAGCAGCAAGGTAAATGATGGCCTCTTTACGTTGGTTGATCGATGATTTATTATTCCTAACCAGCGCAAGGTATTTTTGAGTGGCGTCGGTTTCGCCAAATCGTTGGGATATTTGAGTAGCTAATTTGGCCAGTACTCCTTTTTTTACGGTAAGTTTATGAAAAACCGCCTTCCAGTTTTTAGGTGCATTTAGGTCAAACCGACCTTCCAAACCATCCCGCATTCCCTCTAAGATCGGCGTTAAATTTGACGTATTACTTCCAATATAACTTACGAGGAGCTCATGTTCATTAGCATCCACTAGCCTCCTGGCGATATAGGCAGAAATGAGATTAATTTTGCAGTTTTTCAATAATTCTAATCCTAATTTCGGATTGTTTTTAACTAAAGGCTCAAGACCAAACCAGATCATTTTGGGTAAATTATGGTCTTCACGATCTTCCCCATGTTGGGTTAATTCACCGGCGATTTTCCAGGCTGTTGTCATATTGATCCTTTGCAAGGCAGAGGCCAAATACAAGCGTACCACAGGAGATTGATCTTCTTTGGCCATGTCAATAAATTTACTCAAAGCCTCCGACGAGGGTGATTTATCTTCACAAAGAAGCTGAATGGCCCAAGATCTGACATACTCATCTCGATCTGAGAGCAAACTTTCTAATTGGCGATTTTCAAAATTATGGGTCACGTGCAATGACCATAATGCCCTTAATCGATAGTCTGAATTGGTATTATTCTTTAAGATGTTTTGTAATTCAGTAATGGCTTGTGGGTCAATCTTCCCTTTTTCCGCTCTATTTTGAAGAATAACTCTTGACCTGCGCGCATGCCAATCACTACTGTTTGTTTGAAATGAAGCCAATTTTAAATCAGAAAAAGTCGCTAAGTCGTCGAATCTTCCTGCCCAATTTTCAGCTAAATTTTCTTTGGGCATCACTCGGTATACTCGGCCAGTTTCCCCATTTAAAACTTCTTTTCCACAAATATCGGCATCATGCCAATCCAACACATAGAGACCTCCGTCAGGGCCAACTTCCATGCTAAAACCAACCCATTGGGCGTTGTTGGCCAGTAACAACTCATCCCCATGTTGGGCTACAAAGCCTGAACCTGATTTTTTCAACACATCCGACAGAATCGCATGTTCGTGAATGTTAGCCATGAAAATTCGACCTTTTTGTTCAGCTGGAAAAGCATCCGATTGATATACTCGAGCGCCTCCATGGGCAGATCGATGGGTATGATCCGCGATGGTTCGAATGTCGCTATATAAGTATGGATTAAAATGCTGTCCTCCCTGTCGGTGGTAAACGCCTCCTGGAACAACATGCCACATATGAGGTATGACGCAGGCCGAAATAAAAATCTGTCCTTTGGAATCAAAATCGATACCCCAAGGATTACTAAAGCCATGTGCTACAACCTCAAAAATATCTTTGGTCGGATGATATCTCCAAACACCTCCATTAATATCGACTCCCTCTCCTTGTAAAATATCCTCTGGAAACGGGTCATTTTGCTTATAAATTTTCCCTTTTCCATTCGGCTTTCTCACTTTAGAAGGTGTTGCAAATCCTTGTAAACCATAAAGCCAACCATCTGGTCCCCAGTGTAAACTGTTTAATGTTTCATGCCGATCGCGAATTCCCCAACCTGTTAGTTTCACCTCGATATTAGCCATATCTGCCACGTCATCGTGGTTTTTGTCGGGCACAAAAAGTAAATTAGGGGGAGCGCCTAGGTAAAGTCCATCAAACCCAACGGCAATGGCAGAGGGGAATGCGATCCCTTCCAAAAACACTTTTTTCGAATCCGCGATACCATCATGATTCGTGTCCTCAATGATTAAAATTCGACTATTTCCCGCTTTTGAAAACCCATATCCACGCGATTCATAATCCCTATTTTCCGCAATCCAAAGTCGGCCTTTATCATCCCAACAAAAGGCCATAGGCTGCGTGATGGTGGGTTCAGCGGCCCAGGCATTGACCTTAAAACCAGGCTTTAATGTCATGGCAGCCACGGCTTCAGCAGGATTTAAAAACTTGGCATCCCGACCTTCTTGCTGTGCTACCCCCCAAAGTGCCGTTGACCCTCCGCCCACATTAAATGACATATCTTGTCCACTGTAACCAGCCCATAATTTGTTGATTTCTGAGTCAGTTAAGTCTCCCGTGTAAACCAGGATTTCATGTTTGATGGTTTCGATTTTTCCTTTTTTTATCTCCCAATTTCCTTTTCTTGCTCGGGCCACCCCAATGCCCAATTGGTTATCTACGCGCCAATGCTGCGGGAATCCATTGTTTTCAGGATGATCGAAAACTGCGATATGGGCTCGGTCTTTACGGCCTTCTATTGTAATGCCGACATCAACCCAATTGGATCTTTGGCCTTCTGCTTTTTCATTTTTTTGCCTTGCTCCATTGACTACTTCGCCGTCGATCCCCTCTTTCCATGGCATGCGAACAAATAAGCCACCATAATCATACATGCCGATGGTAACATCTGTTTTTGCCTCGCCGGTCCATATTAACTTGAGCAAGTACTTTCCATTTTCTTCTCGCATAGACCAAGTTTGCGTTTCAGTCAATACCGCATTTCCCTTCTCGTCCAAAAGATCATACACAGTTTCCCATTTCACTTCATTGCCACTGTTTTTAATGACGCTAGCTTTTGATTTGCGCCAATAATCACCTTCAGGGTGGTGGAAGTAATCTCGGCCATTGACCCGAGTATATCCCCAATAAATACCGGTTTGGTGTTTATGATGCCCCGGACTATATTCTGTTAATACGCCATTTCCATCTGGAGCTACAATTGGATGAAGGAAAGGTCGGAAATCATCTTTGGCTACCTGTGTTAAAATAGGAGTTTTTCCATTTTTGCGATAGATGGCAATCGTATTTAATTTAACATCCTGTATGATGTATAAGTTGGTAATTTTTAAGGGACTGGATTTAATTTTATCATTTTGAGCAAACGATAGTTGATTTAATGATGTTAAAAACAGTAGGAAATACAGAAAGATTTTTTTCATTAGTTTGATGGTCGTTTTGTATGATCGTAGGTTTATGATTTAAAGGTACTTGTCCGAATTTAGCAATAATTTAAGTTTAAATAATACTTTAACTTTAATGTGTCCTTTATTAAAACACGAATTGTTTATATTTTGAGCTTAATGAGCTAATTTTTTTATTCATTTTTTGACTTAATTTCGATTTTATAAATTTTTATATATTTTTGATTGATATACGGAAATTGATAATTTTAATTTTGCTTGTTTTTCTAAAAATGTTCATAAGTTATATTTACAAATCATACTAATTCCAATAGATTGGCTCTTTTTATTAAAAATAGCATATTTCTTGCCTCATTAATTTTAGCCTTGCTGATTTCGGCATGTCAGGGGAAAATTTCCTCAAATGAATCTGATCCAACTACCTTACAAAAGGATACGTTAGAAGTTAAAAGGTTGTTGGCTTTATCAGAAAAAAGCGCTTTGACTAATTTCGAATTAAGCATTAAAGAAGCTATTCAAGCCTCCAAAATAGCAGAAAAAACAACGAATCATGCAATTACTTATGTGGCTTACAAAGCTGTAGCTCAGGCAGCATTGAGTATAGGATCTTTTGAAGTTTTGGAAATATACTTGCAAAAGTTTTTTGATTTAGCCCAAAATGATCAAGATGAAAAAATGATCGGTCGAGCCTATGTGAATTTTGCCATGTTTAATTTATATACCAATGAAATTAAAATCGCAGATAGTTTATTTACAAAAGGACTCAAATTGATTGAACATAGCGCTAAAATTAAACACGAAAAGGTTCCTGAAGAAGATCAAATCGTTATTTTTTTGAATTTGGGACATATTTATTTTGAAAACAAAAAGTTTGAAAAGGCAGAATCAATGTATTTGAATGGCTTTAATTTAGCACTCAACAAAAAAACTTTTTTACCATATCAAGGTAAATTAGCTCAATCATTAGCTATTTTTTATTTAAATCAAAAACAATTAAATGCGGCAAAAAAATATTTGGATTTAGGTATTAAAATTCAACGCGAATCAAAAAATGCCGCTATGGTACCTATCAGTTTATTAGCTTTTGGGGAATATTATGAGCTAAAAGGTCAAATTAATCAAGCATTATCAGCCTATGAAGAAGGATTGAATTTGGCTACAAAAGTTAAGACAATTAATTTGATCATAGATTTCAGTGATCATTTATATAGATTTCACGAGTCTCATGGAAATGTAAAAAAAGCGTTGTATTATTTGAATTTAAATTTAAAACAAAAGGAATTAAGTACTAAAGATAAAGCGCAAAAATCCTTCATGAGTAAAATGATAACTTCTAACATATTAAATGAAGTAAATGATAAGGATAAAGGAGGGGAAACTACTCGAAATATTTTTTTGATATTGTCCTTTTTAATTGTTTTAAACAGTTTTATTTTTTTTCATAAAAAATCTTTTTTAGATAAGGATAAAATTGATCAGTTGAGTCAAGAAATTGTTGACATACACAAAGTAAAAGATGAGCTTGAGATAGCGAAGCAGAAATTTGCTTTATCTTCGCTTGAAGCTTTCCAAAAGGAGAAATCACTCAATCAAATTGTTGAAAAAATAAAAAATAATCAGTCGGGTACGAGCGAAGATTTACGCGAATTGAATAAGCTTGGAATTGACTTGGAAAAAATCAATAAAAAGAAAAATTGGGATGAATTTGAAAAAAGATTTATAGGCATTCATGCCAACTTCTTTACTAATTTATTATTGACTTATCCTGATTTGACGAGTAATGAACGTCGACTTTGTGCCTTTTTAAAAATTGATTTGAGCACAAAAGAAATAGCTAAATTGACGGGTCAAACCATTCGAGCTATTGAATTGTCCAGAATCCGCTTACGAAAAAAACTAAAATTGACAAATTCTGATGTAGGCCTTTTCCAATATTTGTCTAATTTTTGATTGAGACATATTTGTGACACTACAATTTTTGTTGAAATTATTTTTAAAAATTACTTTTGGTTCAGTTTAAAGAAGTATCAACCATTTCTTTAAGAATTTAGAACACAACATAGTTATAGAAAGCTCATTCTTTTTTAGAATGAGCTTTTTTATTTTCAAGTCTTTTACGTTGATATGGTTCTGATAAATAAAATGGCCATTTTATTTATGTCTTCAGCTTTTAAACTTTTTAAAAGCTAAAGCTTTGGAAATATTATTTTGTTCCAAATTGATTTAAGGCAACAGCTCTAATGGAGTATGAGTTAATATGGTCAATCACATGACTCGTTAATTTCAAAGGCAGTTTGTCTTAATAAATGAATCCGCTTCGGAATAGGAGCGTTTTTTGGCATCATTAAGCGCTTGGCAAGCTTGGTCTTTTTTACCCATAACCAATAGCGCCATGGCCTTAAAAAAGTAGGATTTCCCTGTTGTATTTTGAGGAAACGAATTGGCCTGGTCAAAATAAGGAATGCAATTTTGATAATTCTTATTCGAATAATAACAAATGCCTATATTTTCAAAATGAGTGTAATTTCCGGGCTCTGCTTGGCTTGCCTTGATATAATAAGCAGCAGCAGCAGAATAACGTCTTTTTTGGAATGCTTTAGCGCCATTAACTGCATAGCTATTAACCAAGCCAGCGCCGACTACATTTCCAATTCCCATAAGTGTATTTTTCGTGTTCAGTAAGACGGTTGAATCTTGAGGAAATTTTTTCAACCCATCATCTAGCAAGCTCAACATTTTTTTGTCTGCCCCTCCCTTTACCTCAAACATGCCTAATAAATATTGGCTATAGGCTTCACCGCCTGTTCTATACCGATTGTATAAGTTGAAAATTTTATTTATTTCTAAGGTATCTCGCTTTTTAGATGCAGCAAAAATCGCATTTTTATAATAACTTTTTGATCTAGGCCAGTGATAAAAGGCTAAATAGGCATAATAAGCCACACTATCTAATTGCCTTTTGTCTGCATATATGGCAGTTCGAATAAAGTCGTTATAATGTAAATATGGGTTATCCTGGTCGCTTTCTCTTAATAATTTTAATGCGACGTCGTAGTTTTTATCCCTAAATTCATAGCGAGCAATGAGCGCTTTGATGGGTAGGGTAGAGGTAGACAAATTAGGGAATGTGGGAAAGGCATTCTCCACTTCTGATAGTGCCATTTTGGGGTCGGTGTCAATTTCACCCATGACAAATTTTTGAACTTTCAAAGATTTGAATACTTGGTTGTTGATGTACATCGACCCGCCGACTAGACCTAAACCCAATAAAATATATAGGAGTGAATAGGTTGTTTTTAATGGACTGATTTTTTTATCATTTTGCGCTAACAAATATGCTGGGGCAAACAATAAGCCTGCAGTGATCGTCAGCATGGTTTGCATGGAGGTGCGTTCTGTAGGGAAATTTAAAAAAGCATCTACAAAATAGCAGGTTAAAGCCATAAAAGAAATGGTGGCAAATAAGCGATATGCTTTAGCATCATCTTTGAGCCAAACTTGCAAGGTAAATATAAATCCAATGACAAATAAGCCTAAATAGGCTAATCCACCGACAATTCCAAGATCAGCGGCAGCCTCTATAAAGTCGTTATGCGCATGATAAGGCACGAAAAGATCATTGGTATATTCTTTTTCATATGGGATGGATGCTAATTTCCAGTTTCCATATCCGTCTCCGATAAAAGGGTGTTTGGAGAAATAATCTAGGCCAGCTTTCCATAGGCGTAATCGGCTTTCTTCCTTGGTATTGGCCGTAATGTCATCGATTCTTTTGGTGACAGTTCCGTATCCGCCTTGAACTTCTTGTGATTTTACTGCATTTTCCAAGACCAAATTAGCCGAAAAAAAGGCAATTAAAATAGGTATACTAAAATAGGCGATGGGCCAAACGATTTTAGGCCATGCTGATTTTATTTTGAAGTATAGTGTGCTGGCAACGAAAATGATAAGAATTAAAAATAAGCCAACAAAAGTGGATCTTGTATTTAGGATAAAAAGCGCAAAACTTCCAAAAAATAGAACAAATACACCAATCAATCGGCCTAAAAACTTAGATCGTAAGATAACAAAAAGGGCAAATGGGAATTTGATTAATAAACTGGCAGCCATCACGTTCTTGTTGCCATTTTTACCCATTAGGCTTAAAATATTTTGATCTAAGAGCATTGTTTTTGAATTCTTAGAAAAACTTGATATCACGGCGATGCTATCATAAAACAACACCAGCGATATTAAAACAGATATAGGTAGATAATAGGATTTTATATCTCTTTTATATAGAAGTATGGCAAAATTAGTGTAGATAAAAAAGGTGCTAGCCAGCCTAGCAAGGCATACAGCAGCTTCCGTCGGGTTGATGGCATAGCTTATAGAAATGATGGCCCAAACAAAATAAAACGTATATAAGAGCGAAAATTTTTGGCTAAAAACGGCTTTGATGGCCTCGTTATACTGTGCCCGAGACAAGAAAAGATATATTAAAACAATGGCATCAATGGCACTAGTATACAGCCACTGGGCACCCATTACATCTGCGCCTCCAAAATCAGGGATAAAGTGAACGCCTAAGTAGAGTGCAGCGATGCTATACAGGACTATATGAGTTGAATTCTTCATTAATTTACATTCAAATTGATCACAGATTTTATTAATTTATGAGTTTTCCGAAAATGTCTCCTTGATTTTCCCAGATGATAAACGACTCTTTTTTATTGATTGTTTTAATTATTGGATAACGTCCCTCACCTATTAATTGGGTTTCCGAATGTTGCGAATTTTTTAAGTATATTTTACCTTGTTGGTTCCAAACAATGTCTATGCCTTGTTGGCCCGCTGAAATACTAGCATTTCTACCGTCTGAAATCTTAGTTTCCGCTGTATTTCCTTCCTTCGAAACAAATAGGTTTCCTTCTCTTCTCCAAACTGAGATTACTTGATTATCACGGGTAAATGCCAAAGACCCTCCATCCATCGGACATGCGTTCAGTTTCCAGGTACCTTCGCCTTGTTTTTCAATGGATTTGAATGTTTTTCCTTCATCAAAAGAATGAATGGTGTACATATCCCTAGACCCATTGATCCAATTTCTGAACATAATGCTTATTCGATTTTGATTAAAAATAATATTGGGTTGACAACATTCACAAATGGTTGAGTCAGGTGATGCGTAGATAAGTTTATTCGCGCCCCAATTTACCCCATCATTTTTTGACATCGCTGCCATCAACTTATTTTTTTTATTCCCTCTCAAATCCAACCAGATGACCATGAATTGACCATTTGAATTAGTGGCTATGGCATTAAACCCCTCTTTAGCGACGTCGGGTATATCATTGACCAATTGATGTTGCCACAAATTGTCTTTCATTTTTTTTCGATAGGCATGCACATTTCCTTTCTTGTCAATGGCTGTGATGATAATTGATTTATTAGAGCCGGCTATTCTGGGACCTCTTGACATACCTAAGTGTAGGCCGGACAATGAATCTACGATTTGAGGTACAGAAAAATGCAAACCATTGTCTATAGAATTAGCATAAAAGATTGTGTTCTTTAGGCCAAAAACTAAATCTATTTGTCCATTTTCATGAACATAGAAATCGGGCTGTAAGCCTTTTTGAGAAAACAATTTTTTTTGACTCAATGCTAAAAAGGGAATGAAAATTAATAGTAAGATTTTATACATGAGTTGCCATTTTTTCAAAGATTAACATATTATGTCGATCTTTAAAATGATTTTGAAGTAATAAAATTAAACATTTATGAACAAATTTAAAGGGTATACTCAAATGATTTTGGCCTTTTGTATTATATTCTAACATGTAGCAATTGATGGATTACGATAAAAATATCAACATGATTTTAGGATCAATTTTTCGTAGTTTTCAAGAAAAATTTCAACTACTATGCTTGAAGTATTTTCTTTTGTTTGTAGTACTTGTAATGAGCGAAATGATCCCAAGCAAAAAAGTCCTTTGACAAATCGACTATTTAAAACAACGCGTTTAATTACCTTTTATGCGATTTGAGTTAAGGGAAATGGAGCTTATTTTAAACACAAATGGCTTCGAAGGATATCTTGAAGGCTTAATTCAGTCCCAAAATCCGTATTATTTTCCGGATGGAATCGACAACAATGGTTCGGATTTTACGGTAGGAGCGGTACTTTTAAAATGGGGTATGGGCAACTTCTTTAAAGGTCAAATTGGTGGCCTGGCTGTTTTTAACCACGCTTTAAGCCCGAAAGAATTAAATAAATTAGCGAAGCAATTAGTATACCTCTTACCTAATCCTTATTACCTATTACCTAATCCTTTTGACCTAATTTCTCACATAATGAACATACTCATTCATAGGAATCAAAGAATAAAGGACCCATTTAGGATTTCTCTTTACTTTAGGCAGCAAACTTTGCAAGCAAGGCTCCCAAACTACATAGTCAACCTTAATTTTTTTGGGATTAGCATTTTTTAGCAATTCAAGGACCGTCATTTTCTTTAATCCAAGCCTGTGAAATAGGTTATATGCAAAACCTGCCCGTTCACTTTTTACTCGGCCTTGATCCCAATTTGTTTGCTCGAGTGGGTGTTGAAAATTGGGAAAATGGATCAGGCTATCTTTCGGTATACCTAAAGCAGTTCCTATCGAAATATAAGCTTCAGCAAGTTCTAAATTACTTTTTTGGCTGTGCAATGGAAATCCAGAAGGTAAAAGTATTTTAGTGGAGGAGTTAAATGCCAATGCATAAGCCACTTCATAACTGATGGTGGCGATATGATCTTTTTGATTCGTTTTGACTTTTGTTTGGACTATGAGTTTTTCGATGACTTTGGAGTTGGCCCAACTAGCAAAGCCGTGTGTTTCGTCGGATTTATTTTCGATGGATTGTTGGCGTATCTTATAAAAAAATGGTTTATATACCAAAACACCTAATAGAACCGGGATTAATATTCCTGCCCATTTGACTGAATTAAAGAGTGATTTTTTTTCAAATTCAAAATTA
>Ga0209829_10002968_pt1 | contig 12586 bp, 7 predicted proteins | sample C_140205_EF_Meta_FD_187311 | JGI IMG/M metagenome (GOLD analysis project Ga0209829, IMG submission 187311) | Freshwater microbial communities from Lake Croche, Canada to study carbon cycling - C_140205_EF_MetaG (SPAdes) (version 2) | ecosystem: Environmental > Aquatic > Freshwater > Lake...
GCCAGTGTTTTTTGAATTGTGGCTGCACGTTTTCCCATGTGGCTGCAAGTTTTCAACTTGCAGGTTTGACAAGAGACAAGATGAAATCTTGTCGCCACAGGGAGAAGAGGGGGGAGAAAAAGATGGGATCGAGCCAGTGTTTTTTGAATTGTGGCTGCACGTTTTCCCATGTGGCTGCAAGTTTTCAACTTGCAGGTTTGACAAGAGACAAGATGAAATCTTGTCGCCACAAGAGATACCGGCATCTGATCCTCAGCTGGTTCCGAGGCTAGCGGCTGCGATTTCTGGCCCACCAAGAACCGGACGTTGAGGCGACTTCAGTCCAACGGCTGTCGGCACGGCGTGCGCGAGCCACACAGCCGATTCACGTGCCGCGCTTCACCACCGCTTGGCCCAGTTCTGCCAGTGCCGCATGGTCAGCCGCCGTAAACTTTCCGCCGCGGGCGCGGGTGATCGCCAGCCGGCACCAGCAGTCGGCGGCCAGGAGATCGGTCTCGTCGCCGGTCGCATCGGCATGATCGGCATGGTGGGCCACCGCCAGCACACTGATCAGATCGCGAACCTCGGCCGACCAGCCGCCCACGAGGAGTTGTCGATCTGACAGATTCCGGCCGTGCCTGCGGATGCCGCGGTCGATGCGGATCGCGGCCGAGTCGAGGAGCCGCCTGGCAGACGCGGCGTGCTTCCGCAGGCGACCGTCGAGAATCATGCCGTCCAACTCGGCCGATCTTCGGCACCAGAGCCCCCCTCGCCACGCGAGCCAGGCCACCGCGCGTCTCGCGGCTGACGTCTCGCGAGGGAGTCCGCCAAGCGGATGATGCTTGCAGAGCCCCTTGAAGAGGGCCAGCCCGAGCAAATCGCTCTCCCCCTCGTAGACCGTCACGGCAAAGTGGTCGTGAAACGAATCGCCGAGCGGATGACCGGCCAGAAACGCCCGGCCGCCATGCACGCCTAGGGCGTCGATCGCCGCGTCGCGAACACATTGGCTGGCCACGATCTTCGCCGTGATCGCCTCGAGTTCGCCCGACTGTCCCGCGTCGATTGCCGTCGCCGCCCACGCGGCGAGGCTGTCGCATGCCACGATGCCCGCCGCGATTCGAGCCAGCCGTCCCTGCACCAGTTCCCGAGACGCAATCGGCTCCCCCCAGGTGCGGCGAACGAGGGCATGATCTCGCGCATGCGAAAGGAGGAGTCGCAGCGTGCCGGCAGCTTGCGCGGCGAGCGTGACACGCCCCCTGTTGAGGCCATGCCAAACAATCCGCATGCCGTCGGATGAGTTTTCAGACGGCTGCAGGATGTCGGCCTCTTCTACGTCGAAGCAGGTGAAGTCCAGCGCCGCATTGTGCGTGTGCTTCAGCGGATGGAGGCCGTAGTGGCGGAGACGAAACGCCGGCGTGTCGGTGGCCGGCAGCCGCAGCAGCACGACGGTCGGTCGGCCATCGAGCAGGGCAAGCACCTTGACGAGCCGGCCGTAGGTCGCCCCCGTGATAAACATCTTGATTCCCGTCAGCAGCAGCCGGCCGGCGCTGCGCTCCAGCCGCGCCGAGATGGCGTGCAGGTCGCAGCCGGCACCGGGCTCGGTGGCTGCGAAGATCGAAAGCGGCCGTCCTTGAGCGAGACCGGGAAGGTGACGCTCCTGCTGCGACTCCGAACCGAACGCAGTCACGGCCGCCACCGCACCGATCGAGGAATGCACAGAGAGGATTCCGGCCGCCGTGGGCACATCCGCGGCACACCGCGTGATCGCGCGGACAAGCTCCTGCAGGGAACAGCCCGTGCCGCCAAACCGCTCCGGCACGAACAGCCCCCACAGCCCCGTTTCGCCCAGCGCCTCCTCAGCGGCTGGCGAGAATTTACCGGCTGTCCCGGCAGGAGCGTCGTCGAGAGGCGGCTTGTCGGCCCCTGCCTGGATCGCTTCATACAACAGGCCGTCGGCCCTGAGCCGCGCGAGCGTGCGAATGGACTGGTCGACAACATCGGCCACGGCGTCGCGCAGCGGCTCGGCCGCAACGGCGGCCGCGATCGCAAAACCGTTCGCGGCCGCGGCGTCGTGCCACCGACCACGCCACAAGCTCGTCGCCGCCCAGCTCGACTTCACCGCTGCGGGAGCCGGCTGCATCGGATCGCGGGCCGGCCCAGCGTCTCGCACCCTCGCCATCCAGGCCGGCGGCCGCTGGGCCGCCACCGCGTTGAATACAGCGGCGAAGTGCGCGGCGATGGCAGGACGTTTGAGCTTGAACGACTCGGTGGCCTCGCCGCGAGCCGCGTCGAATGGCCGCCCCACGAGCACGGCGTGCCGCACTCGCCAGCCACGCGGCAGATGGCGCTGCCGCCACGCGAGGCGGCGTGCCAGCCAGGACAACACCCGCGGATGCCGCAGGGCGGCCCGCCGGCTGAACACCCGCACGCCCATCCGCCGGATGGCCGCGCGGAGCACCGTAGGATCCGGCACGACCAGTGCCACCGGCGCCGCGAGCCCGTGGCCCGCCACGCAAATCTGTGCGACGGCAGGATCCTCGGCGAGCGCGGCCTCCACCTCGGCAGGTGGCACCTTCGTGCCGCCTGCCAGCACGAGCGTGTCGAGCAGTCGTCCGGTGATCCGCACGTGTCCGTCGTCGTCGATCTCGGCGAGGTCACCCGTTTCGAGCCAACTGTCCGCCGCCTGGTGCTCCATGCCGCCATCATCCGTCAGCATGCCGATGGCACGGCTGGGCGTCCGCACGAGCAGCTGGCCGCGCGTGGCGGGACGATCATCGATCCGCACGTCGACGCCTGCCAGCGGAGGCCCCACCGTGCCGACCCGAAAGCTGCGGGGATTCGACACCGCGACCACGGGCCCAGCTTCGGCGAGGCCGTAGCCCTGCACGAGCGGGATGCCGTGGGCGGCAAAGAACATGGCGGTCCGCGACCGCAGCGCCGCCCCCCCGGACACGCAGACCCGCACGCGGCCGCCCAACGCCGCCGCCAGATCGGCGATCGCGCCAGACTCGACGCCGCGTTCCAACCGTTCGAAGAAGGCAGGCACGCCCAGCACCACAGTGGGCGGCAACACGCGGCAGGCCTCGAGCACCCGCCGCCGGTCGGTCACCACATTCAGGCAGCTTCCCCGGACCAATGCCGTGCCCAGATCTCCGGTGCGGGCCAGGGCGTGGCTCATCGGCAGCCAGGAGAGCCGTACGTCCTCCGGTTCGTCGAGAAAAACGTCCGCCGAGGCGATCGCATTGGCTGCCAACGCCCGCTGGCAGTGCATCACCCCCCGGGGCCGGCCGGTCGTTCCGGACGAGAGCACGATCGTGGCACAGGCGTCTGGATCGCTGGCCGCGGCCAGCAGCCCGAGCTGCTTCCGGAGGAGGCAACGGTCGCCCCACAGCGATCGCCACCGCGAGGATCCGAGCACGGCAGCGGTCGAGCCCGCCGACCGTGGCGCACCGGTCGACCGCAGATCGATCGAGCTGGGCTGCCCGCTGACCGTGGCGAACGACGGCCTGCTTCCCCCGCCGCTGCGACCGCTCAACAGCACGAACCGCGGTGCCAGCCAGGCGAGCCAGGACGCCCGCTCGGCGGCGGTGGCATCGTCGTGCAAGGGGATATGCACGATGCCAGAGAGCATGCACCCCAGATCGACCACGATCCAGTCGGGCGTGTGCGGCCCCGCGTGCGCGAGCCTATCGCCACGGCAGACACCCGCGGCCTCCAACTGCGCCGCCAGATCGACCGCGGCGGCAATCACTTCGCCCCACGTCCACGTCCGGCCGCCGTCAAGTGAATCGCAGATTGCCGGCCGGTCGAAGGAATCGTCGAGCCGGGCCACCAGCAGGCCGACGATCGCATCGGCTACCGGCTGCGCCGACGTCTGCGTCGCGATCACGTTGCCCACCGACATCTCAGTCGATCCTTTCGAAGAGGACGGCAATCCCCTGCCCTAGGCCGATGCACATCGTCGCGAGGCCGACCGCCGCGCCGGTGTCGCGCATGGTGTGGAGCAACGTGGTGACGATGCGGGCGCCGCTGGCGCCGAGCGGATGGCCGATGGCCAGGCTGCCGCCGCGTACGTTGACCCGGGCCGGATCGAGGCCGAGTGTTTCAATGCCGTGGATCGCCTGAGCCGCGAACGCCTCGTTGAGCTCCACCAGATCGATGTCAGCGATCGCGATGCCGGTGCGAGCGAGGAGCTTTTGCGTGGCGGCCACAGGCCCCGTGCCCATGGCAGACGGCGGCACGCCCACCACGGCCGTGCCCACGATTCGGGCCATGGGCTCGAGCCCCTGCCGCCGGGCCTCGGCATACGACATCACCAGGAGTGCGGCGGCGCCGTCGGAAAGCGGAGCGCTGGTCGCCGCGGTGATCGTGCCAATATGGGGAAGAAATGCCGGCTCCAGCGCCGCCAACAACGCTGCGGTGGTGTCGCGCCGGATCGATTGGTCGTGGATCACTTCCAGCACGGCGCCCGCCTCGTCGTGGCCGATCACGGGCACGATCTCGTCCTCAAAAAGCCCGGCGTCGGCCGCTCGTGCCGCCTTGGCGTGGCTCTCCAATGCATAAGACTCCTGCCGTTTTCGGGAGATGCCATGCGCTGCCGCGAGGTGCTCCGCCGTCATGCCCATCGAGAGCATTCCCCGACTCGATCGGGAAAAAACCTGCGGGTGGATGTCGAGAGCGGAATCCATCGGCAGATGGTGCATGTGCTCGACACCGCCCACCACCTGCACGTTCTCGGCGCCTGCAGCGATCGCGTGGCAGGCCTGGGCGAGGGCCTGCAGCGAGGATCCGCAGAGCCGGTTCACGCTCGTGCCCGCCACGGAAAAAGGCAGTCCTGCCAGCAGCGCGACACACCGCGCCACGTTGCCCCCCAGCTCACCGCGCTGCTGCGTGGCTCCCAGCACGACATCTTCGATCGTGTCTGGCTCAACGCCGCTGCGGCTCACAATCGCCCGCACAACAGCTGCGGCCAGTTCGTCGCCGCGAACCCCCCGAAACACGCCGCGGTCGGCGTGCGATCGGCCGATGGCGGTGCGGCAGCAGGCGACCACCACGGGCGTGGTGGCAGGGAGGGCGACGGTCGATGCGGGGAACGGTGGTGTCATGGATGTCGTACGGGTCTCTCGATGTTGTGAGGTGTCGTGAGATGTCTCGGTTTTGGAATCGTTGTGGCCGCGTGGTCTCTTCCTGCCGGCACTCAGGCGGTGAACGGCTCCCCAGCCTTGGCCATGGCCAGGAGCCGCGGTGTTGGATGCATGCGAATGCCGAGGTCGGCCAGCGGCTGGAGCCGCCGCACCACCTCCGCCGCGCCGAGCGAATCGCCCCAGGCCAGCAGGCCGCCGCGGAAGGCTGGAAATCCGAGAGCGTGGATCACGGCGAGGTCGATGTCGCGGCCGTCGCGCACGATCCCCTCGTCGAGTGCCCGCAGCGCCTCCAGCAGCATCGGCAGGAGGAGCCGGTCGATGATCGTCGCATCGCTGGTCTCCCGCGAGGGCAGGGCATAGGGTCTGATCAGGCTGGTCACGCCCTCGTCGGGACGGTCGATGCGCGCCCTCGCTCCGCCTGCGGACCGGGAGCGGTCGTCGGCGGACTTATAGTGGTAAAAGCCCGCACCACTCTTGCGGCCGAGCCGACCCGATTTCACGAGTGCGGGAATGAGCGGCGAGGCCTCGATGCGATCGCCGTAGGCGGCGCTGAGCACCAGCCCAGCGTAGAAGGCGGTGTCGATGCCGATCATGTCGTAGAGCTCCAGCGGCCCCATCGGCATCCCAAAACTGCGAGCCAGCCGATCGATCCGCTTGGCCTCGATCCCCTCGCGAAGCATCTCCACCGACTCGTGCAGATAGGGCATCAGCACGCGGTTCACGAGGAAGCCTGGGCTGTCACGGACGACGATCGGGCACTTGCCAAGGCGTTTGACATGGGCCACGGCGGCGGCCACGGTCGCGTCGCTCGTGGCCGGTCCACGAACCACCTCCACGAGCGTCATGCGGCGGACCGGATTGAAAAAGTGGATGCCGCAAAACCGCGTCGGATCCGCGAGCGCCTCCGCGAGCTTTGCGATCGGGTTGGTGGAGGTGTTGGTGGCGATCACCGTCTGCGGTCCCACGGTCCGCTCGATCTCCGCCAACACCTGCCGTTTGATATCGGCGCGTTCGAGAACACTCTCGATGACGAGGTCGGCCGTCGAGATCGCCGCCATCCGCGTGGAGGTGTGCAACATGCCCGACAGCGCGACCGCCCGCGCTGGGTCGGTGCGCTTGGTGCCGCGGTCCCAGGCGGCCTCGTCGAGGATGTCGGCGACGCTGGCAGACAGCGTGTCCGCTTGGACGTCGACCAGCGTCACCGTGAAGCCCGCCCGCAGGTGGCTGGCCGTGATGCCGGCGCCCATGATTCCAGCACCGATGACGGCCGGACGCTCCAGCGGCAGTCCGTCGTTCACCGGCTGGTCGTCGAGGCCGCGGTCACGGCGATTCCTCTCGCCCAGTCGAAACACCCTGATCAGCTGTCTGGAAACATCCGACTTGGCGAGGGCTGCAAAGCTGCGGGCCTCGATCCGTCCCGCCTCGTCGGCGGGCACGGCGCCGCCTGCGAGAATGGTGTGCAGGATCGCCATCGGGGCGGGATAATGGCCACCGCTGCGGCCCAGGATCACGGCGGCCGATGTGGATTCCAGAAAGTCGTGTTCCTCCGCGATCAGTCCGATCGGTCCGGCCTGTCGACGCCGTCGTTCCAGATGGCTCTGCCTCGCGGCTGCGATCTGCGCGAGCCGGCAGGCTGATTCGAAGGCCTGTTCACAGGGCACGCAGGCATCGACGAGCCCGAGCCGGGTGGCGGCCGGGCCGTCTATGGTGTCGCCCGACGCCGCCAGCTCCACGGCGGCACCGGGCCCGACCAGCCGCGCGAGGCGGACAGTGCCGCCCCAGCCCGGCAGCAGCCCCAGCTTGACCTCTGGAAATCCCATCGCCGTGCTGGGTGTGTCAGTGGCCACCCGCACATCGCAGGCAATCGCAAGCTCCAGGCCGCCGCCGAGACAGATGCCATCGATGATCGCAACGCTCGGCCAGGGCTGGCTGGAGAGTCTCGAAAAGAGGGTGCGGCCGGCAGTGCAAAGGCCCTCGATGGCAGCGGCCTCCATGGCGTGCAACTGTTCGAGGCGGGCGATGTCAGCACCCGCAAAGAAGGAGCCAGGCCGCCCGGATCGCACCACCAGCGAGGAAGGCGGCGGGCCGGCTTCCACGTCGTCGAGGGCCCTGGCCAACTCCGCCATCACCTCGGCCGTGAGCACATTTTTGGTGTGCTCCGGCACAAGAAAAGAGAGCACAACGACTCCGTCGCCAGGCCGCTCAAGCGTGAGCGTGCGGTATTCCCGTGGTGATTCCCGTGGTAGGGCCGGCATGGCAGTGATCCCGTTTGGGCCGGTTGACAATGGGTTTCGCTTGCTCGAAACCCAAAAACAGCTAGTGTATCGGGCGATCCCAACCGATGTTGAACTCACCGTCCCGAGGAGTCACGGCTGTCCATGCAAAACGTCGCGAACCGCTGGCGGAATATCGCTGCTCCCTGCGGGGTGTGGTTTGTGCTCGTTGCTGTGTCGGTGGTGGGCAGGCTCTGGCAGCCGGCCTGGAATGTTACGCCTCTGGCGGGAGCCGCCATGGCCGCTGGGGTTGCGTTTCCAAACCCGCTGGTGGCCGTCTCGGTGCCGCTGGCAGCCCTCACCATCAGCAATCTCGCCCTGCCGGGCTACGACCTCGCTGGGGCGGGTGGCATCGCGATGGCGATCGTGATTTATGCAGCTTTCGCCTGGCCTGTGCTGCTGGGCGGCATGGTGCGACGCGGGCGGCTGATGACCGTGGTCGGCGGAGCCCTTGCCTGCTCTCTGGGATTCTATCTTTCGACAAACTTCGCACATTGGTGCCTGACGAACGATTATCCGCGAACCGCCACAGGCCTCCTGGCCTGTTACGTGGCTGCCCTGCCGTTCTACCGCTGGATGCCGGTCGGCGACGTTGCCTGGAGCCTCGCATTGGTCGGTGGCCTTGGCTGGATGGGCGCCATGGCAACTTCGTCGCAGCGAATTTCCTCGCATCCCGTAGAACCTGCTTGACTGTGACCGGAACCGGTTCAGAATGAAAAAGTTGTTGACGCCGCTGAGGAAGGTTCTGGTCCTCATCGCTGCGGGAATGGCGGAATTGGCAGACGCGCCAGGTTGAGGGCCTGGTGGTAGAAATACCGTGCAGGTTCAAGTCCTGTTTCCCGCATTGAGCATCCGATGTCTGAGAACCCGATGAGTTCGACGCCAGAACCTTCCATGCCGGCCCCTGAACCTGAAGGGGATTCAACAACGCAGCAGCGGCGTATCGCCATCGGTACGCAGCGGCCCGGGGTGAAACCTCCGAAACCGGCGGCGAGGTACGAATATTTTTCGTCGCAGGCTCCGGCAGCGACCGCCGGTCTGCAGCCTGCAGCGGCGTCGGTGCCGCCAGCAGCCGGAACTCCGCAGGCTGCACCGGCAGCAGGCTCGACTGAACCTGCGGCGGTGCCACAGCCGGTGCCCGCAGGCCCTGCTCCGCAGGGAGGTGCCGCACCGCAGCGTCCCGATGGCCGCCGCGAAAAAAGGGGTGGCAACGCCTCCAAATCGTCGTTCGCCGACGTGCAGACGGTGCAGAAGCTGGTGGCAATTCCGAATCTGCGGGCTGGGCTCGACGAGGATCTGGAGGAGGATTTCGAAGCGGCTCTGGCTGGCGTGGCGATCGATGACCTCATCTCCGCTGCGACGACCGCACGCACCGACGCGCCCATCGAACCGGGTGCCCGAATCACGGGCACCGTGCTGTCGATCGGCGCCGACACCGCTTTCATTGACCTTGGCGAGCAGCGGCAGGGTGCGATGAAGTTGGCCGGTTTGGAGGACATTCCCGCGGTGGGCACCGTCCTCCAGCTGAGCGTTGGCACGCGGAACGAAGAGGATGGGCTCTACGACGTGGCCTTTGCCAACCGCGCCGTGAGCGTGGAGGACTGGTCGCAACTCCAGCCCGGCATGATCATAGAAGCCCGCGTGATAGCCGCGAACAAGGGTGGCCTGGAATGCGAAGTCGCGGGGCTGCGCGGCTTCATGCCAGCGAGCCTGGTGAGCACGTGGCGGGTGGAAAACCTCGAGGAACTGGTCGGGCAAACGCTCGAAAGCCTCGTCACCGATATCGTGCCGGCCGCCCGCAGGCTGGTGCTGTCGCGCCGAGCCGTGCTCGAACGGCAGGCCACCGAGGCGCGGACGAAACTCCTCGAAACATTGGAAGTGGGTGCGGCACTCGACGGCATCGTCCGTTCAGTGCGTGATTTCGGAGCGTTTGTGGACATCGGCGAGGGCGTCGAAGGGCTCGTGCACGTCAGTCAATTGTCGTGGGACCGGGTGGCGAATCCGGCCGACGTGCTCCAGCCTGGACAGCGGGTGCGAGTGATCGTGAAGAAGATCGACACGGAGACTGGCAAGATCGCCCTGTCGGCCCGCGATCTGGTGGAGAGCCCCTGGAAACGGGCCGGCGAAAAATACCACGTGGGTGCCACGGTGCGCGGTGTTGTGAGCCGGCTCGCCCAGTTCGGTGCCTTCGTCAAGCTGGAGCCGGGCATCGAGGGGCTCGTGCATGTCTCGGAACTGGCCTCCAGACACGTCCGCAGCGTGGGCGACGTTCTGAAAGAGGGCGAGACTGTGGAATGCCGCGTGCTGGCGGTTGACCCCGACGAGCAGCGGATGTCGCTCTCGATCAAAGCGCTGGCTGCGGTTCCTGCCGCACTCTCCGGCGACCGAGCTGCCGCGGAGCCTGTTGTCGAGGAGACTCCGGCTCCGGCCGTGAAGAAACACTCCGGACCACTCAAGGGTGGGCTCGGCAAGGGCGGGCTCGGCAAGAGCAGCCCGGATGGCCGCACTGCGGGCGAGCGGTTCGGTCTGCGTTGGTGATCTGGGCAGACGCCCTCGCAGCCCGTGGAAAAAGTCGGCCGTGTCCTGGCCAGACATACTACGGGGAGCATCCAACAGTTGACACTTGCCCATCACGAGTTGGCTGCGGTTCGGGGCTGACCGGACCCCATCGCCGGACATTCGCTCCGGCCATCCTGGCCTCCACTCACTCGATGCTGACTGGCGCTCCGGCATCCTGCCTTCGCTGGTCAACAACGCCGGCTCTTGGGGCCCGGCCAGCCCCTCACGGATTCTGCATTTTAAAACAGTCAACTCCAACGTGCTCGGGGTTGGAGTTTCGCCTTGCCGCTGAATCCCTCGACGACGCCCGATGAGATCATTGCCTCCAGTTCGGAACCAGTCGAGGATCAGATTCCGGTATCTCTTGTGGCGACAAGATCTTCATCGTGTCGAAGGCAAGTGCAAGTTGGAAACTCGCACCCACATGGGAAAACGTGCACCCACAATTCAAAAACCCCTGGTTCGGAACCAGTCGAGGATCAGATTCCGGTATCTCTTGTGGCGACAAGATCTTCATCGTGTCGAAGGCAAGTGCAAGTTGGAAAACTTGCACCCACATGGGAAAACGTGCAGCCCACGTCTCTTGTGGCGACAAGATTTCCATCTTGTCATCTTGTCGGGGAAGTGCAAGTTGAAAACTTGCTGCCACATGGGAAAACTTGCACCCACAAAAGGCTGTCCGCGCAGGCATTGTTACCCACGGAACCGAAGATGCGTTTCACCGTGGCTCGATCTTCCGCTTGCCCATCCACGGCACGAGCTTCTCGGGAACCACGACCGATCCGTCGGAGCACTGGTAGTTCTCCAGGATCGCGATGATCGCCCGGCTGATCGCTATCGCCGTACCGTTGAGGGTGTGGACGAACGACGTGCCCTTCTCGCCCGGTGTGCGATACCGTACGGCCAGCCGTCGGGCCTGGTAGTCGGTGCAGTTGGATGTGCTCGTCACCTCGCCCCACTCGCCGGCCTCGCCGCGGCCCGGCATCCAAGCCTCCAGATCGAATTTCCGATACGCCGGACCGCCCAGATCTCCGCTGGCGGTGTCGATAACGCGATACGGAATGCCGAGGCCATCGAACAGCTCGCATTCGAGGTCGAGCAGGTAATTGTGCATGTCATCGCTCTGCTCGGGAAGCGTGTAGGTGAACATCTCCACCTTCGTGAACTGATGCACTCGGTAAAGGCCGCGCCCGGCCCGGCCGTGGGCACCGGCCTCGGTGCGGAAGCAGTGGCTGATGCCACAGAGCTTCAGCGGCAGTTCATCGACTTCGAAGATCCGCTCGTGCATGGCACCGCCGAGCGTGATCTCGGCAGTGGCGATCAGCGACAGGTCGCTTCCGGTGATCGAATAGATCTGTGTTTCGGGGCCGCGCGGCATGAAGCCAGTGCCCTCGAGCATGGTGTCGCGGGCCAGATCCGGCGTGGTCATCACCGTGAAATTCTCACGCATGAGCAGGTCGACGGCATATCGCTGCAGCGCCAGTTCGAGCAGCACCGCGTCGTTCATGAGAAAGTAGAAGCCATGGCCGGCCACCTTCGCGCCTGCCTCGAAATCGAAGAGCGAGAGCCGGCTGCCGAGTTCGACGTGGTCGAGCGGCTTGAATTCGAAATCCGCGACCGGCGTCAGGCCGCGGCGGATCTCGACGGCGGCATCCTCACCTCCCAGGGGGGCAGCTGGGTGCGTGAGGTTGGGGATCGACCGTAGGATCTCATCCGACTCCGTCACGACCTCGGTGAGCTTGGACTCAATCGCCGCCCCCTCCTCACGGAGCCTGCGGCCGTCGGCCTTGAGGGCCTCGCGCTCGGCGGCGTCGGCCGCCTTGGCGATCGACTTGCTCACCAGTCCGGCCTCCTGGTTGAGCCGATCGATATCGGCCTGCATCTGACGGCGTAGCCGGTCTAGTTCGGCAAAGCGGCCGACATCGGCCGAGGAGCCCCGCTGGCGGCAGTTGGCGGTGACACTGTCCACATTGTCGGCAACGAATCGGCGGTCAAGCACGGCTGAAGTCTCCGCTGGATTCCGCCGGGCGAAAGCCGCCCGCGGGGGTCACACCATATACTCTGGGCACGTTCCTGTCAGTCTGATTCTGCCAGATCGTCGCGAGGGCGTGGAAACCGCCGGGAGTGCCCTACCGATGCCCGCCGCTACCGCCGACACAGCCGTGGAGCCGGCCGTAGCCGTCCCCGCCACGCCCCAGGCGGCCACACCGAGAGGCGACAGTCGCCCGAAGCCGCAGAAGCCGCAGCCGCGGTATCACGTCGTGCTCTGGAATGACGAAGACCACACCTATCAATACGTGATTGCAATGCTCCAAAAACTCTTCGGCCATCCGCCGGAGAAGGGCTATCTGTTGGCACGCGAGGTCGATCGCCAGGGACGGGCCATCGTGCTCACCACGACGAAGGAGCATGCCGAGCTCAAACGCGATCAGATCCGGGCATTCGGCGCCGATCGGCTGCTCAACCGCTCCAAGGGGGCGATGAGCGCGTCGATCGAGCCCGAGCCGTCGTAGCGGTGGCGGCGGCTCTCGCCTCGGCTTTTGCAGTTTACACAGCCATTGCGACAGCGTTTTCCAGCAGTCTGATCAGCTTTCTGGAACCGTGTTTGCTCGCTGCCATCGCAAAAATGTG
>Ga0209829_10002970_pt1 | contig 12583 bp, 13 predicted proteins | sample C_140205_EF_Meta_FD_187311 | JGI IMG/M metagenome (GOLD analysis project Ga0209829, IMG submission 187311) | Freshwater microbial communities from Lake Croche, Canada to study carbon cycling - C_140205_EF_MetaG (SPAdes) (version 2) | ecosystem: Environmental > Aquatic > Freshwater > Lake...
GCCTCATCTAATTCATTTGCATTAAAACAACCGATAAGTTTAAAGATTCGAGCAGTAATGAAGTCTATATATCCAACGCAAGAATCAATAGATTCAAATGCGAGTTCTAAAGAAGCATTATTAGGAGTTTGTCGCACAGGGTTCATTGTTACCTACTTATTAGCATCATTTTTAGAAGTTATTCGATTATTTGTATTTTTATGTTCTGAAATTGTGTTCTCAATTAATTCATACATGATACTGCAGAGGCCAGAATACTCATGGAAGGCATAATATGAACTTTCAGTTAATTGGACGAGACCGTCCCCTTGAAGATTTGCTTTTTTTATCGCAAAAAAATCAATCACTGGTGCAAGTTTCGGAGCAGTTTTCAAAACCAAACTTTGCAATTGATCTATTTCGTCTATTTTTTTGGAGTATTCTTTAATTTTGGCAATGCTTGGAGTTTGCGATGAAACTTCTTCAAGTATGTAGCGAGAATATTTCATTCCAAATTCAGCCAATTCATATAAATGCTGGAGTCCAGTTAAAGAATCTAAAAGATCACGATGAGTGGTGGGTGTGAGCTTTGGAAATGAAATATTTTCTTCCTTATCATTGATGATGAATGACCAGGTGATCTTATACAAAGATCGAAAAATATCGGATGTATCTAAGGCATTCTCGATCAAATTATCAAGAACCATATATCCATTTTGAAAGCGCGAGCGATAAAAATTAGCAGAGCTGGTTTGAAAACTTGAAACAGATTCTTTTAACCAGGTTGCCTCGATAAAGCCTTCGTTTAAAAGCCGCTTCACGGCAGTGCTTACTAGTTGATATGGAATATCGTGATGACATTGATAATACCCGCATGCATCTGTTGGGAAACATGGAAAACATTTTGTTCTTGGAGATAAATTATATGCATTTTCCTGATAAGGAGTGGTTTCCTGAGGGCGCACACTTCCTAATGAAATAGTCAACGTTGGAGTCTGTGAAAGTGCAGCTAGGTGCCCAACCATTGAGTCGTGACCAATGAAAAGTTTCGCCTTTTTTAATTCGGCTGAAAGTTCAGCCAGTGTTGTTTCTCCGGTGAGATTTTTAATTCTATTACTAAAGGACTTGAGTAATGGATTTTCAGTTATTTTATTGGCGAGATGAACTTCATCTTTTGCTCCAACGATTTGCAAAGTGTAGTTCTCGTTGTCTTTTAATGTTCGGTAAATAATTTCAACCCACTTTTCTGGCTTCCAGGTTTTTCTTTCCTGAGATGCAAATGGGTGAATAACAATAATGTTGGATCGTAAAATTAAACTCAATGGTTGTTTTTTATTTTTAGCAGGCTGTATGCCAATGATGTTTCTAATGAGATCAACTAATGCAAATGGATTAAGTGATCCGCGCATAACCGTTGCATATAAAAGTTGTGACCACTTATCATTGATTTGAATTTTATTTTCAAGGTCATAATGAGATCCAGTTTTTATATCTGCTTTTATTAGAGAAGATAGGTAGGAAGATGATCTTGAAAAGGAAAGATTTATTAGAAGTTTTATGGACTCCCCGGACAATTCCGAAAGAAATTGGTTAAGACCATTGACGCTAGTTTTCAATCCTCCAATCTCGGATTCCTGAAATATTTTTTTGGTATCAAGATAATAAGTTTTATCAAATAATTTATTAAGAACAAAGCCCAGTGGTCTTGCAAATTGCGAACGGGCAATAAGAATTATTCGATATTGCGGATGAGTTTTTTTTAATTCTTCTACTGCTTGAGCGGTTTGGATTAAATCCCCGAAGCGCGTCAGTTGTAGTATGGCCAGTGTGGTTGTCGGAGCAACGGAATCAGGATTATTAGAATGCTTACTTGGCTTCATTTAAATCCTCCTCATCTAAAGAACTCAAAAGGATTATTTTCAAATCCTCTTCATTGAGTAAAGTAGTGGTTTGGATTTTTTCCTTAATTCTGGTAAGTTCGCGATTAAGGTCTTCCTTTAGAATATTCATAAACTAATCCCGAGTTTAAATTCTATTTAATTATTGCCCATTTCAGGCGTGCGATTTATAAAATCATCTTTTCGTTGAACTGCACTTCTATCTTCAAGGTGATTAATACCCTGTAGTGCCTTTTGAACATCAGATTTTAAATAGTATAGCAAGCCTTCAATTTCCTTGGCGTTTTCTTCAGAGGTCTTTGATTTTATCTGTTCAACTTTTGTTTTAAACATCAGTAACGGAATCTGCAGTAGCGTTTCTTGATCAGTGTGCGATATTAATTTTCCAAGATTAAAAATGAAATCCTTAGAACTTTTTCTGTTTTCTTGAATCTGTATTAAGGATCTCAGTGTTCCAAGTAAGTCTTTCATCACAATGGTGAGATTGAACTTTTCACTCTTACACCAAGCTGCTACAGCAGCGGTTCCGAAATCAATAATGCTTGAAAATAATTCATTCGAATCGTTATTGTCATAAAGACAATTAATTAACCGCCGAGTCATCAATCGTTGGATTTCAGTTTGGGCATCTATTGAACCAGCTACTACAGCGTAGCGAGCTCCCAGTTGATCGAAAGAGCAGGAATAAAGTGTGACATTGTTTGATAGTCTCGGACGAATAGATTTTGTTTTCCCAAAGAAATACAAAACTGAGGAAATAATATCCACGGCCTTAATATTTGTTTTTAAATTTTCGGTCTGGTTGTTTTTTGAGAAACTTCTATCTGAAATAATATCACTGAGAATTAGACTTCCTTCAGAGTATGTCCCTTGTTTTAAAAATGGAGCATATCCTAAAGATATTTCCAGAACAGGTGTTTCCGTTAAGTCAGCAATATGTTTTATAGCAGTGTCAGGAGTAATTAAGATATCAATGTTCATTAGCACCGAAGCAATCGCCTCGAGGTCAGCCTCTACCAATGCGATATCATTTTTAAATTTTCCAATGATATCTTGAGCATAATTTCTCTCTTCATCCGTCGGAGCAATTAAAATCACAGGAACTAAATGATTTGTTTCTCTCAGTAAAGAAATAAGATCGCTAATTAATTCTTCAGGCAAATCTTTACTCGTGTCTGAAGTTTTTAATTGTATACCAACTATTTTAACTGGATTTTGCCCATTGGCGAAATTTTCACGAATGGAATTCATGTTACTAAACGCCATTGAGTTATGGTTAGGATTGGTAATGATTTTCTCACCATTTGGATTGTGAGTGACATTGAGCATCTTGTGATAACAATCTACAAAGTGCAGAGGTGAATATTTTACCATAGGTAAAACATCATTAAATAATAATTCCCAGTCGTTGCTGGTGATTATGTCTTTAGATTCATTGAAGTGCACACCGATTACTTTTTCAGTTGAATTTCTAAGGTATGAACAGATATATGCCCCAATGATATCATTTGAATAATTTATAATTTCGTCCCATTTTTGATTTCTAATTTCTTGAAGTTGGTTGAATAATTGTTCAAGAGCAAAGCCATCAGAGAATAATTTATTTGATTTTAATGTAACAATTTCCTGTCGATCAATGGTGTGTAGGTTTTTTAATCCCTTTAGATTTTTAGCTGCCTTCTCACTTTCTTTAAAAATTAAAAGCGAGACAGTATTGTCTTTGTTTGAGGTTAAAGAATTTAACAGGTGACCTGTTGTGTAGACATCTCCAATCCTTCTGAAATTTATGATCAAGATGTTTTTCATGTTAACTTTCCATTATTAGTTTTTTGGCATGATTGCTTTTGGTCATTTCAAAAAGGGCCATTGCTAAAAAATCAGTTTCTTTTAATTGGCCTTTATTTGGTATTTCGTTGTAGAGAACTTCATTCAATGTTGTATTCTGATCAAAAGCACTTAAATAGTTTTGGATTTCTTTTGTTGAAATATATTCGTTTATATTTTTTATGTCTTGTGGAGCTTCAAAAGTAAGAATGTTTTTAAAATAACTATGATACAAATTAAACGATGGTGGATGCGCAATCATGGCGGGTTTTCTAAGTAGGAAATGTATTAAATCTATGTCCCGATAGAGTTCGCTAGAACTGAATCCGGAATAAACTAAAACATTTTTTTTATTTATCAAGTTTAATGCTGAACATTCTTCAAAAACCTGAGAGTTGGGTTCAATAACAATGACGCTGAAATTCTCTTGATGAAATTCAGTAAGTTTTTCGACAATGGCATTAACATGATAACCGAATCCAAGACCCAAAATGAGCACTTCATTTTTTTTCTCAAGAATTTCCAATTGAGCTTCCGCTAAATTTTCTGCCTCTTTTGTTGGGTTGTAGATTGAATGAAGATGGACTCCATTTACAACGGGGACCTCATGGCCAGACCTGGCCGTTTTAACTTCATAAGTACTAATTTTTGGTAAACTCATAGGCACCTCTGTTCCTCATCCTTAAGGTTCAAAAAGGTTATAACTTATCAATGTTGAGTTAATCATTAACCCAACTAATTCTATTTCCTCACATTCTCAGATTTTTGTCAATGAGCACAATCATCTTTTGAGGATGATATATTATTTTGATCCTTCATGATTATAACTTTTAATAATTTCTTTGTTTTTAAAAATCAGTGAAATCTCTTTTGCGGCACCCTGTTTTTGTTGACTGAGATACTCAACCGTTTCTTTATCAAGGCTTAACATTTTTTCAGTAAGGATGTTTAAATCATTAAACCACGATTTGAGGATTGTAATCCCGTCAGCTGCTATTTCTTCTGGATTAAGTATATTAATTTGATCTTCTATGTTTCGTTGGATTTGACCAACTATGTTTACAATTCGTTCACGGTTTTCTGTCTCATTAATAACAGCTTCTAAGTTTTCATTTTTAGCAAAATTTTTAATTTGCTCACTGCTGCTAACTGCGAGATCCAGCATTGAAAGGTGTTGTTGTATAGTTTCAAAAATTGTAGTGGTCATTTCAGTCCTCGCTTAAAATTTAATTTCAATATTATTTTAATTCATCATTTTTTGCAGGTGCTTGAGCCGCCTTAAGCCCTTTAATTGCCTCACTCCACCCCTGGTAGAGCGTGTTTAAAACATTTAGACAACCCTCAAGAGGCTCACTATCTATTTTGATATTGGCCTGAGTACTTGAAAAAAGAATATAGTCGTACAAAGAAGATAATTCTTTGGCTATATCTCCACCAACTTCAAAATCTAGGCTGTTATTTAGCTCAATCACAATGTCTTGCAATTTGCCAATATATTCACCCTTGGCAGCGATTTTCTTCTCATGAATGGCCTCAATTGCTTTTTTACAATTTTTTATAGCCGCTTGATAAAGCATCAGAAGAATTTGTTCTTTGCTTGCAGTACTAACTGCCGTTTTTTTGTAAGCTCCATATCCGTAACTCATATATTCCTCCTGAGATTATCCCAATTCTTGAACAGGGCTGCTAGTATTACTCAAACCAGCAAGACCGGCGCCCTGAGATTTAATTTTTGACATTGTTCCTTCTAGTCTTGCAAATTTGTCCTTTAAGTTTTTTTCTTTTTCTTCTAGGTATTTTTGCTTCTGACTAATTCTTCTATCGATTTGTTCAATATTACTTTGAAGGGATTTTTTCCTGCTTTGTATAAGCCCATCCGGCGTTCGAAGCATTGTTCCTACCGAGGCGTTTAAATTATCCATGAATCCTTCAGTTTTACCGCCATCTTCTTTAAATGTGCCCGTCAAAATTTGAGTGACATCATTATAGTTAGCAGTAATCATGGCCTTGAATTTTTTTTGATCAAATTCTAAAGTACCGCCACGGTCGAAGGTCAGGCCTAATTCTCCTACGCGATGAAGTCCAGTATCAGTCATAACATCTTTAAAGACAGCGCTATGAATACGTCCCTCAAGGGATTGGAGCATGATATCTCCACCGAGAGTTCTAGAGGTATCAGTTTTTTCATCAATTGCATTTTGTTCTTTAACAAATTTCAAGACAGCGTTTAGTTTTGTTACAAGGTCAGAAACCTTTGTTCCTACGGCATCAATATCTTCAGATATATTAATGGAAAATTCTTCGCCAGGTTTAGCCTTCTTCAAGTCTATGGTTACTCCTGGAATAATGTCCTTAAGTTTGTTTTCAGGTGCCTCAATATCAAAGCCATCAAGTTTTATTTTTGCATCATGAGCTTCACGTTGAAATTCTAATTGAAAATCCTGATCACCATCTACAAAATAAAAATAAGGGAAACCAACGGCATTTTCATCACCAGTTTTGTTAAGACTTAGCACTAATCTCCAAGGAGTATCAGAGCCACTCCCATCATTAATAGCGTTCGCAGTGATACCCAGTCCTGGATTTTTATTAATGAGTTTTGCGATTCCATCTAATGAGGAATTATCTGAATCAACGTAAACATCTTTAGTCTCACCATTTGGCAGTGTATATTGAATAAAACCAACCCCCACATAACTCTTTTCTTTGTCCTCAAATCCAGTGGACATGGCAGATGATTTTTGCGCAAGGGAAGTAACTTCAAGTTGGTAGCTTCCAGGAACTGCGCGATTTTTGTCGGTCGTTACACCAATTATATCTGTGTTTGTATCAACTTTTAATTCGCGAAGAGCTCGTGCGTTTGCGTTGACTGCCAGATTACCGCGAACTTCTTCCACCATCTTCAACAGCTGATCAACTAATCCTTTTTTATCTGAGATTTTGCTTTTTTGTTTTTCCATATTTTGCACAGGTATCTGCTCAGCAGCGATGATCTGCTTTACAATATCCTTAGGTAATCCAGTTGAAATGGATCCGAACGCAATACCCAAAAAATCCTCCTGATTTAAGTGGGACCATATGTCTATTCAACTTTATCATAGGGAGTGGTCATTCTGAATTGGGCAGGAATTTCTTAGCGCTGGATAAACCCGATGGAAGTGATCAATTAATTAATTCCTTGTGCTGAGAGCTTCTGCCCCGTAAAATAAAAAAGACCGGATGGGGCCGGTCTTTTTTGAAATCTAGGAAATGTGAAAAGTGCAGTATGGGCTACACAATTCAATTACTGATTTAATCGGTTATTATGGAAAATACTTTAGTAAATAATTCAAAGATTCTTAAATTAAAATGGAAATTCTTCACTTTTCGTGTCGTTAGCTATTTCTCATTTCTGTTGGTTCCCGTTTATGCCCAAAAGGATTTAAATGTCAGCCCTATAGGCCTTGCGGCCATGATGACTCTCTATATACTTTTTATTGTTAGCCAATGGTTCCTGTTGGGTAAAGAAATCGATCATCGTCTTAAAATTTATTTCAGAGTAAATTCCTCCATTGATAGAATTGTGTATCGTCTATTTCTTGGCATGTTCTTTTTTATATTGTTGTTTAATTTGATCAACTTTTTGGATTCTAAATGGATTTATAATTGTTATTGGATCACTTGGGCAATATTAGGATTATTTTATTCATGGCCCACTCGCGGTAAAATTATTCAGGAATCAGTTTCATCCAACTTTGGCGAATTTCGCTTTTTAGATAATTTTGAAAAAACATTATTTGGCTTAATCGTTATTATGTTTATATTTTCCTTACCCGATTTTCCGCCACTGGTTAATATTGAAATGTTGAAACTTTATTTTGATCCATTGGAAAAAATCGGAAATCCAATGTGGAATTTTCTCCTGATAAATTATTATCCATTTAGAAGTTATCCAGAGCTCTTTCGTTTAGCATGGAGTTTGCATTTCTATATTGTAGGAATGGGAATGTTTTTAATTGTGTTTTATGCGTTTCTGAGATTTTTCGTCACTCGCAGGCTGGCGTTACTTGGGGTCTTTGCCCTTATTTCTTCTTGGTCCTTTAGTAAAACTCTTGCTAATAATATTGAATTTTCGATGTTGACAACTTTTTCGTTGATATGGGTATGGACCCTTTTATGGGTTACCAAAAGCTCTACCTATAGAGCGGGCCTCTTTATGGGGCTTGTTAGCTTCTGGGGAACCTTGATTAATCCTAGTTTTGCAATATTGGTTTTTTTTCAAGTAGGGTTTTTAATTTTTATATTTTTACGAGACCGCACTATTTGGTTTAAACGCCAGCTTTTAAAATATGCTTTTTTGGGAGTGATTCTTACTATTTTGCGCTTAATATCTCACTCCGACCTTCTACCCCCAATTCACTCCATTGATTGGAGTATTTTGAAGCAAGCAGCTCAGGAAATAGATAGAAAGGGATTTTACGTATTAGGGACATTAGGTCTGACTATAGTAATTACAAACTATCTCAAGCCCAAATTTTTGTTTCTTAAAGAATTTCATATTGAACGAGAAAGTATAACTATCTTTCTGTCCTCTTTATCAATCTATATAATGTTTTCATTGTTTTGGGACGATTCCTTAATCATGGGTTTTGGCATGATCTGGCCTTTGGCCTTCTTAAGTTTAATTCCTCTTGAATTATTATTTCAATCTCTTAGTCGTGTTCGCTCAAGGCGTAACATGATTTACCTAGTCTATATCTTAATTTGTTTGCTTGACTCTCATTTTGAAGGACGTGTTAAGGTCTTCTTGAAAATATTTAACAGTTAATATTTCTAATTATGTTATGCTTTAAGCATAGAGAATGAAAACAATGAGGTTTTCGTTTGAATGCGGAGTAACGATGTTTAGATCAGGATTGACTAATGCGATTTACAAAAGTTTTCTGAGCTCTTACCAATTGAACCGATCTGAACTTGAAATCTCTCCATTTATTTACGTAGACCTCGACAACGGCGAGGTAAAGTTTTTAACTTCTCTCATGAGGACGAAAGAAGTTGGCTCAGAAATTTATGCAGTTTCGATTGCCTCTGGTGGAAATGTAGAATTACTCTCTACCGAAAACCATTAGAACGAAATATGTATAAATAAAATATTTATAGGATTTATGATTCTACAGTGACGAATTTGCAGAACTTCAAAGGTTCTTACAACTTCTATCTCCTAAAAATACTTGAGTGACATTTTTTTGACTTAATGTGAATAACTTAGCTCATAATGTTCACAAAACCATTCTTTCAATAATTTGCTTTGTGAATATCTGAGCTAACTAATGAAAATAATGGTTAATAATTTTTAAAATTATTTATTTATTTATTAACAATAGTAATTATTTTGTGGATAACTTTGAGTATTTTGTGGATAAAATAGTCAAGTCAACTAATTTTAAGCTTAATTTGTAAGAAATTTTCAACTAAGCAAGGTGTCAAAGATGAAAAAAATGCAAAATGGTCTAGTTTTGGCGTTGACAAAAAAACTTAATAAACTTTTTGGGTCGTTTGCGTCAGAGCGTATACTCGTCAATTTAAAAGCTGATAAAAGCCCCATTACAGAAATAGATCTTTTTGTCTCAAGTTTCGTTAAGAACTATCTTCTGGAGCATCCAAAGTATTCTCAATATTCATTTTATAGCGAAGAAGATTTTGTTGAATACACTTTCCCTTGCGCAATACTCGATCCAATTGATGGAACTCGTGAATTGGCAATAGGTCGTCCTGAATGTGCAGTTTCCCTGGCCATAATGGAGTCCCCCTTTATTGATAATCCCAGTAATTTTGCCTGGCTCTATAACCCATTCAGCGGATTTAACCTCGATTCAGAAATTCCCTTTGTGGCAACTACCGACAAATCAACTTCAAAAATTCTAACTTTTGTATCAAGAACAGAGTTCAAGAAGGGCCTTTATGATAAATATTTAAATAACCCCCTAATTGATATAACACCTCGAGGAAGCATTGCCTTTAAACTCGGACTGCTTGCTAGTGGTGCGTGTGATTTTATTATTAGCCTTGAACCGAAAAATGTTTGGGATATAGCCGCGGGTACAATTCTTTGCTCTCAAAGAGGTATTCACTTTTATGAGAATGGAAAACGGGTGACAGCTCTTGAGAAGTCTCACTATGAAGGCGTATTGATATGGGCACCTGATTTTTTGGCAGAGACAATTTTAAAAGTTTTTGAAAGCGAGTTCAGATAAGAAAAAAGTTCGGCCAAATTTCAATTATTAGCTTCAACATCGAATTAATAGAATTATGTTGTCTCAATTAGAAACCCTTATTGAGGTCCATTATGAACTACGAACTCTTACCGAAAATTATTAACATCAATTCCCCTATTCTTATAACTGGCCCTACAGGAACCGGGAAATCTAAACTGGCAAAAAAAATTTATAATAAAGCTCGAATCAACCGCGATAGATTTCTGGTTCTCCACTTAGCAAGCATTAAAGAAGATCTATTCGAAAGTGAGCTCTTTGGTCATAGAAAGGGTTCATTTACCGGAGCAAGCGAAAACAAACTTGGTTATTTTCAAGAAGTAGGAAAAGGCACTTTGTTTTTAGATGAGATTGGTGAATTGTCGCTGGAATCACAAAAAAAACTACTCTATGTTTTAGAAGAAAAAAAGTTTACCCCCGTTGGATCAACAACTCCCTTGGATTTTCAGGGCCGGATAATAATGGCCACAAACAAAGATTTGCCAGCGATGGTAAAGGCGGGAAGCTTTCGTGAAGATCTTTATTTCAGACTCAACGTCTTTCATCTAGAGTTAGCCCCAATTTCTAAAAATAAAGAAAAATTAATTATTGAAATAAATCTACTATTGGAAGTATTAAAAAATACTTATCAAAAAAATGAACTCTTGCTTGATAAAGAAGTCGAAACTTTAATGCTTAATGCTCCCTGGAAGGGGAATTTTAGGGAGCTTAAAAACTGTCTAGAATATATGGTTGTTGTTAGTAACGGGGTAAGTATAAAAAAAGACGATTTTCCCCCCTGGTTTCTTTTAGAATTAGATCCAGGACAGTCCCGTAATGAAAATGATTTTATTTCACATTTCCCAGAAGATTTTAATCAGGCACTTGCAAGTTTTGAGCAATGGTACCTAAAATCAATGTTTGAGCGCTATTCAGGAAGAGTAAATGAAACTGCACGCATACTTAGAATAAGCAAAGCCACGCTTATCAATAAAGCTAAAAAATATCAGATTAATACGTTACAGATGAGAAGCCAGGCAAGCATTCAAAAAACCTCAGCTTTAGCTGCGTAATATTTACCATGATGTGAGCCTCTGATTGACTTTCCAATGAAAGTGGCGCAAAAAGCACCATTAATAAAATTGAGTGTGGTGGGGTTTTTTATGTGCAACAAGGCACTACTGGCATTGTGTGGAATACTACTGTCCTTCCAAGTCTATGCATCCGGATCTGTGGTAATTAATGGAAAATTAATTAAAGATCGCGATCATTTGCATGCCATTTTTGCCAAACAATTAAACTTCCCATCTAATTATGGAAAAACCCTCGATTCGTTGTATGAAAATCTTAGTACGGATTATTCTGGCGAATCAATAATCAAAATCAGACCTATAAATTTATTAAAAGTAAAATTAGGTTCAGAGTATATAAATTCTATGATTCAAATGATAATGAATGCGGCGGAAAACAATTCTCACATAATTTTGGTCATAGAGTAACCCTGATGTCGAACTTCAAAGTAAAAGATCATTTTTTTCATAAGGCCAAAAAGGAAAACTTTCTGGCAAGAAGTGTTTATAAGTTAGAAGAAATTGATGAAAGATTTAAAATAATCAAAAAAGATGATCAAATTATCGATCTTGGTTACCATCCTGGATCTTGGATTCAGTATACAGCTGAAAAAATCGGCAAAAATGGCTTGGTCGTTGGTTCTGATATCAAGGAAATCAATAATAAACTTTTAAATCTTCCAAACGTTCGTTTGTTTCAAAAAGACGTTTTTACAATAGAAAATATGTTGGAGCTCGGAGTTTCTGATCAATTTGATGTGGTATTATCAGACATGGCACCAAACACCACAGGTATTCAGTCTGTGGATCAAATCCGCTCTCTAAATCTAGTTGAAATGGTATTTTCACTGCTCCCGAGATTTTTAAAACCGGGAGGACATTTGGTTATAAAGGTCTTTGAAAGTAACGATGCTCAAGTATTTTTAAAAACCCAAAAGAAGCATTTTGAAGAGCTTCACAACCTCCGACCAAAATCGGTCAGATCAGTTAGTAAAGAATATTTTGTCATTGGGAAGAATTTCAGGCCATAATATTAGCTTACATGAAGTAAAACATGATGGTTAATAATAAATGGATAATTCAAAAAACAACAAATCGAAATCAAACAAAAAATTTGTCATTGCAACTACCACATTAAGTTTGGGGTTATTTTTTGGCGGAACAATCTTTAATATTTGTCAGGGGAAGTTTAATAGCAAATTAAGCGCAGCTGAACAAAGAGAAGGAATGGAAGCTGTCATGGTGCCTCAGGTGCAAGCAGTGCCCTTACCAGCGGGATTTAAAGAGGCCATGGAGCAATCGTTTTTGCAAGGAACAGAATGGCCAGACAAGGTCACCTTGAACAATACGCCAATGAAAATTGTGTATAACTTCAATGAAAACCTAACAAACTATGCAAAAGGACTTTTAAAGCAGTACCGCTCAGATTATACGACCATTGCTGTAATTGAAAATGAAACTGGCCGAGTTTTGATGGCCGTAGGCTATGAGGGAAAAGCAAATATTTTTAATAAAAATTTAATTATGACCAGCACTCACCCATCTGCCAGTCTTATAAAAATGGTGACAACAGCGGAGCTTC
>Ga0209829_10002971_pt1 | contig 12579 bp, 9 predicted proteins | sample C_140205_EF_Meta_FD_187311 | JGI IMG/M metagenome (GOLD analysis project Ga0209829, IMG submission 187311) | Freshwater microbial communities from Lake Croche, Canada to study carbon cycling - C_140205_EF_MetaG (SPAdes) (version 2) | ecosystem: Environmental > Aquatic > Freshwater > Lake...
CAGTTTCAGTTCGTTATGGAGTCGGTAGAGCATGCGTCGCACTCCGCGAGGTGGCTGCCCCCCCCCGTGCGTGAGCAGACAGGAATACTTTCGCCAGAATTTGTCTTCGTTGAATCGCCTCCAGACCGTGTCCTTCTCAACATGCAGGATAAATTTCGCATCACACGACTTGAATTTCACAACATCGGCCTCAACGATCGATGGAATGCTGTAGCCGCCTGAGCCCATGCGAGAGCAATCGATTTCATCGCCAGAATCCTCCAGCACAATCGGCCCCACCATGCCACCGCGATTGCTAGCGTAGACGTGGAGTTCTTCGCGGAGGCTCTCCAGCGTGACCTCCAGATCTTCGATAATCGGGTCGCACTCCTCTTGCGTGGCGAAGGTCTCTTCTCGCGTGCCATCGATCGTGTGTTTGAGAAGGTAGTAAAGACCCCGGATGCTCGTGGTTTTTTGCTGATCGATTAGCGCCTTGCAGCCGGTTGCGACCAGCAGCGTCTGCATGTAACTCTTGGCTTGGGAGAGGTTAAAGAGCTGGCGGCAGTTGGTCTGCGTGCCCATCTCAATAATCTTTCGCGACTTATTGAAACGAACGTTCGAGAGGCTTCGGGTTGGGATAGAGAGTTGCGGATCACGACGCTTTTCCGCAGCAGTGACGACGCCGTCGGCCAGTTGCACGATTAAGCGATGAGTCTTGATGTCGACCGGCGGCAGCTTCGGTTTGGATGCATCGCGCGTCTTAACCGGGGGCAATGTGCGGGCGCGTTTTGATGATGAGGCCATCTGCGTAGGATATGGGGAGATTGGGAAGGCTGACAATGGTCAGTATCCTACCCTGCTCTTGGAGGCCTCGTGCGCATGACAAAATACATTCTAGCCTATTTTCTGACGGCGCTGTTCATCGGCTTAGGCGTGTTTATGGTGGGCCGGCCCAGCAACCGGTCTCGCGACATCTAAAACGCTTTGGACGCCCCTGGCCTGTGCCAGCGGCCCAGGTTGACCTCTTTGGGTTGCGACCGAGATGCGGCTCAGCAGCGAACGTCGTCGGCCCGGCCGACTGCCTTCATGCGTCGGAGGAAGTGCGGCCCTTCGGTGGCCGGTGGCTCGGTGTGCGATGGATCTCCAGCGGCGGCGATGTCTTTGGCCGGTTGGCGCACCTGCGCCGCTTTGAAGAACTCAGCGATTCGGCCAACCACGGTGCGCTGTTCGGCCGGCTCAAGCTCGGGAAAGATTGGCAGTGCCAGGGTTTCCTCAGCGGCGCGTTCGGTCTCGGGTAGATCGCCCTTGCGCCAACCGAGAGGTTCAAAGCACTGCTGGAGATGCAGCGGTACGGGATAATAAATCTCAGTGCCAACGCCGCACTGCGTGAGATGGTTTCTCAGGGCATCCCGCTGCCCATTGGCTACACGGATGACAAATTGATTCCACACATGCCGGCCGCGTGGTTCGTCGGTTGGTACTGCCACGTGCTGTTCGAGGTTATACTGGGCAAAGAGTTCCATATAGCGGGCGGCATTCGACTGTCGGGCAGTTGTCCAAGCATCGAGGTGCGGGAGTTTCACTCGCAGCACAGCCGCTTGAATCGAGTCGAGGCGGCTATTGATGCCAACGACCTGATGGTAGTAGCGAGGCTCCATGCCGTGGACTCGCAGCAACTTCAGCGACGCAGCAATATCATCTCGCGTGGTCGTGAGGAATCCGCCATCACCGACGCCGCCCAGATTCTTTGTCGGATAAAAGCTGAAGCAGCCAACATCGCCTAGGCTACCGGAGCAGCGTCCATGCCACGTGGAAAGGATCGATTGAGCCGCGTCTTCGATAATGGGAATTCCGGCGGCTTTTGCGATCGGCACAATCGCATCCATGTCGGCGGTGCGTCCAAAGAGGTGCACCGGCACGATGGCGCGGCAACGCTTGCTAATCTTCCGTTCTACATCCCTCGGACTCATTAAATAGGTGTATGGGTCGATGTCGGCGAAGATTGGGATGGCCCCGAGGCGAGTTACGGCACTGGCTGTGGCAAAGAACGTATAGCTCGGCAGAATCACTTCATCGCCGGGCCTGATGTCCAGCGACATCAGCGCCAAGAGCAGGGCGTCGCTGCCTGAAGCACACGAGATAACGTGTGGCACGCCGAGCGCTCGAGCGAGTTCTGTTTCCAGTTCGCTCACATCGGGCCCCAGAATGAATCGTCCGGAGTCGCAGACGCGTTCAATCGCGGTGCGAATCTCCTCACGCAGCACGGCATACTGTCGATCCAGTGCCAGCAGTCCAACCGTTGGAAGAAACGCTCCGCCAGCAGACTGGTCATCAATTGAGTTGGCTGTTTTGGCGGTTTGGTTGGCGGGCAGGACGGTTGTATTTGGGCGAATCATAGTGGCCAGTTCTCCGGGGCATTTGCTGGAAACCGCAGTCGCGCAATCAGCGTAATGCTGCGTCTGTGGTCTCAAGATCGTCACGACCGCCCCAGTCGCTATAGTCAAAAGGTGTCGGGAGTTCTCAAAATAGGGGTTCCGATCTGGATGCGATTGGCGGAACGGGCCTTGCCAGACGCGGCGCCACAGCTTGGAAATAGGCGACTTTTTAGGGGGAAGTCAAGGCCAAGCCCGTTGGAGGGAGCGGGGCCAAAAGCCCACATTGGGAAGATGCGGGGGATTTTCAGTGTCGACCGGTGCAGGGCAAAAACTAGTCGATGCACAAAAATTTGACATAGACCCGTTGGAAGCCCTACATTTCTTTTCGGTTTCGTAGGTCTCGCACTCCGACAGTGCGCGCAGGCCGATACGCGAGAGAAAGGTGGAGTTGCGTGCGAACAATGCCCCCGTGGCATTGCAAGCACCGGTTGGGATGGGATCGACAACGATTATTGATTTGGGGCTATTAGCCCAAAGGCTTGGGATGTCGGCAGCCGACGTCGAGGCTGCGGTGCATTTGCTTGATGAGGGCAATACCATTCCCTTCATCACCCGCTACCGCAGGGACCAGACGGGCGGTCTAGACGAAGTTGCTATCCGGCGGATTGCCGAAAGCATTACCAAGCTGAGGCAACTTGCCGATCGGAAGCAGACGATCCTGCGCACGATCCAAGGACAAGGCAAGCTCACCCCGGAGCTGGCCTCCCAGGTTGAGGCATCGGACAACTCAAAGCATTTGGAAGATCTCTATCTTCCGTTCAAGCCCAGAAAAATATCGCTGGCGGAAATTGCAAAGCAGCGTCGGCTGGAGCCATTGGCTCGCGAGATTCTTGCTGCTGATCCGCTCGCGACAGACCTCGATAAGCGAGCTGCCGATTTTATCGATGCCGACGGCCAAGTAGCGACTGCGGCCGATGCTTTGCTGGGCGTTGGTCACATCATTGCAGATGATTTCAGCGCCCGGGCTGATGTGCGGCAGCGACTGCGAGGGATTTTGTACAAGCAGGCCCACCTCAAGAGCCAGCGGGTGGAGATTGAGGGGAAGGCGCTGTCAAAAGACGAGAAGCATTTTCGCGACTATTTTGACTACTCAGAACATATTCAGCGAGTGCCTCCGCACCGCGCGCTTGCCATCAATCGTGGCGAACGAGCCAAGCTACTCAAGGTTCGGATTGAAGGGCCTGTTGACGAAATGCAGGTTGCGGCGGAGGAGTTCCTCGTGCCCCCTGGTCACCCCCATGCTGATCTTTTGAAGGGATGCGCCCGCGATGCGCTTGTGAGGCTCGTACTGCCGAGCCTCGAACGGGAGATCCGTCGGGAGATTACGGAATACTGCGAGTCGCATGCGGTGGAGGTGTTTGCCAAAAACCTTCGCAACCTGCTGTTACAAGCACCTGTTGCAGGGCGTCGCGTACTGGCGCTTGATCCTGGCTTTAAGAGTGGCTGCAAGGCGGTGGCGATTGATGAGTGCGGCAACCCGCTCGAGTACGCCGTGCTGCATATCATCGGCCAGAAAGAAAAGCGCGAAGCGGCCGTGAAGAAAATCGTGGAGATGGTGACGGCTCACGCGTGTACCGTGGTGGCTGTTGGCAACGGCACAGCGGGCCGCGAAGTGGAGTCTCTCGTGGCCGAGCTCGTAGCTGGCGAGCTCAAGCCCCTCGACGTGGGCTACGTGATGGTGAACGAAGCTGGCGCGAGCGTCTATTCAACGAGCGTGTATGCTCGCGAGGAATTGCCGGCGCACGAGGCCGCTGTGCGCGGGGCGATTTCGATCGGCCGTCGACTGCAAGACCCACTCTCCGAACTCGTGAAAATCGAGCCGGCAAACATCGGTGTCGGCCTCTACCAGCACGACGTGAAAGCTCGCCACCTCCACACCTCGTTGGATGCAGTGGTGGAGAGTTGCGTGAATTACGTTGGTGTGGATGTGAACACGGCCAGCCCCGCGCTGTTGCGATACGTGTCGGGGCTCAACCAGACGATGGCTCGTGGGTTTCACGAATGGCGCACAAAGAACGGCGCGTTCACCTCCCGTCAGCAATTCTTGGAGGTGCCGGGCTTTGGCGAGGCTGCGTTTGTGCAGGCAGTCGGATTTTTAAAAATCACCGCTGGAATTAATCCGCTGGATGCCACGTGGATCCATCCAGAAAGCTATACGATCGCTTCAAAAGTGTTGGAGCGGCTCGGCGGCACTCCAGAAGACCTGACGAGCCGGCAGCGGGCAGAATCGCTTGCGCAGAAGGCAGCCAGCCTCGATCTGCCGGCCTTTGCAAAGGAGCTCGGCGTGGGCCGACTGCTCCTGACGGACATCATCGAACAACTGGCTCGTCCCGGCCGGGATCCGCGAGAGGACTTGCCGCAGCCGTTCTTTAAGAAGGGGGTGCTCAAGCTGGAGGATCTTGAGGTGGGGATGGAACTCCTTGGTTCTGTCCTCAATGTCGTTGACTTTGGAGCCTTTATCGACATCGGCTTGCACGACAGCGGCATGGTGCACATCAGCCAGCTATCCAGCCGCTACGTGCGAGATCCGCACGATGTGGTGACCGTTGGAGAGATTGTGAAGGTGTGGGTGTTGGAGTTGGATAAAGCGCGTCGTCGCGTTGCGCTGACGATGATCCAGCCCGGCAGCGCACGAGATCAGCAAGAGCAACGTCGTCCGGCTCGCGTCGCAACCGACGGGGCAAGCAACGAGCGAAGCAACGGGCCGAACGGGCGAGGATCGCAGCGTGCAGGCAGACGCGAGCAGGGTGTCCCGGCGAGGAGTCGGGGTTCACAGCCCAGCGGTCGTCCGACGTCGCGCGAGCCAGCTACGAAAACGTATACGGCCCGCGCCCCCAGCAAACCAGCCGCACCAATATCGAAGAAAATGCAAGAAGGCAAAGAGCCCCTGCGGACGTTCGGCGACTTGAAGCAGTTTTTTCAAAAGCGGGACGAAACCCCCGAGAACGAAAAGCCCGAGAGCCCAGAGCCGCCTCAGTAGGCTCTGAACTGCCCGTGGATAAAGTTATCCACGGCCTTTGTCCACTTGGTCAACCGCTGGAAACGCCGAGAGTTTCCATGGTCGTCGGTCGCCGCTTCGTGCGGCGGCAGACTTGTTCCACAGTTTGTTAACGCTCGCGGAACGTGATTCGGCCCTTCGTGAGGTCGTAGGGGGATAGCTCGACCTTCACTTTGTCGCCCGGCACAATACGAATGAAGTTTTTTCGCATCTTCCCAGCCACGTGGGCATTGACGATGTGGCCACCGGTAATCTGAACGCGGAAGCGGGTGTTGGCGAGAGCCTGTGTGACGACCCCTTCCACTTCAAGAGCCTGTTCTTTTTCGGGCATATGTTTCCTTCAGAGACGGAATTCAACTGTAAAAAATATATCTTCGAGACCCAAAACAATCTAGACGGAGCCATTTTACGTGGTTGGACTGTGTCTTATTGATCGTCGGCCGTGGTCTGCGGTGCTGATCCGGATGCTTTCCACTGAAGGTAGGAGTTGAGAAAGCCATCCAAATTGCCGTCGAGCACGGTTTGGAAGTTGCCAACATAGTGCCCGGTACGCTGGTCTTTCACCCGCTGATCGGGGTGGAGAAAATAGTTACGGATCTGCGAACCGAAGCCCGTTTTGGGCTGCTGTTTGTAGCGGGCGAGTTGCTCGGCTTCGCGTTTCTCCTCCTGCATTCGGGCGATCCGCGACCGCAGCATCTTGATCGCTGTGGCACGGTTCTTGTGTTGGCTCCGCTCGCTTTGACACTGTACGACAATGCCCGTTGGGAAGTGCGTCATGCGGATGGCACTGGATGTTTTGTTGACGTGTTGCCCGCCGGCCCCGCTGGCCCGGAAGACATCCTCTCGAATGTCTTCGTCATTGAGCTCCACCTCGGTGTCATCATCGGCAATCTCAGGAGCTACATCCAGCGCCGCAAAGCTCGTCTGGCGTTTGCCTTCAGCGTTAAACGGACTGATACGCACGAGGCGGTGGATGCCCGTTTCCCCCTTGAGGTACCCGTAGGCCCACGGTCCGCGGATGGCGACGGTTGCGCTTTGGATGCCTGCGACAGCATCGTCTTGGCGATCGAGCAGTTCGACAGCATAACCACGCTTGTTGGCCCACGCCGAGTACATCCGGAGAAGCATCTCTGCCCAGTCGTTGGCGTCGGTGCCGCCATCCCTAGCATTGATGGAGACGAGCGCATCAAAGCTATCGTGTGGGCCAGAGAGCAGCGATGCCAGTTCTAATGAGCCGACGAGTTTTTCAAGCCGATCGGTTTCGGTCGCCAGTTCCGGTTCCAGCGAACCGTCCTCGCGGGCCAGTTCCTCAAGCGCTGCTAGGTCGGCGCCAACGGCGATTGCCTCATCCAGTGGCTTGAGAATCGAATTGATGCTCTTGAGTTCGCCGACTGTGGCCTTTGCTTTTTCGTTGTTGTTCCAAAACTCTGGCTGCCCCATCGCGTTTTCGATCCGCGCGACCGCCTGTTTGCGCCCTGTCCAGTCAAAGAGAGTCTCGGAGTTGGAGGAGCCTGGCCCGAATCGATTCGCCGCGGTTGAAGAGAGCTGTGTCCATGGTGAGTGCTAGCACGCTAGGGATCGTGTGGATGCGAAACTGCGGGCAGTGTAACAGAGAACGCTCAAGTTGGTTTGTGAAGACGGGCAGGACAGAGCGCATCCGGTTACCATGCATCGCCGGCTCGGGTGCGGCAAAAGTCTCGTCGCTGTGGGCCGCGGCGGCCCAACGCTCCTCGAGCGTTCGCCTACCTGCTCTCACTGTGTCACGACGACGCTCCACATCGAGCGAATGCGATCTAGGTGCGTTGGACGCGATTGCCGGGCAGACGGCGCACCAAGCGTCGCACTTCGAGGACGCCTATGGTGGCGAGCACCTGCGAGACGGCGAGCGAAGTTGAGTCCACGATGCCGTCAATGTCGATGGGCTCGTCGCAAACCGCATCGAGCACGCGTCGCTCCAGATCGGTGAGCTGAAGCTCGGCTGGATTTTTGATGAGCCGCCCGTCAGGGGTTATGGCCGTTTCGAAGAGCGGCCCAAACTGCTCTAAGATATCGTCCACTCCGCCTACCAATGTGGCCCCGTCCCGTATGAGTTGGTGGCAGCCCCGCGACATGCGGCAGTCGATTGCACCCGGCACGGCAAAAACCTCGCGACCCTGCTCGCCTGCCATCCGGGCTGTGATCAGCGCGCCAGAACGGTCTGATGCCTGCACCACCACAACACCCAGCGATAAGCCAGACACGATTCGGTTGCGTTGTGGAAATGCGCCACGGAATGGATCAGCGAGCGGCGGAGCCTCGCTGATCACGGCACCATGGGCAATGATTTCTGTGGCCAGTGCGACGTGCTCTGGCGGATAGATGTTGAGCACGCCACTGCCCAAAACGGCAATTGTACGGCCGCCGGCCGCGAGTGCGCCACGGTGAGCCGCCGCGTCGATACCGCGGGCTAGACCGCTGATGATGGTATAGCCAGCATGGGCGAGGCTGCTGCCAAGCTGTTCAGCCACTTTGAGCCCGTAGGCTGTGGCGTGCCTAGCGCCGACGATTGCGATGGCCATTGCGTCGCATGGCTTGAGTTGACCGCGCACAAAGAGCAGGCCCGGTGGATCGGGAATGTGCGACAGAAGCCCTGGGTAGCCCTCGCTTGCTTCTGGAATGATCCCCACGTCTCGCGAGCGACACAGTTCGATGATACCGTCTGCAATCGAATCATTAGCCATCGCGAGGATCGCCCCAGCGATCTCTTTTCCAATGCGATCGACGGCGCGAATCTCATTGTATTGGGCCGCGAACACGGCTTCGGGTGTTCCGAATCGTTCCAGCAGCAACTGCCGCAGTCGCGGGCCGACGCCGGGTACGCAGGCCAGTTGCACCGAGGCCCGTAAGTGGTCGGCATCGGCACAGGCGTTTGCCATGGCTCAATTCGCTCTTGTTGATGGAAATTCAAAACACGTGAACATTTGTCAAGTTGTAGCCTTTGTTGTACAGGACACGTGCGCGAGAGTCAACCAACTGCGCGAGTCAAAAAAAGCATGACTGACTCGGTCACTCGGACTGGTCTAGCCAGCCTGGGCTTTGAGTTCGGCCAAATGGTGGGCCGTACCGACCAAGCGGTCCCAGTGTTGCTCAACGTATTCCGGAGGGCCGCCTATCTGAGCCACAACGTGCGCCACCTCCTCGGTGGGTATCATCTCGATGGCATCCCACGGGCAGACCTTGAGATCGTACGGATTCGACTTTTTTCCGGGGATGTGTACGCAGACTTCGCAGCCCACACAGCGTTCGATATCAATTTCACACCAACTCTGGAGGTTGTGGAAGCGGTCGTATTGCTGCACCTTGAGAATGCAGTCGACCGGACAGACTTCGATGCAGGCCTCGCAGCCAGTGCAGTTGTCGGCTGTGATCACGGCCAGTTCTTTGGGGAGCTTTTTACGAGGGCCTTGCTTTGCCATGGTGTTTCGATCTGCAACAGGGGTGCTCTTTGCTCGAATACCTTCGAGCAAACTCAAGGGGATTCTAGTCGCCGGGCTAGTCTCCGCCAAATACCACTGTTATGCCGCCCGTCGAGCGGGCATTTGGGGCTTCGCATATGGGCTTGGAACAGACTCTTCAAACGTATCCCCAAACCGTTGGATGTCTTCAGCGAAATGCTGCCTCACGCGTTTGGCCAGGTGGTCGGTGTAGGAGTCGCGATAATCGCGGTGAATACTCAGGTTTTTATGCAGCAGGCTGGCCGACAGATTGAGGCGCTGGCAGACGAAAGAAAAATCATCGCGAAGCGTTTCGAGCCGTCCGATGAAATCGACCAGCAGTTCGCCACGACGGTCGGTCACCATGCGGCTCTGAGAAATTTTGTTTCGATGTATCTCGTAGCCCACGTAGTCTTCAAATGATTTCAGATTTCGAGTGGCTTGGCCCCGGTGGTGATCGCCGGGTTGAGTGATGTAGTGGTAGTACGACGTGAGGAGATCCCACGGATTACGAACGAAGGCAAACTTGAACAACCCGGCGAAAACGCTTGCTGGCAACTGTTGCTGCAGCGTTTGTGCAGAGGTATGCAGTCGAAATCGCTTGAGGCGATGCGGCGCGTAGTGGTTGACGTGAATTCCAATCGCGTTGAGCGAGCGATTCAACCAGTGCTGGTCCGCTCTCTCGCCATACTGTGCCAGCGAATGCGTCACGCTTGCACCAGCCGCCTTTGGGATGTGGATAAATGCAAACTGATGCGAGTGAGAAATCAGCATAAAGTCCGCCCGCAATGCCTTGAGTGCCTCCCTCTGCACTCGGAATTCAGGTGGATGATTCTTGATTTTTTGACAGCAGCCAGTCGGGGTCGGCGTGAGTGTCCCAGCTTTGGAGCCTTGAGGGACGGCGCGAGCGGTCCGTGAAAAAAGTCATTCATGACCTTTTTCCACTTGGTCGACCGCTGGAAACGCCGAGGGTTTTGAGCGTTCGCCGGTCGCCGCTTCTTTGCCCATGTTGCCTACGCTGGCAAGGGGCACTCGTTTAGATTGTTTCCCCTCGCACCAGATCCTCGGGAGTCTGGCGGGCCCGCACGAGCCGTGCTTTTCCTGTGTCGATCAGAACCTCGGCTGGCAGCGGCTTGGAGTTGTAGTTGCTGGCCATCGCAAAGCCATAGGCACCGGCTATCTCAATCACCAGATAATCACCGACAGAGGCGCACGGCAGGAAGCGGGTCTCAACAAAACCGCCATCTTGCTGCGTGAAGATGTCGCCCGATTCGCACAATGGGCCGCCGACGGCAACCTCTTCAAATTGTGTGTCGCCTGCATCAATATGCGTTGCAGTCAGATGCTCAGGACAAAGACTCATCGGATGCCATGAGCCGTAGAGCACGGGGCGGGCTAGCGTATTAAATCCCGCATCGACGAGCAGATATTTGCGAGTTCCCTGGCTTTTAATGGCCCGCACTTCGGTGACCACAAAGCCCGACTCGGCGGTGAGATAGCGGCCGGGTTCGATCTCCAGTCGGATCCGGTGGCCAAATGCAGCTTCCAGCTTTTTGCGAGTGGCGTCCCAGAGATGAAAATAACCGACCAGATCGGCATGCACTTCGCCGGGCTTATAGGGCACGGGCAGGCCGCCACCGGCACTGATCATCGTGAGCGACCGGCCAATTTCCATGGCCACTCGTTCGAGCGACTCGGCCACTTCGGCGAGGTGCGATAAATCAGAGCCGCTGCCAATGTGCATGTGGAGCCCGCTCACAGAGAGCCCTGCCCACTCGGCCCGCTTGAGCACCTCGGGAATGTCTTCGTGCCAGATGCCGTGTTTCGATCCTTCGCCGCCGGTGTTTGTCTTCTGGCTGTGGCCGTGACCAAAGCCGGGGTTCACTCGCAGCGTCACGCTGGATCCTGGCACTCGCTGGGCCAGTTGTTCGAGCATATCGGCCGAGCCGCAATTAACATGGATGCCGAGGGAGGCGACCGCATCGAGGCTCTCGCGATCAAAGATGTCGGCAGTGTACACGATCGGGTGCACCGGTGGCAGGCTGTCGGTCGAAGAAGTGCGAGGGGTGTGGGCTGAATAGCCGGCGGCCATCGCGCGGTGGATCTCACCGACGCTCACCGCATCAATCATCACTTCCTCGCTGCGGATCAGATTCAAGACGGCCAGATTCGAGCAGGCTTTTTGGGCGAATCGCACCGTATCCCATCCGGTAAGATCGCGGCAGCGGCGGCGGATCATCTCGGCATCGTAGGCATACAGCGGCGTGCCGTACTTTTTTGCCAAATCGACCACACTCACACCCGCAATCCGATGACGGATGCCATTGCCTGCGGGGGCTGGGTCTTGCGCGTTATGGCGTTCGTTTGGCACGTTGAGGCGTTCGTTTGGATTGAGGCTGGCTGCGCTCACAAAAACTTTTATTGAGTCCAGATGGAAAAGGCAGAAAAAAAGAGTCGTCGTGGGGAGACACTTCGCCAGCCAAAGTGGCTACCGAGGCACGGGGACTGGAAACCCTGGGGGCAGCGGAATGGCACGTGCATCCGGGTTGGCCTGTGTTTTACGCCCACCCCACAGCGAGGCTGCCGCTCGAAGTACGCCGGCATCGGCCAGCAGCTGGGTGGCAACGCCACGCTCAATGGGCCGCACAAACAACTGCACGAGCGCTCGGCCTGTGCCGCCGGCATCGGTGCTCACGGCCCGTTCGGCTGCTGCGGCCAACAGGGCTTGCTCGCCCTGTTCGTCAGCCATTCCCTGCTGGACCGCGTACGCGAGCATGCGATCCATGGCTACCTGCAACGCTGCCACTGGCTTGGAATCGGGATCAACCACACCATTGGCTTTGAGCATTTTCTCCAGCCGTTGCTTTGGGTCGCCACCGACCAACACAAACACATACTCTGGCGCAACGGCCAGCGTGATGTCGAGCGACGGACCCAACTGCTCCGCCGCATCACCAGTCAGATCGATCGCAATCGTATGCAGATTTGCTACGCCGACCTTGCCGGAATTGAATGTCACGCCCACCTCGGCCGGCAGCGATGATTTTTTCTCCAGCAGTTGCTTGACCCGCTGCTCCAGAGCTGCGCCGTCTTTCACTCGCAGGCCCGTCGTGAACGGAGGTATCGGCGTTTCTTTATTCGCGGCACTCGTATCGACTGTCATTGCGATCTCGATAGTGCCTGCAGAGATCATCGCCGAGAACGCTTCGCGAAGCAGGTTAGCAAGCATCTTTGTGAGCGAGTCGTCGTCGGCTGGCAGGGCTTTGTCTATGGCTGTGATGATGTGAGGCTGCCATGCGACAGGGATTTTCTGGGCCACATAGCCGCGAATGGCTGCCGGCTTCCCGTCGGCGGAAGTAGGACTGGCAACGGTCAGTGTGGCATTCCCGAGGTTCGCCATTGCAGCGGCAGCTGCCGAGCCGTCAACCATCACAGAGCGGTTTTCTAGGAACACTCGGTTTTGCACGCCATCGATCGTGAGGCCGAGCACCTGTGATTCAATATCGTGCAGATGCTCGAGCGCCGCTGTAAAAGAGGCTGAATCGATGGGCTGACCTTGGGCTGCTGCTGCCTCCGCCGCTTGGTTCATTGCGGCCTCGAGTTGTTTTCGAAGCGACTCCGGAAGACGACTTGGAAACGCTTGAATGCCAATAGAGAAATCTTGGGTTAATGGCTTGATGATGGCTGCGGGATC
>Ga0209829_10002974_pt1 | contig 12574 bp, 12 predicted proteins | sample C_140205_EF_Meta_FD_187311 | JGI IMG/M metagenome (GOLD analysis project Ga0209829, IMG submission 187311) | Freshwater microbial communities from Lake Croche, Canada to study carbon cycling - C_140205_EF_MetaG (SPAdes) (version 2) | ecosystem: Environmental > Aquatic > Freshwater > Lake...
GGCCATGAACTCAGCCCTGTCGGCCGCATTCTTAAGTCCCATTCCGTATTCCCAGCCCGCCGCCGGATCGGATCCACCAAACTTTCTCGCCAAGTCAGTCAGAGCGCGGTGACGGTCTTCAACGCCTTGGCTTGTCTCAGAACCCTCTACCGCTTTTCGCCCGGCCTTGGGTGCCGGGGCTTGTTGGTGGACAGTGGACGGATCGGACAGCAGGGATCGCTGGATCATCGAGGTGCCGACTGCACCAGCAATGAGACCGCCAGCCAGGGCGATAGCGGTCCAACGATGACTTGTCTCAGGCATAAAAGGGTTGAAAGCCAACGAATGAGCCGAACCTTCAATCGGTCCGGCTCATGTCAGTCCTGATTGGTGAAAAAGCGAAACTTAGTCGTCCTCACCGCCCTTGTCGCTCGAGCCGCTTTTGCCGTCACCATCGTCGTCGGAATCGTCGACGTCACTGACGCCATCGCCGTCGTCGTCGTCGTCGTTCTGGGCGGTCTCACCGTCGCCGTCGACATCGTCATCGTTGGCGTCCTTGATGCCGTCTCCGTCGATATCGTCCTCATTGAGAGCACTGTCATCTTTTCCGTCGCCGTCGATGTCGGATTCGTCGATCGAGTTGTCGTCCTCGCCGTCGCCGTCGATGTCGGATTCGTCGATCGAGTTATCGTCATTCCCGTCACCGTCGATATCCGTCTCTGCGATCGCGTCGTCAGATTTCCCATCGCCATCGATATCGTTCTCGGACGGAGAATCGTCAGCGGCTCCATCGCCGTCAATGTCGGTTTCAGAGGCCGAATCGTCGTCCAAGCCGTCGCCGTCGATGTCGGTCTCATCCGGGGAATCGTCGAGAAGTCCGTCGCCATCGATGTCCAGCTCGTTGACAGCGTTGTCGGCCTTACCATCGCCATCAATGTCTGTTTCCGCCAGGGAATCGTCAGCCTTGCCGTCGCCGTCGATGTCGAGTTCGGCGCCGGAATCGTCCGCAAGTCCATCGTCATCGATGTCGGTTTCGGCTGGATCACCGTTCAGAATGCGGTCGCCGATGTAGGTGCCTTTGTATGGGCCGGAGCGGGCTCTGCCACCGTCGACGTTGGTGTCACGTCCGTTCGGGATGCCGTCGTTGTCGATGTCCGGGTCGGAGGAATTCGGGATGCCGTCGCCATCAAGATCGCGCACGATGGCGGAAACGGCTCTTGCCTCTGAAGGGGTCAATGCCAAGCCGCTGGCGAGCAGAACGGGCAGGCTCGTCAGTTTCGCGAGGCGCAGGAATGCATTTGAAGTGGGCTTCATAGGGATTGTGGCGTGTCGGCGTCTGCCGATAATGAAAGCCCTGATACACCATCGATGCGGATCGTCACGTAAAAAAATGTAACCGAACTGTCAGCAACCGGCCGTGATGCTCAGTGGATTTGGAGAAAGAACCCGGAAATCGAATAGGGGCGTTTCAGTTCCTGCAGGGTCACGATTTCCTGACCGACCAAGGGATCGGCGATCGTCAACTGGTCTCCTTCCCGGCCCAGGCTGGCGATGAAGTGGCCAACCGTTCCGAGCTTCACACCGAGAATGCCGGGGAAGTTGGGTTTTGAAGGGAAGCGATTGAATTGAAACTCGGCAGGCAGGCCCGCTTCATTTCGTGTTGATTCGTTGCCAGTGCAGTCCGTCTTTGCTTCGTATTTGGTGCGTGTTGTGCCTTCGCCCCGGCGGCGGGAGCCTGCTGAATAGGACGTCAGGTGCACCGCTCGCAGAGCTCCCGATTCGCCACTCCGTCGCGAAGTTCGCTGGTTTGATTTTATCCGGATCAGGCTTGGCGGATGGTGGAAATCGCTGCATGGTGCGCGCGCCTCTGATGAAGATTCTCAGCTACAGCGACCCTGCCTACGCCTCGTTTGTGAAACGCCTGAACCGCCGTGCGATCCCGGATCCGGCGGTGCGTGACCTAGTGGGGGAGATCATTTCCGAGGTGGCCTCGAAAGGGGATGCCGCCCTGCTGGCCTACACCAAGCGTTTCGACGGTGCCACGCTGGGGCCGAAGGAGCTGTTCGTGACCGAGGAGGAGTTCGCCGCGGCGGCCAAGGCGGTGACCCCGGCCACGCGTCGGGCGATTTCCCGCAGCCTGAAAAACATCCACGCATTCGCGAAGAAGAGTCTGCGCAAGGATTGGTCGTTCAAGAACGCCGAAGGTGCGACGGTCGGCGAGCGTTTCGTGCCCTTTGATCGCGTCGGTGTTTACGTCCCCGGCGGCAAGGCTCCGCTGGTGTCGACGGCGCTGATGACCGCCGGTTTCGCGAGGGCGGCCGGGGTTCCGCAGATCCTCGGGGCCACGCCCTGCGGGCCGGACGGCAAGTTGAATTCCTCGCTGCTCTACGCCCTCCGCCAGGCCGGTGCAACGGAGGTCATCAAGGTCGGCGGCGCCCAAGCGATCGCGGCCATGGCCCTCGGCACGGAGTCGGTGAAGCCGGTCGACCTGATCGTCGGCCCAGGCAACCGCTTCGTGGTGGAGGCCAAGCGCCAACTCGTCGGAGCGGTGGCGATCGACCTCCTGCCCGGGCCGAGCGAGGTGCTGATTCTGGCCGACAAGACCGGCAATCCGGAGTTCATCGCGGCCGACCTGCTGGCCCAAGCCGAGCACGGCGGCGACAGCGTGGTCGGCTTTCTAACAGATTCCAAGGTGCTGCTCGGCAAGGTCATCAAGGCCGTGGAGCGCCAGTTCGAAACCCTTTCCCGCAGCAAGATCATCCAGGACGTGCTGAAGACCGGCACCTTCCTGCTGCACGTGAAGTCGATGGATGATGCGATCGCGATCGTGAACGACTTCGCGCCGGAGCACCTTTCGCTGATCTGTGCGGACGAGAAGAAGCGTCTGGCGCAGGTGCGCACGGCCGGAGCGATCTACGTCGGCAACGATTCGCCGGTGGCGGTGGGAGATTTCCTCGCCGGACCGAGCCACACGCTGCCAACGGGTGGGGCGGGGCGCTCGTTCTCGGGCCTGCGCGCGGATCATTTCCAGCGTCGCACCAGCATCGTGAGGCTGGACAAGAAATCGGTCGCGAAGTCGCTGGACGTCGTGAAGGAGTTCGCCCGGATCGAGGGTCTGGACGCGCACGGGCGATCGGCGGCCATCCGCGTCGAATCCGTGCGTTGAAGTCCGTGAGCGTGAAAGGCGATACCACGCGGCATTACCCGGCGACGCGCTTTGCAGCTGGAAGCTGGAGCGATGGGAAGTGGATTCATCTTGCCCGGCCATGTCCAACAAATCCCTGACCCGTTCACTTCTCCCGCTTGTCCTCGCAGGCGCGGCATTTTTGTCGAGCTGCAGCAGCGGACCAAGCTAGGCCGGGGTGAAGTCGACTTTGCCTCCGATCGCAAAAGGCAAGGGCCGGGTGTTTGTTTATCACCCGAGCTCGTTTGGATTTGCCATCAAGGTGCCGGTGATCATCGACAACCAGGAGTGGGAACCTCGCAGGGCCGGGGCTTTTTCGATACCGACCAACCGGCAGGAACACGTCAAATCTCCATCAAAACCGAGTGGGGTCACGGCAACTCCATCAATGTGATCGCCGGTAAGCCTAACTTCGTCGGATGCTCGGTGACGCCAGGTGTGCTCATGGCGCACATTCTTCCCAATCAAGTCGATGAGGCAACCGGTGAGGCCGAGATCCAGGACTGCAAGCTGGCGGAATGAGTCTCTCGCTCAGAAGGCTTTCCGCAGGTGGGATGGAAGGATGTTCAACTGTTCGCGATACTTCGCGACGGTGCGTCTGGCAACGTCGATCCCCTGGGCCTTGAGTTGCTTGGCGAGAGCATCGTCCGAGTGCGGCTTGGCGGGGTTCTCCTGGGCAATGATCTGTTGGATCGCCTCGCGGACCCCGGCATTCGACACCTCGGCTCCGTCGGCGGTGAGATAGCCGGTGGCGAAAAATGCCCTCATTTCCATGAGGCCGTGCGGGGTGAGGATGTACTTCCCGGCGACGGCGCGGGAGACGGTGGTGGCGTGAAGATTGAGCTGATCCGCGATGTCGTTCATCGTCAGAGGGCGCAAGTGCCGGACGCCCTTTGACAGGAAGGCGGTCTGGTGCTCGATCAGCTTGTAGGAGATCGCAAGGATGGTCTCCTGCCGCAGGGAGATCGAGCGGATCAGGCTGCGACCGTCGCGGATCTGGTCGCGCAGGAACTGCCGGGTCTTGGTATCGGTTTTGCTGCGTCCGATCATGTCCTTGTAAAAGTCGTTGATGCGGAGATTTGGCAAATGCTCGTTGGTGAGGTTAGCCATCCAGGTGCCCTCATCGCTGCGCTCGATCACCACATCGGGCAGGATGTAGGGATTACCGGTTGGGTCGAAGTCGCCGCCGGGATTCGGCGTGAGGCGACCGATCCTCGAGGCGGCCTCGGTGATGCGCTCAACCGTGGTGCCAAGGGTGCGGGCCACTTGCGGGTAACGCTTTCTCGCAAGGTCTTCCAGGTGATCCCGGACGATCTTGTATTCGATCGTTTTCTCCTCGCCGGCATGCTCGAGTTGAATGAGCAGGGACTGCGGGATGTTCTCCGCACCGACACCGGCTGGATCGAAGGACTGAATGAGGGCGAGGGCGGCTTTCAAGTCAGCAGCCTTCAGATGCATCCTTGCGCCGAGTTCCTTCGCAGGGAGATCAAGAAATCCGCGCTCGTTGAGGTTGGCAATGATCGCCCTTCCGGCTTCGCGGACGCCAGGGTCCACCATTGACAGATCGAGTTGGTAGGAAAGGTGCTGCTGGAGGGTCTCCGGAGCGACGATCGAGTCATAGAGGCGCTGGCGGCGCTCTTCGTCCTCCGAGGTCCACGGCGTGCTGCGGCCCTCCGTGATCGACCGGTCGCGCCAATCGTCGTCGGTGTTGTTCAGGTAGGTCAGCGAGTCGGCTTCCTCGGTGTCAGGCGACATCTCATCGAGCGAAGTGCTCTCGGTGATGTCCTCGAGGACTGGATTCGTCTCCAAGGCGACCCGGACGAGTTGAGAGAGTTCCAAGGTGCTGGCCTGAAGAACCTCCAAACTCTTGCGCATCTGCGGCGCGAGAGTCTGCTGTTGGGACAGCGATTGGTGGAGGGAGGCTTCGGCCATTGATCAGCGGGGGTGCTCGCTGAGGCCTATTGAAGTGTTCTTGAGAAAGAATGCAGCAACTTTCGTGCCATACACGCAATTACCCGCGTCCAAGCTGACGATTCGTATGTTCGATCATTCGCTCAGGCGCATGCCCGTATTGAGCTCTTCCGGGTTTACGCACTGCGTAAACTTTTTTCAATCGTCTCGAACCAATCCAGTGAAAATCCGTCATTTACCACGTGGTGACTGTTCACGAGGACGAGGCTTGGCTGGGTGGAAAGGCGAGGCTGAGGGAATTGGAGATTCATCTCGGCAAGCCGGAGACGAAGGCGCATCTGCTGCTCGTGATTCCGAATCAGCGGAAGGCTCCGGTGGCGACGTTTCTCGGGATGAATTTCAAGGGCAACCACGCGCTTCTGGAGGACGAGGGGATCGCGATTCCGCCGGGCCTGGTCGGGAAGGACTCGGCCCGCCACGCGGAGAAGGGCTGGCTGATCGAGGCGATCGTTGGGCGAGGGTATGGCTTCGCTTGCTTTTACAGCGGGGATTTTGTTCGCGATCAGGCGGAGGTGGCGCTGGCCCGGGTGAAGGAATTCTCTGCACCGGTAGGAATCCCGGCAGACGCGGCTCCGGCGACTCTGGCCTGTTGGGCGTGGGGATATTCGCGGATGGTGGATGTGCTCGAAAAACAACCTGAGATCGATGCGGCCCGGATTGCAGCGGTCGGACACTCGCGGAATGGCAAGCCTGCCTATTCGCCTCGGCGATGGATGAGCGGATCGCGCTGGCGATTCCCACGCAGGCCGGGCAGGGGATTTCGCACGTGACCGTGGCGTTCCGGACGTTCACGCTTCGTGGAGAGCTCTGACGAACCATGGGAAATTTCGACGCCTTTGACCTGAAGATGCGCAATGCCGGAATGGGCGATGCTGCAATCCGTGCGTTCCGCCGCAACTATGACGCGCTCTGTCGCAACGAGACCGGGATGATTCCCGAGGAGTCTATCACCGCGGCGGAGGGCATTCCGATGCTCGAGAAGGTGGCCTCCGGAAAACCCGTGTCGGCTGAGTTGCTCGCCCAAGCCGTGGTCATCAAGCTCAACGGCGGACTGGGCACCAGCATGGGACTGCAGGGGCCAAAGAGCTTGCTGCCGGTGCGTGATGGCGTGACGTTTCTCGATCTGATGGTCCGCCAAGTGCAGTCGGTCCGGGCGGCGACGGGCGCTCCGGTGCGTTTGCTGCTGATGAACTCATTCAATACCAGCGGTGGCACGCTTGATTACCTTGAGCGCTACCGTGCGGATGGATTTGCCGAGGCCTCCGAGGTCGAGCTGATGCAGAACCAGATCCCGAAGATTGATGCGGCCACCCTGCTGCCGGTCGAGTGGCCGGCCAATCCTGATCTTGAATGGTGCCCGCCGGGTCACGGGGATCTTTTTCCCGCCCTGATCGGCAGCGGATGGCTCGATCGCCTCCTCGCCGAGGGCGTGAATTACGCCTTCGTTTCGAACTCGGACAATCTCGGGGCCGTGCTGGACCCGTCGCTGCTCGATTACTTTGCACAAAGTGGCGCGCCGTTCCTGATGGAGGTCACCCGGCGCACCGCCGCCGACCGAAAGGGAGGGCACCTGGCCCGCCGTAAATCCGACGGTCGATTGCTGCTTCGCGAGGTCGCGCAGTGTCCGGACGCGGATCTCGATGCCTTTCAGGACATTGACCGACACCTCTACTTCAACACCAACAGCCTTTGGCTCCGTCTCGATTTGTTAAAGGACCAGCTCGCAGCAGACGATGGCGTGCTGCCTTTGCCCATGATCCGGAACAAGAAGACCGTCGATCCGCGCGATAAGAACTCGCCGGACGTGGTTCAGCTGGAGGTCGCGATGGGTGCGGCGATCGAGTGCTTCGAGGGCTCAGCCGCGATCGAGGTAGCGCGCAGCCGCTTTGCCCCGGTGAAGACGACCGGTGACTTGTTCTCGCTCCGTTCGGACGCTTACGAGGTTTTGCCCGATGGGCAGGTTCGTCTGTCAGAGGTCCGGAATGGCGCGCCTCCCGTGGTCTCCCTGGGGGATTCCTACAAGCTCGTGGACCAAATCGACGAGCTCGGCGTGCCCAGTCTGATCCGCTGCAACTCATTGGTGTTAGAGGGACGTGTGACCTTCTCGCCCGGTGCCATCATGGTCGGCGACGTGAAGATTCTAGGCTCCTCAGAGGCCCCGAAGCGGGTTGCTGCCGGGGAGTATCGTGACACCACGGTCCGACTCTGATCCATGCCGTGGCGGAAATTTTCCTTCTGCGCCCTTGTGTTTCCTCGGTCGCTTGATACTCCCTCCGCACGATGGCGCAGGTTGGACCTCTTGAACTCCCGGAAAGCGGCTACCAAGCCGTGATTTTTGATTGCGATGGCACACTCGTTGACTCGATGCCTGCTCACTTTGAGGCTTGGTGCGAGGCACTGGTGCTTCACGGCGCGGGAGGGGTTCTCAAGGAGGACATTTTCTATGCGATGGGAGGTCGGCCGACAAAAGATATCGTCGTCGAGCTGAACGACGAATACGGCTTGAAGCTCGATCCCGAGTCGGTCGCCCTCGCCAAGCGGGAGTCCTTTCTCAAGAAGGTCAAGGGACTGGCGCTGATCGAGGAGGTCGCTGATTTCGCGCGGAGTCTGCTGGCCCGTCGGATCCCGATGGCGATCGCGACTGGTGGCAGCCGCTACGTGATCGAGAAAACCCTCCAGGCAGTCGGGGTTTCCGACTGGTTTGATGAAGTGGTGACTGCTGACGACGTGGCCATCGGCAAGCCTGCTCCGGACATTTTCCTCCGTGCTGCCAAGCTTCTCGGTGTGGCGCCGGGGCTTTGCCTGGCGCTGGAAGACGCTCCGGCCGGCATCATGGCTGCCCAGTTGGCCGGGATGGCCGTCGTGGCGGTCCCGTCGCCTTTGGATTTCGCGAACCGCTGAGCAGAATTTCCGCCGCTCCCGGAGATCGCGCTTGATTCCGGGGGGGCCTCTCTATTGCCTTCCCCATGGCGGAGATTTCCCTCGGACTTTCTTTTGATGATGTGCTGCTGGTCCCGTGCCTGAGCACGGTCCTGCCTGGTGAGGCGGACCTTTCCACCTCGGTCACAGCAGGCATTCCCTTGCACATCCCGGTCATCTCGGCGGCCATGGACACCGTTTCGGAGTCCGAACTGGCCATCGCTCTGGCCCGCGAGGGCGGTATTGGCGTGATCCACCGCGCCTGCTCGATCGAGGAGCAGGCGGTGATGGTTTCGAGGGTGAAGCGTTCGGAAAACGCTGTCATTCTCAAGCCCCACACCGTTCGCAAGGAGCAAACTGTTGATGAGGTCCGTGCCATCATGGCTGCGAACGGCTTTTCCGGATTTCCGGTCGTCGATGGCGAGGGTCACCTGGAAGGCATGGTCACGGGTCGCGATATCCGTTACCTTGATCGTGCCGATGCCCGGGTGGTTGACGTGATGACGCCGCGCGAAAAGTTGGTGACCGCCCCGCCGAACACGAGCTTGGAAGAGGCCCGCCGCATTCTCTATCAGAATCGGATCGAGAAGCTGCCGCTGGTCGATGCAAATGGAACGCTCGCCGGTCTGATCACCGGCTCCGACATTGACAAGCGCATCACCTTCACCAACGCCGCCAAGGATCCCACGGGTCGTCTTCGCTGCGGGGCAGCGGTGGGAGTCGGTCCGGATTGCCATGACCGCGGTCAGGCGCTGGTCGAAGCGGGAGCCGATGCTCTGTTCATCGATGCCGCCACTGGCCACACCTCGCGGGTGATGGATGTCATTGGTCAACTCCGTTCTCTCTCCGATCGGCCTGTGGTGGCGGGGAATGTCGTCACGCTCCAGGGCGCGAAGGATCTCGTCGCGGCTGGGGCCAGCGCCATCAAGGTGGGAATCGGTCCCGGATCGATCTGCACCACTCGGGTGATTGCCGGTGTCGGCATGCCGCAGTTCACTGCCATCCGCAACGTCGCCGACTACTGCCGCGAGCACGGAGTCAAAGTCATCGCCGACGGCGGAATCCGCTACTCGGGTGATGTGGTCAAGGCCCTCGCCGCAGGAGCCGATCTGGTGATGCTTGGCTCGATCCTGGCAGGCACACGCGAAAGTCCCGGGCAGAGCATTTATTACCAGGGTCGCCGGTTCAAAACCTACCGCGGCATGGGCTCGCTTGGGGCAATGAACAAGGGCGCGGGCGATCGCTATGCCCAGAACAGCTCCGGCAAGCTGGTCGCCGAAGGCGTCGAGGGTCGTGTGCCCTACAAAGGCCCGCTCAGCGACGTGATTTTCCAGCTCATGGGAGGTGTCCGCTCCGGCATGGGCTATCTCGGAGCAACATCGCTGCAAGAGCTCCGCGAGCGGGCCGAGTTCGTCCAGATCACCAGCGGCGGGCTCCGCGAGAGTCACGTTCACGATATTGTCATGACCGAGGAGCCGACCAACTATCAACCGCTTGGCTGAAGCCCATGGTTATTTGTTAGGAGTGAATGGATATTGGGTGGAAATCCCAGATCAGGCTGGTTCAAACTCCCAATAACAATTAACGATTCACCAGTAATTTTCTCCCTCTCATGCACGACACCCAACACGTCGCCGTTCTCGATTTTGGTTCCCAGTACACCCAGCTTATTGTCCGGCGAGTGCGGGAACTCGGCTACTTCGCCAAGCTCTATGCGATCGAGGATTTTCCGGACATCGGCAAACCCGGTGCCATCATCCTTTCGGGTGGACCACGCAGCACCAGCGAGCCTGATGCGCCAGATCTGGACTTCGCAACTCTTGATGGCTTTGGCGTGCCGGTGCTTGGCGTCTGCTATGGAATGCAGTTGCTCAACATCAAGTTTGGCGGCACGGTGGAAGCCAGCAATCGCCGGGAGTATGGTCCGGCGGCGCTCTATCCAACCGAGAGCAGCGGACTTTACGAGGGGATCTCCAGCGACTCGCAGGTGTGGATGAGTCATTCAGACACGGTGAAAGTGATTCCATCCTGCGCCAAAGTGATCGCGAAGAACCAGCACGGAACGCCGGTTTCCCTGAAATGGGGCGAGCGCTTCTACGGCATCCAGTTCCACCCGGAAGTCACCCATAGTCACGAAGGCCTGCGCATCCTTCACAACTTCCTCCTCGCCTGCGGTGAGCTCCAACCGTTCCGCATCGAGGACTTCAAGCGCGAGATGATCGACGGCATTCGTCAGACGGTTGGCAACAAGCAGGTCGTGTGTGGTGTGTCCGGTGGCGTCGATAGTACGGTGCTCGCCGTACTTCTGCGCGAGGCCGGCGTGAATGTCCGCGCGATTTTCGTGGATCACGGGCTGATGAGAAAGGGTGAAGGTGAGGAGGTTCGCAGCAATTTCCATCGCATGGGGGTTCCCATCGAGACGGTGGATGCCTCGGAGCTATTCCTCGGAGCGCTCGATGGCGTGGATGACCCTGAAGCAAAGCGTAAAATCATCGGCGAGCACTTCATCGACGTGTTCTGGAATGCGGTCGGCAATGCCGAGATCCTCGCACAGGGCACGCTCTATCCCGATGTGATCGAAAGCGCGTCGAACGCCAAGTCGAAGGCCTCGAAGATCAAGACCCACCACAACCGCGTGGACCGCATTCTCGAGCTTCAGGCGGAGGGCAAGGTGCTCGAGCCACTTGCCGAGCTCTTCAAGGACGAGGTCCGTGAACTCGGGGCCTCGCTCGGCATCCCGCACGACATCCTCTGGCGTCATCCGTTCCCGGGTCCGGGTCTCGCGGTGCGCTGTCCCGGCGTGATCACCGACGAACGTCTCGAAATCATCCGCGAGTGCGATGCGATCTTCATCGGCTGCCTCAAGGATCACGGATGGTATGAAAAGGTCTGGCAGGCCTATGCCGGTCTGGTCCCGGTAAAAACCGTCGGCGTGAAGGGCGATGAGCGCTCATACGAGTGGGCCATTTCCCTGCGTGCCGTCATTTCCGAGGACGCCATGACAGCCGACTGGGTGGAACTGCCCTACGGCTTGCTGCGCGAGACCAGCCACCGCATTCTCAACGAGGTCAAAGGCATCAACCGTGTCCTCTACGACATCTCGACCAAGCCCCCGGCGAGCATCGAGTGGGAGTGACGTTCCTTGACAAACGCGAATTGTGATGAAAGTTTGTGATACTTTCTCATGAAGACCGCCACCATCCGCGACCTCCGTTACGACTTCCCGAAGATCGAGGCATGGCTTCGCGCGGGCGAGGAAATCGAGATCACCAAGCACTCGAAGCCCATCGCCCACCTTGGCCCGCCGAAGGCTGCCAAGAAGCAGAAGGCGGCGAAATTCGATGCGGTGGAGCACATGGCCAGACTCAAGGAAACCTGGGGCGACCGCGTGTTTTCCATGGCGGAGGTCGAGGAAATGCGGGCATTTGAAACCGGCGAGCCATGATCACCGACTTTGCCGACACCAGCTTTCTCTGTGCGCTGTATCGCCATCAGGAAAATACCGACAGGGCCGTCGCCTACCGACAGACTATGGGACAGGTGCTTCAGGTGACGTCACTCCTGGAGTTTGAATTCCTCCAATCCACCCGGCTCCAAGTCTGGCTTTTCGCAGCGGATCGGAAGAAGGGATATCCGCAAAAGGAGGCCGACAAGATGCTTCTGGATTGGGAGTCCGACATCTCGGCAGGGAAGATCAAATTCCTGACCGGCGATACCGAAGCCGTCCATCAGTTCGCGAAGAGCCTCTCGCTCCGTCACACCGCCGCTGGAGGACATCGCACACTCGACGTCCTCCACGTGGCAACCGCCGTGCATCTGGGCGCGAAGAATTTCCTGACCTTCGATGCCCGCCAGAAGAAGTTGGCCAAGGCGGTGGGATTGAAAACCCCACTCTGAATTTCGACGTCCGATGTTGGACGTTCAATGTTCGATGCTCACTCCTTCTTCTCCGGCGCATTCTCGCCCAGCGGCACGAACTTCAGCGCCACGCCGTTGATGCAGTAGCGCTGGTCGGTAGGTGTGTCGAATCCCTCGCCCTTGAAGACATGGCCGAGGTGGCCATTGCATTTTCCGCAAAGAACCTCGGTGCGGACCATGCCGCCAGAACTATCGTCCTTGGTGATGACGTTCTTCGCCTTGGACGGGTCGTAGAAGCTGGGCCAACCGCAGTGGGAGTCGAACTTCTCCTTCGAGGTGAAGAGCTCCGCTCCACAGGCGGCGCAGTAGTAGGTGCCGGCACCTTGGGCCTTGAACTCCTCGTAGATCTTGCCAAACGGACGTTCCGTGGCCGCCTTGCGTAGCGTGGCGTATTGGTCGGGTGAGAGAAGTTTCTTCCACTCCTCGTCGGTTTTCTCGACCTTGCCTTCGGGTTGGGCTGGGGCTTTTTCTGAGGTTTCCATTGGTTTCTCGGCGTTGCAGGCCCCCAGCATCAACGGAAGCACGAGTGCGGTGAGCCAGCGGGGTGGGATCATGGTGGGAATCATACGCATATCTCTCAGACGCGCAACCTGACGGAAAATT
>Ga0209829_10002975_pt1 | contig 12573 bp, 13 predicted proteins | sample C_140205_EF_Meta_FD_187311 | JGI IMG/M metagenome (GOLD analysis project Ga0209829, IMG submission 187311) | Freshwater microbial communities from Lake Croche, Canada to study carbon cycling - C_140205_EF_MetaG (SPAdes) (version 2) | ecosystem: Environmental > Aquatic > Freshwater > Lake...
CAAGCAGGTGCTGAACTTTATACCGCAGCAGATAATGCAAATGTTGATTTATATTATGAAGCAGCTGTTGCTGGTGCGATTCCAATCCTGCGCCCTCTTCGTGAGTCATTAGTTGGTGATCAAGTTCATCGAATTATGGGAATTGTTAACGGCACAACAAATTACATTCTTACAAAAATGGATGAAAGCGGAACTGCTTTTGATGATGCATTAAAGCAAGCACAGTCACTTGGTTTTGCTGAAGCTGATCCAACTGCAGATGTTGAAGCAATTGATGCCGCCTCCAAGGCTGCAATTTTGGCTGGTCTTGCATTTCACACACGGGTAAGTGATACCGATGTTTATCGTGAAGGAATTACAAAAATTACTGCAACTGATGTCAAGGTCGCTAAGGCGATGGATATGGTTATTAAGTTATTAGCAATTGCTGAGTTAACGCCAGAGGGTGAAATTTCTGTTCGAGTTCACCCATCTCTGATATCTAGAACTCACCCATTAGCATCAGTAAGAGAATCATTTAATGCAGTTTTCGTTGAAGCTAAATCTGCTGGACAGTTAATGTTTTATGGAAAAGGCGCGGGAGGTGAGCCAACTGCAAGTGCAATTCTTGGCGATCTAGTTGCTGTTGCCAGACATAAAGTCTCTGGTGGAATTGGGCCTAAAGAGAGTGATTATGCAGATCTTAAAATTGCAAAGATTGGTCAAACAAAAACTCGTTATTTAATAAGATTAAATGTGGCAGATAAACCAGGTGTTTTAGAGTCAGTAGCACATGTCTTTGCCGCCCACGGAGTTTCAATCCAAACTGTTAGACAAACTGGCGCGGGAGATAAGGCCGAATTAATTGTGATGACTCATAGCTCAACTGAATCAGCACTTTCTGAGACTGTTAAGGATTTAAGTAAGCTGCCTGCAGTGACTGATGTTGCAAGTGTGCTTAGAGTTGAAGGTGTTAACTAATGGGATTGTTTAGTAAAAAGGGCGCCCATCAGTGGCGCGGTGTAATTGATGAGTATCGCAGATGGCTTCCAGTTACTGATCAAACTCCAGTTATAACTTTGCGCGAAGGTGGCACACCACTTGTTTATGCTTGTGTTTTATCTGAGATGTTGGGTAATGAGATTTGGTTAAAGGTTGAAGGTGCTAATCCAACTGGTTCATTTAAAGATCGCGGAATGACTATGGCTATTTCAAAGGCTGCTGAAGATGGTGCCAAAGCTGTTATCTGTGCATCAACCGGAAACACCAGCGCAAGTGCGGCGGCTTATGCAACTAAAGCTGGAATGAAACCAGTAGTACTTGTTCCGGAAGGGAAGATTGCAATGGGTAAGTTGGCGCAAGCAATTGCACACGGTGCAACTCTTCTGCAAGTAAAAGGTAACTTTGATGATTGCTTAACACTGGCCAAACAACTATCTGAAAATTATCCAGTATCCCTTGTTAACTCAGTTAACCCATACAGAATTGAAGGACAAAAAACTGGTGCATTTGAAGTTGTAGATATGTTGGGATCTGCTCCTGACATACATGTACTGCCAGTAGGTAACGCTGGAAATATCACCGCATATTGGAAGGGTTATCAGGAGTATCGCAAGGCTGGTTTATCAAAGAATCTGCCAATGATGTGGGGTTTTCAAGCAGCAGGGGCGGCGCCAATTGTTCGCAATAAAATTGTAAAAAATCCAGAGACGATTGCAACTGCAATTCGAATTGGAAATCCGGCCTCTTGGGATCAAGCAGTGGCAGCTCAGGTTGGTTCTAAAGGATTAATTGATTCAGTAACAGATAAAGAGATTTTAAGTGCCTATCACCTAGTGGCAGCCAAAGAAGGAATATTTGTTGAGCCATCTAGCGCAGCTGGAATTGCTGGGTTAATTAAGAAAAAAGCTCAAAAGAAGTTACCAAAAGGAAAAACAATCGTGGTTACTGTTACTGGCAACGGCTTAAAAGATGTTCAGTGGGTTTTAAATAGCGCCGGTAAACCTATAATCATTCCAGTTGATATGAAAAAAGCAGCAAAGGTCATTGGACTTAAGTAATGGCAGCTAAGAGAAATACCAGTGGATTAACCTTTAAAGCCACCATGGCACAAGTTAGCGTTCCGGCAAGTAGTGCCAACATTGGCCCAGGTTTTGATTGCTTTGGCTTAGCACTTGAGCTACGGGACAGATATGCCGCACAGGTTCTAGATGATCCAACATTTGATGTTGATGTAACTGGTGAAGGCGCTGATGAGGTTAAAAAGGATGCAAAGAATTTAGTCATTAAAGCAATGATGCGCGGCTTTGAACATATGGGCAGTAAGCCAAGAGGAATTGCGCTTCGTGCATTAAATGTAATTCCACATGGCAGAGGACTTGGCTCATCGGCGGCGGCAATTGTTGGCGGGTTATCACTTGCAAGATCATTAGTTTTAACTGGTGAGCAATATATGAGTGACGAAGATTTAATTACGTTGGCTACTGAACTTGAGGGCCATCCAGATAATGTGGCGGCAGCTTTTTATGGTGGTGCAACAATTGCTTGGCTTGAAAGCTCAATTGATCCAACTGGTGAAGCCAAAAACACTGGCCGCGCAGTTAGTTTAAAAGTTGATGATCGGATCAGAGCATTATTACTTGTGCCAGATAATCAATTAGCAACTTCAAAGGCAAGAAAGTTATTACCAGAGACAATCTCTCACCAAGATGCAGTATTAAATTCATCTAGAAGCGCCCTCCTGGTGCATGCACTAGCCGAGCGACCAGATCTTTTGTTTACTGCAACTGGAGATTTACTGCACCAAAAATACCGAGAGCCAGCTATGCCTAAAACAATTGCACTGGTAGAAAAGTTAAGAGGTGCAGGTTTAGCTGCAGTTGTATCTGGTGCTGGCCCTTCAGTCATGGTTCTTTATGCTGGTTCTGAGGATGAGATCGATCAGGTTGCCTCCTTGGCCCCTGGCTTTACCGCTATGAAGTTAGCCGTTGCAAAGGCTGGGGTGCAGTAGCCCATCTTCCCTATTCAAAATAGGTGTGGTAGATTTACCTCTGTCGGAAAGTGCGACACATAAATAAGTAAAAAAATCCCAAAAATTAAAACATATTTTTTGCGGACTACCCATATTCGGGTAATAAAAATAAAGAAAGAATGGCAATATATAAATGGCAGAGAAGAAATCAACTAACCGCGCAGATGCGGTTGAGTTAGTGGACATGGCTTTAGGTGACCTTAAGAAGGTTGCTGGTCAATTAGGAATTGAAAATGCCGCCACACTTAAAAAAGCAGATCTAGTCCAATCTATTGGTGATCTGCAGGCCGCGAATCGCGAAGCCGCTAAAAACGAACGAGAGGCTCGTCGTATGGAACGACAGAACAATCGAAATAGTAAGAACAACAACACCGATTCTGAAGAAAACGATTCTGATTCTGATAACGACTCAAATAATTCAAGCAATAATTCATCCAACAGCTACAACAACTCTGACCGTGGTGATAATAACAACCGGCGTTTTGGTAATCGTGACAATAACCGCAGAGATCGTGGCCGGGATAGAAATCGTGACCGGGGTAATCGTGGCAACCGCGAAGAGCGTGAAATTGTCGTTGGCCCAGATGATGTATTACTTCCAGTTGGTGGCTTGCTAGATATTTTAGATAGCTTTGCATTTATTAGAACTGGTGGATATTTGCCATCACCTAATGATGTTTATGTTTCATTGCAACAGGTTAGAAAGTATGGACTGCGCAAAGGTGATGTAATCACTGGATCTGTCCGCGAACCAAAAGAGGGTGAGCGACGCGAGAAATTTAGTGCGTTAGTAAAGGTTGAAACCGTTAATGGTGTTGAGCCAGAAAATGCAAAAGAAAGAGTTGAATTCTCAAAGTTAGTTCCACTTTATCCGCAAGAAAGATTGCGTCTTGAGACGGAACCAAATGTATTAACAACTCGAATCATCGATTTAATCTCACCAATTGGTAAGGGACAACGTGGTTTGATCGTCTCACCACCAAAAGCTGGTAAGACTATGGTTTTGCAATCAATTGCAAATGCAATTACAACTAATAACCCAGAGTGTCACTTAATGGTTGTTCTAGTTGATGAACGCCCTGAAGAGGTAACTGATATGCAAAGATCAGTAAAGGGTGAGGTAATTGCTTCAACATTTGATCGCCCAGCAGATGATCACACAACAGTTGCAGAGCTTGCAATTGAACGTGCAAAAAGATTAGTTGAATTAGGTCATGATGTAGTTGTACTCCTTGACTCAATTACTCGTCTTGGACGTGCGTACAACATTGCAGCTCCAGCTTCGGGAAGAATTCTTTCCGGTGGTGTTGACTCTGCCGCTCTTTATCCACCAAAGAAGTTTTTCGGTGCTGCCCGTAATATTGAAAATGGTGGCTCACTTACTATTTTGGCAACTGCGCTAGTTGATACTGGATCAAAGATGGATGAAGTTATTTTCGAAGAGTTCAAAGGCACTGGAAATATGGAGCTTATTCTCAATCGTAAGTTTGCAGATAAGCGAATTTTCCCAGCTGTTGATGTAGTTGCTTCCGGTACTCGTAAGGAAGAGATCTTGATGGGAACTGAAGAGTTAAGCATTGTTTGGCGTTTGCGTCGCGTACTGCACGCACTTGAGCCACAGCAAGCACTTGAGTTATTACTTGAGAAGATGAAGGGAACTAAATCAAATGTTGAGTTCTTACTTCAGATTCAAAAGACCACAACTGGCGGGGAAAGCCCAACAGCTGGCGGATCAAGTAATAAAGAGAGTGCTGACGCTTAAACAGGCGCAAATTTTGTCCGCCTGTATTTAAGAGTTATTCTTACACCCCTCTAGTACTTCACTAGTCCTACTGGTTCACAAGTTTCTAACCAAAACTTGATCCAGTAATAATCAAGGAGAAATATGAAGAACGAGATCCACCCACAGTATGTCGAGACCAAAGTAACTTGTGGTTGCGGTGAAGTTTTCACTACCCGCAGCACTAAAGAGACTGGTTCAATCTATGTTGAAGTTTGTTCAGTATGCCATCCCTTCTATACCGGTAAGCAAAGAATTCTTGATACTGGCGGTCGGGTAGCTAAGTTCCAAGAGAGATTCGGAAAGATTGATAAAAGCGGCACCAAGTAGTTTTTTTAAAGAGAGCGCACTAATCATCGAAAGATGAGGTGCGCTCTCTTTTTTAATTTCTCATAATTATTTTCTAAGGGATAAGGAGGATCAGATGGAGCGGTTTGGCAAAGTAAATGAGTTATTAACTGAGTATGAATCACTTGAAGCACAGATGGCTGATCCATCTATTCACTCAGATCAAAATAAAGCACGCTCACTTGGTAAAAGATATGCCCAACTCGGGCCAGTTATTGCTGGGTATCGCGCATATAAATTAGCTGAAGAGGATTTAATTGCCGGCAAAGAGTTAGCAGAATCAGATCCAGCATTTGCCTCAGAAATCGCATCACTTGAAATTACTAAGGATGAAGCCGCGGCAATTTTAGAAGAGTTATTACTGCCTCGGGATCCAAATGATGATCGTGATGTAATTATGGAAATAAAAGCTGGTGCTGGTGGAGATGAATCTGCGATATTTGCTGGTGACTTATTTAGAATGTATTCACGTTTTGCGGAAAAACAAGGTTGGAAAGTTGAAGTAATTGATACCACGCCAAGTGATATGGGCGGATATAAAGACATGTCGGTTGCGATTAAATCAAAGGGTGTAGCAAAACCTGGACAGACTCCATATGCAAAATTAAAGTTTGAAGGCGGCGTACATAGAGTTCAGCGCGTACCGGAAACTGAATCACAAGGAAGAATTCACACCTCAGCAGCTGGTGTTTTAATTTTGCCAGAGGCAGAAGAAATTGATGTTGATATTAATATGAATGATCTTCGAATCGATGTTTATCGCTCATCTGGCCCTGGCGGGCAAAGCGTTAACACCACAGATTCTGCGGTGCGAATTACTCACGTACCAACTGGCATTGTGGTCTCTTGCCAGAATGAGAAGAGTCAATTACAAAATAAAGAGTCTGCACTTCGAATTTTACGTGCTCGTATGTTGGCTGCAGCTCAAGAAGAGGCCGAGCGAATTGCCTCTGCTGAACGTAAAAGTCAGGTTAGAACGGTGGACCGAAGTGAGCGAATTAGAACTTATAACTTCCCAGAAAACAGATTGAGTGATCACCGAGTTAATTTCAAAGCTAATAACTTAGATTCAGTTATGGATGGTGATTTAGATGCTGTAATTCAATCCTTGCTTGATGCTGATCGCACCTCAAAATTATCGGCAGGTAACTCTTGAAAGAGCTGCTAAGAGCAGCATTTTCGCAATTTGAAAAGAATCAAATTGCAACGGTAGATGCTGAAACATTATTAGCACATTTACTTGGCGTATCACGTAAGCAAATCCACAGCCAAATAATTGAACTATCAGATTCAGATCGAGAAAAGATTTCTAGTGAATATAATGAATTAATTAACCAAAGATTAATGGGCAGGCCAGTGCAATATATAACTGGTAGCGCCCCATTTAGATACTTAGATTTAGAGGTTGGTGAAGGTGTATTAATTCCCCGGCCAGAAACAGAGTTAATAGTTGATCGAGTAATTGGATTTTTAAACTCAGATTCAGAGAAAGATTTAGCAAAGAGTGTGGTTGATTTAGGTGCTGGAAGTGGCGCAATAAGCATTGCAATTGCATCAGAGGCGGCGCTGAAAGGATTAAAAGTAAGCATGGTGGCAGTCGAAAAATCACCAGAGGCTGCGGTTTGGTTAAATAAAAATATTGCAAAGTATGACCTGCCAATTAGAGTAGTTATTGAGGATGTTCAAACCGCACTACCAGATGTGAAAGCTGATTTAGTTGTTGCAAATCCACCGTATATTCCAAATGACGAAAAGCTACCAACGGAAGTTAGAAATTTTGAACCTAGTGAAGCGCTATTTGGTGGCGCTGTAGATGGAATGCTAATTCCAAAGTTATTTATTGCAGCAGCTGATCGGTTGTTAAAACCAGGTGGATATTTCATTATGGAGCACCATGAAAAACAGGGTGAATTAGTAAGAGAAGCATTGTCGATGCAGTTTTCCAATGCACAAACCCACGCAGACTTAAATGGTCGCGATAGATTCACAAGCGCAAGAAAGCGATAATAATCTTATGGCTGAGCGCATAGTTTTAACCGGGTCAAGTGAGTCTGAATTTAGCGAAGCGGTTGCTACTGCTAGTCGATACATAAATGCTGGTGAAGTAATTGTGGTTGCAGCAGAGTTTGGATATATCTATCTGGCAGATGCCTTTGATAAAGATGCCGTAAAAGCAGTTCATATATTACGGGGTGACCAATCTGGTGTTGCTACTCAGGTATTTATTAAGGATGAAAAGGTACTCTCTGGTATTGCAAAAAATTCAAATATAAATCAAGACCAACTACTAGCTAAATTTTGGCCGGGATTACTATCAGTGACAGTAAATTGCCAACCTGGATTAAGTTGGGATCTGGGCGATGAGCAAAGATTAGGTAAAGTTAATGTCAGAGTTCCAAAACGGAAATTTTTAAACAGAATTTTAGAATCGACTGGACCGCTTGCGGCAGCATCTGTCTCATTAATTGGAAATCCAGTAGTTAAAGATTTAACAAAGCTGCCAATTTACGAAAGTGATGTGGGAGCAATATTTGACGAGGGCGTATTAGATGCTGGCCCAGCATCAACTTGGCTTGAGATATCTGAGAATGAAATCACAGTTAAGCGAGTGGGTGCGATCAGTATTGAAGAATTGCAAGCGGTAATTCCTTCTATTCCCACAACTAACCTTTAGGCTAAGCGCTATGTCCCACACCGAAAATTATTATGGCCCGGATTTTTCTGCCATGGAAAAGCAGGATCCAGAGATTGCCGCAGTTGTTATCTCTGAACTACAACGGCAACGTCATGATCTGCAATTAATTGCGAGTGAGAATTTTACATCAACGGCAGTGCTAGCAGCAATGGGCTCAACACTTTCAAATAAATATGCCGAAGGTTATCCAGGCAAAAGATATTACGGTGGCTGTGAAGAGGTAGATAAGGTTGAAGTAATTGCGATTGATCGTGCTAAAAAATTATTTGGAGCCGAGCATGCCAACGTACAAGCGCATTCAGGTGCAAGTGCAAATGTTGCGGTCTACCAAGCATTTACTAAACCTGGCGACACAGTGCTTGCGATGTCACTTCCGCACGGCGGACATTTAACTCATGGCTCAAAGGTTAATTTTTCTGGTAAATGGTTCAACGTAGTTTCATATGGTGTTCGTCAAGATAATGAGTTAATTGATTACGATCAGTTGCGAGATCTGGCAATTGAGCATAAACCAAAGATGATTTGTTCAGGAGCAACTGCCTATCCAAGTTTGATTGATTTTGAAAAGGTGCGCCAAATTTGTGATGAGGTTGGCTCAATTATGTGGGTTGATGCTGCTCACTTCATTGGCTTAGTTGCCGGTAAAGCCATCCCGTCCCCAGTTCCATATGCAGATGTAGTTTCTTTTACTACTCATAAAGTATTACGCGGTCCAAGAGGCGGAATGATTTTATCTAAGGAAAAACATGCGGCTGCTATTGATAAAGCAATTTTTCCAGGCATGCAAGGTGGACCAATAATGAGTGCGGTAGCTGGTAAAGCTGTTGCACTCAAAGAGTGCGCAACTGCTGAGTATCAAAGCTATGCAAAGAATGTAATTGAAAATTGCCAAGCCCTTGCTAAGGAGTTAGAGGCAGAGGGAATGCGAGCAGTATCTGGTGGCACACAAACACATCTAGCTTTAATTGATATTCGCTCAACCGGCGTTAATGGCAAAGTAGCTGATGAAAGATGTGGGGCATCAGGACTTTCATTAAATAAGAATTCAATTCCATACGATCCTGAAACTCCTGCAGTAACAAGTGGCATTCGAGTTGGAACTGCTGCAACTACTACTCAAGGTATGGGAAAGCCTGAGATGAAACAGATTGCAGGTTTTATTGCCCGTGCTATTAAAGATGGTGCAGATGAGAATAAAGCGAAAGCAATTAGAGATGAAGTACATCAATTAACTAAAAAGTTTCCGGTTTATCCAGAGCCTAAAAACTAAACTACTAAGCCAATGCGTGAGTACTTAGTAACCGTTCTACTTGCCGCAATAATCACCTATTTAATTACGCCGCTAGTTAGAGATCTAGCAATTAAAGCTGGCGCAGTAACTGCCATTCGATCCCGAGATGTTCATTTAGAGCCAACCCCAAGATGGGGTGGGTTAGCGATGTGGCTGGCAATGGCGCTAACGTTAGTGATTGTAAATTACTTGCCTTTAGTCCATAAATCATTTGGCTCAGATGCGACTGGTATTTTTTTAAGTGGCACATTCATATTATTTCTTGGATTACTAGATGATCGATTTGATTTAGATCCAATTACAAAGTTTGCTGGCCAGGCATTAGCTGCTGGCATATTGCTTTTATATGGAGTTCAGATTCTTTGGCTGCCAATTAATGGCATTACAACACTTCCGACAAATATCGGTCAGTTATTAACAGTCCTGTTTGTAATGGTTGTAATTAATGCTATTAACTTTGTTGATGGTTTAGATGGGCTTGCCACTGGAATAGTAATGATTTGTGCCGGCTCATTTTTTGCTTTTTCATATTTATTAGCAGTGATAAATGGTTTAAACCGTGCGGGTGCGCCATCACTAATTACTGCAGTAGTTATTGGATTATGTCTTGGTTTCTTGCCTCACAATTTTCACCCAGCCCAGATATTTATGGGTGACTCCGGCGCAATGTTTTTAGGGCTTTTGATAAGTGCCTCTGCTATTACTTTAACTGGCCAGGTAGATGCCACTGCAATTACTGAAGAAAATGGTGGCACAGCGCTACTTCCATTACTTCTACCATTCACGATTTTAGCTATCCCATTATTAGATTTTGTGATGGCAATATTAAGAAGAGTAAAAGCTGGTCGCTCGCCATTTGCCGCCGATCGGGAGCATTTGCATCATCGAATCATGCGTATGGGAGTAAGCCAGCAGCGAACTACTGTAATTTTATATCTTTGGACTGCCATGTTTGCACTTCCAACTGTTATCTCAGCATTTGTTCCGATATGGATAGCAATTATTTCTGGGGTAGTTATATTTCTAATTTCATTACTTGTTATTAAAACAAATAAGCAAAAGGTTGATGCTTAATGGAAAAAAATATATCTAGCGACACCACTCTTTGGAAAGGAGCGATCCTTCCCTCCTCAGTTGTTGCAATATTTTTGATTATTACGATGAGTGTTGTTAATGGCAAATCTGGATTGTTAGGTGCGCTATTAGCATCAATTACGGTAATAATTTTCTTTAGTATTCACCTACTTGTTGCAAGAGTTTCACGAGATTTAGATCCAATGGCGACAATGGCACTTGCGATGTTCTCCTACTTTGCTAAGGTAATTTTTATGGGGGTATTTCTACTTCTGGTCACAAAATTTACCGATCGCAGCACAGTTGATCGCCCAAGTTTTGCCATCTGCGCAATATTGATTACCATGGCGTGGTTATTTGGTGAGATTCGCAGCTTTCTTAAGTTGCGAGTTAACTTACCGCTACCAAAACGGGAAGAGGATAGGTAATGAGTCCAAATTCAAATAATGATGATCTAAGCAATTCTCAAAATGAAGAGAATGCACTTTGGTCAATTGTTGGCTACCTTTTATCTGGATTATTAATTTGGGGTGGAATTGGCTGGGGCTTTGATCAATGGCTTGGTACTACCTACTTCTTACTGGTCGGATTACTCCTGGGGGCTGGGGCCTCTTTGTATTTAGTATGGCTGCGCTTTGGGCGCGATTAAGATCACCAAAACCTACCTTTTGGCAGCATTCGGGCAGTTTTTACCCCTGGAAATTTCGCGCTAATCCGTCATACCTAATAGGGTTTCGCCCGTAGCCGTTATTCCCGCCGGCTAGTTAAGTTCCAAAGATTTAAGCAAAAATTACATCCGTAGTTCTAACATTTTGGAGAATTAAGTGGGCGTGCTGCTAGCAGGTGAAGGTGGATTTAAGCCACCAAGCACAGCCGACTTTGAATTACCGCCAGTATTTGGTGACAATCCTTATACAACTAAACCTGTATTTTTAGTTTTCTTTTCAGTCATTGTAGTTTCAGTCTTTTTTATTCTTTCATCCCGTAAAGCTGCAGTTGTGCCAAGCAAGTTGCAATTCGCTGGTGAATCAATTTACAGCTTTGTTAGAAATGATTTAGCAAGAGATGTAATCGGACATGAGTTCATGCGCTTTGTGCCATACCTATTTACTCTCTTCACTTTCATATTAACCAATAATCTTTTTGGAATTGTGCCATTTCTGCAATTTCCAGCTATGTCAAGAGTTAGCTTTCCATATGTATTAGCACTCTTTACCTTTGTAATCTTCCACTATGTGGCAATTAAACATAAGGGATTAGTCGCATACCTAAAGGAAATTATGTTTATGCCTGGTGTACCAAAGCCGGTTTACATCCTGCTCACCCCAATCGAAGTTGCGACCTATTTCTTAGTTCGCCCCCTCACGCTCTCACTTCGTTTATTTGCAAATATGTTTGCTGGCCACCTATTGCTGTTAGTTTTCATTTTAGGAGGCGAGCATCTTTTGCAAGGAGTCATCGGTCTAAAACTGGTCTCACCATTCGCATTTGCCTTTGGAATTGGGCTTACTTTTTTCGAGTTTATGGTCCAATGCCTTCAGGCGTATATCTTTACTCTGTTGACTGCTCTCTATATAGCGGGTGCGTTAGCGGATGAGCACTAAAAGAAAAAAATAACGAAACCACCAACAAAGAAAGAAGGAAAAGAAAATGACAGGCACACTCAACCTGGTCGGTTATGGCCTATCTGCAATCGGACCTGCAATCGCAACTGGCATGATTTTCGCTGCTTACATCAGCGGTGTAGCACGCCAACCTGAGGCACGTTCTGTTTTGCAACCGATCGCATTCCTAGGCTTCGCATTAGCTGAAGCTTTGGCACTGTTCGGTCTAGTTCTAGCTTTCGTACTTTAATCAAAAGCGAGAATAGATAAACAATGTCTTTAATGAGAATTAGTAACTGGGCAGCAGCAGAAGAGGGCGCTAATCCGTTAATTCCGCACACCGCAGAATTAGTTGTTGGTTTCGTAGCCTTTTCACTGCTCTTCTTAGTTCTTCGTTCCAAAGTTGTGCCAATGTTTGAAAAGGCATTTTCTGAGCGCACTGAAGCAATTCAAGGCGGAATGGAAAAAGCAGAGCGAGCACAATTAGAAGCAGAGAAAGCACTTGCGCAATACACAACTCAGTTAAATGAGGCACGTGGTGAAGCTGCAAAAATTCGGGAAGATGCCAGAGTTCAAGGGGCAGCAATAATTGAAGATCTGCGAAATAAGGCAGCGGAAGAGGCAGCAAGAATTACCGCTGCAGCAGTTGCATCTATTGAAGCAGAACGCCAACAAGCAGTTACCTCACTTCGTAATGAAGTAGGTTCACTTGCAACTGAGTTAGCCGGAAAGATTGTCGGAGAAGCATTAGATGACCAGGTCCGTCAATCT
>Ga0209829_10002978_pt1 | contig 12567 bp, 6 predicted proteins | sample C_140205_EF_Meta_FD_187311 | JGI IMG/M metagenome (GOLD analysis project Ga0209829, IMG submission 187311) | Freshwater microbial communities from Lake Croche, Canada to study carbon cycling - C_140205_EF_MetaG (SPAdes) (version 2) | ecosystem: Environmental > Aquatic > Freshwater > Lake...
CGCTCATGCAGGGCAGCCCCATCGCCATTGTCATGACGGACAAGGCAGGTGTCATCTTCGAAGTCAACCAGCATGCCGAAGCGTTGCTCGGCCAGGCCAAGTCCGAACTCCGGCGCTATCCGCTGGATGCCTGGCTGGACCCTGACAGTGCCACCGCACGGCGTGATGCACTGCGCACTTTGCAAAGCAGCGGCCGGCAGGCCGAGGCGCTCGGCGTTCGCATCAAACGCGTCGACGGTTCCTTCTCACGTGCCATCCTCCACCTTGCCGCCGTCCCAGATGCGCAGGGGGAAACCCACTGCACCATTCATTACCTCCAGGAAGTCACGGAAGCCGCAAGTGGGAGCGCGCCTCCAGCGGTGCTTCCCGCCCCATCCATGACGCACTCGCCCGCCGCCACCTCCGGACCGGCCTGCGCCCCGTTGCTCACCACCGATGCCAATGGTCGCGTGCGCATCTGGACGGACCATGCGCAGGATTTGTTCGGCCTCGAGGCTGCCGCAGCCATCGGGCGGCCGCTGCACCAGTTTTTCCGTCCCTCGGACTCCACCGGCTTCTTCGCGGACCTCGCCGCACAGGCGGTCAATCCACAGAGCATCGTTCCGCGTCCGTTCTTCGGTGGCAATGGCAAACGCGGCGAAGCGAGCATCAGCGTCCGCATGCTTGAGGATGGCGGGTTTGAGCTCATCTCCCATTTCACGGCCGAGGTCTCAACTCCAGCGGTGCCGCTGCCGCCGGTGGCGATGCTGCAAGTCGCCTTGCCACTGGCTTTCCAAGTCGTGTCACCTTCCAGCGCGCGCTGGCCGGTCGTCGATCTCGAGCGCGAAAAACTCCTCCTTACCGAGACGCACCATCGCATCAAAAACCATCTTCAGATCATCTCCAGTCTGCTCAACATGCAGATCAATGGCGTGAGCGATCAGGACGCCCGTGATGCCCTGCGCTCCAGCCAGAACCGCGTGCGCGCCATCGCCGCTCTGCATCAGCATTTGTATCAGATTGCGCTGGGGAAAGGGGACACCTTCAGCGACTTCACGCGCGATCTCGTCAGCCATCTGCGTGAATGCTACCAGGTGCAGTCAGACCAGATCAAGGTGCATCTGGAAGTACAGGAAGGTCCCATCGAACAGGAGTGGCTCATGCCGCTCGCCCTCACGCTCAATGAGGCGCTTTCAAACTGTTTCGAGCACGCCTACCCCCATGGCCGTCAGGGGCAGATCACCGCCATGCTGCATTACACCCAGGGCAGCGGCGAACTCGTCATCCGTGATGATGGTGTCGGCCTGCCGGCGGAGTTTCATCCCGGCGAAGGCAGCGGCCTCGGCCTCAAAATCCTCGCGGTCTTTGCCGATCAAATGCGCGGCCAGCTCTTTGTTCAGGCCAATCCCGACCAAGGCACCGAGATCAGGCTGCGCTTCCCGCTCGCTTCGCCTGAAGGTTAAACCTTCTGCGTAGCACATTCCTTTTGCGAACTGCTGCGCCGCTGTGACAATGCAGTGTGCTGACCCCGCCCATGGCCTGCTTGCGCCTCCTTGCGTTTTTAACGCTTGGCCTCACGGGTGTCTCCGCACAGCCCGTCACCACACGGACGGACAAAGTTGCCGGCCTGCTCAATGAGTGGTTTGCCAAAGGCACGGCCGCGGGACTCCAGGCCATCACCTATGAAAATCGCGACGGCCAGCATTCGCCGCTGAACACGGCTCTCTACCCGCAGCTGCAGGTGTTTAAAGGTGCCGAAAATGACAAAGGTGCCGCCACGCAGATCCGCACGCAGCCCACCTTGGGCAACTGCTCCATGGCTTCCGGCGCCACCCAGCTCGGCTGCCTGCCGCGGATCTACATGATGGACCCCGGGGCCAACCGCTTCCTGGCCCAGCAGTACCTCTCCAACAATCTCTTCATCTATCCGGAGCATCAGGACTACGACATCGGAGCCAACGGCATCGGTGGCGGGTATGGCGATCTCCTGCCGGTAAACACGCCCTGCATGCTCGTTTCCCAGGGCTCCTCCTTCACCGACCAGCCCTTCCTTCAGGCCCTCCTCTCCACCACGGCCGCCTTTCCCCCGGACACGCAGAAGCTGCTCATCGAAAAGCACCTGCTCATGCCCACGCTGCAGTCCATTTTTCGCCGCTCCAACAAGATGGTGCAGACCCCCGAGGACTACTTCACCGGCAAAGCCCATCCGCCTGCCTTTGACGGCACTCAGATCGACGAGGAAAAAATGGTGCGCATGGCCCATGACATGACGCCGGCGAAAATTCCGCCGCTCGTGTTGTTGCACGTCATCGAGGAAACCAAAATCGAGATGGGCAAAAATTACTTTGAACTACCCGGCCCCTATCCCTGGCAGCTTGCCGACACGCCTGTCTCCATCGCCCGCATCCTGCGTGGCAATGAAGCCGAGCACGGCATGCTCATCGGTTTCGATAAAACGCTCAATCTCGTCAAAGCCCCGCTGCAAATGCGCGCCGTCGTGCTGCAGGGAGATCCACGTTTTGTGCACATCGAGTCCCAGCCCGGTGGTGATGTCATGCGCATCCGCATCCGCTGGGAGCCACCCATGCTCGCCGCCACTGGCATCCGCAGCCATCGCATCGACATCGGCATCTTTGCAGACAACGGCTCCAGCACCAGCGCCCCCTCCATCATCAGCTTATACATGCTGCCGAACGAAATGCATTTCTACGATGAGCAGGGCCGCGTGTCTGAAATCCACTATCAAACTCACAACCCTGATTTTGGTCTGCCCGTCACCGACACTGACTCGCGCTGGGTGAAGATCCTGCTCGCCTTCAGCATGAAGGACACCAACCTCCGCAGCCGCCTGCTCGATCAAATTCTCACACCTGCCGAACGCAGCGGTTTGCAGCAGCAGTACCTCGCGCTAAAACCCCAGCTCGATGCGTTCAGCGCCATCGAACACGCCGACAAACTCAAGGGCGAGGCCGCACGGCTGCGCGCGAAACTGGATCAGGCCATCAGTGCCGCCTTGAAAAAACCTGTCGCGGAAAAATCTGATCTCACGGTGCGCGCCACCATCGACAAAGTGCTCAACGTGATCGCCAACTTTCACCCCTTCTACCTCGGTTCGCAGCGCGAACTCGACGCCCTGGCTGCAGCCTCGTCCAAATCATCCGCCGTCGCCGATGTCCGTGCTGAACTCCACCGCCTCATCATGCAGGGCGTCCTCATCGAGCAGGCCTCCGGCCAGATCGACACCATGTCCCCGCCTGACAAGCTCTCGCTCGGGGAGCGCTACATGCTCCGCGGCCTGAACATCACCCTCCTCAGCCAGGTGCTCTTCCCCGATGTCCTCGAACGTTCCACCGACCCCGCCTGGGTCAGCCCGCGCCTCACCACACCCAAGCAGTGGCGCGATGTCTATCGCTACGATCCCACCTCGGGCGAACTTCAGGGCTGGATCCGCTACGCCGACTCACGCATCGCCAATTTCGACGCCGAGGGCCGCCTCCTGCCCGATGGCCCGAAAGGCAAGGCCGTGCCCGTCATCTACATCAAGAACGACAAAGACCTGCTCACCTGGCGTCCTCAAGCCGAGCCCACGCCGGTATCGCCGAAGTGATGAAGTGCAGGCTTCTGCCCTGCCTAGTCATAGCTCATCACATCGTGCATCTGCCACGACAAGCGTCCTTTGCCCATGCCCTCTTCGCCCCACAAGCGCAGATCCAGCACCTCAAACGGCTCCAGCCATTTCAATGCCGCCTTCAACTCCCCTGCGCTACCGCCGCCCTGCGCCCGCACCGCCGCAAACGCCTTCAAAAACTCCCGCAGCTTTGTGACGCTCAGCTTCACCCGTATGCCTGCGGCCGGACTGGCGTTCGGTTGTTTGAGGATTTCTGCTATGTGAGTCTGCTGCACGCGCGACGTGCCCAGCATGAACAGCTGATCATTCAGCGACGCACACGGTGCCAGCTCCCTCGAATCAAACGGCAGCTCATAGCTGTAGCTCGTCAGATCGCCGCTCCGCTTCATCACGACTTTCGGCAGTTCAATGGGCTGCGGCGCAGGCACGTTTTTTAACAACTTCTGCAGCGCTGTTTCCATGTTCTGCCATGACACCCCGATCAGCGCCCGGTTCTTGATCTCATGCACGCTCGCAATGCGTGGCAGCGGCACCGCTTCACCGCCCGGGGGCAATCCCGGCAGCTGCGGCATTTTCCCACCCACATCGAGGATGAAAGCCCCATCACCGCTCAGCGCCTTCTGCCAGATCGTTTTCGTGCCGTCATACAGGTCAATGAGGCTTGGAAGAACCGCTTGATCCGCCAGCTTCAACATCGCTGCGGATTGCTCGCCTCCCACACCTGCTTTGACCAGTTCATGCGCCGTTGCATGCACCGCGCGCATCCACGCTTCAAAATAAGCTCTCCCTGCCCCCGTGCTCGCGTTCTGCCCGCTCATGCCAAGCACCAGCTCCGGCTCGTCCAGCAATCGCGTGAACTGCGATGCCTTCGCCAGCACCTCGGTATCCGCTTTCGAGAAACCACCGGCCATCTCCATTTGCACCCCGCCATCCCACCACGCCACCGCCGCACCACTCGTGTGTTCGCTGTGGTAAAACGCACGCTCCGCCGCCGCCAGTTCGATCACCGCCGGCTCCAGCGCGCGCGCCATGCCTGAAAAAGTTTTCTCCGTCTGCAAGCCCGCCAGCAGTCCGCGCACGATCGGCTGAAACGGGTGGTCCGATTGCAGCACATCCCAAAACACGCCGTCCCAGCAGGCGATCAAGCCCAGGCCTTTCAGCGCATGTGCATCCAACGCGCGCATTTCTGGCCGCGCCAGCACTGAATCTTCCACCGAGTTGGCCAGCCGGACTTGATCCTTGGATTTCCCCACCGCGACATATGCACGCTGAGTGCCCAGACCCAGCGCCAGCACCCACTTCTTGCGGGCCAGCACCTCCAGACCGCGCGCGATCCGGTCCTTCATTTCCGGCGTGATCCCCGGCACGGCCTGCGTGATGGCTTCCAGCCACTCACGCCGCCGGTCCACCGTCAGCACTTGATCCATCGCGATCTCATTCACCGTGATTTTTTCCCCCTGCGCCGTCACGATGCGCGACTGCGGCGCATCTCCCAGCCAGTCCGAAAGATGCAGCAGATCACTGAAACGTTTCAGCACCTGCTCCGGTTCCGGCGATGCCACGCCGATCATCACCGGCGGCATTTCAAAGCGCTCCAGCAGCAGGATCAAGGCCTCCAATACCTCGGGATCACGCAGCGCGACCTCCATCAGCTTCTTCGCATCAAAACTCGTGCCCAGGCCCGCCAGCACGCCGCCGCTCATCATGCCGCGATACGCCGTCTCGTTGTACAGATCATTCAACTGCCGCAGCAGCACGAGGCTCTTCACGCTGTCTTTGCCAAAGGCCAGAAACGCCTCATCCACCGTCACGCTGCCAGTCTTCTCAGGTGCTGGCGCCTTGTCCTCCACAAACGCCATCATCTGCCCCCACCAGCGCGATGACTGCAACGCTTCCGCGTGCTTCTTCAACTGCACGCTGCTCACACAAAACTCCACATCCGCCGGCACGCGTCCTGCCAGCCCCAGCCTGTCCGCCTCCGTCAGCAGCGTCGGCTTCACCACCACGGGAGCTGACGCCGGGGGCTTCACGGCAGCCTTTTTCTTCCCGCAGCCGCACAAGAGCAGCACTGCGGGCAATATCAAAAATGACGAAGCTCGAAACCCACGCCTTAGGAGCCGACGCCACACCCATCCATCCTTCGGGGTTTGGCATTGCTTCGTCATTCTGATTTCGTCATTCGTCATTTAAGCGCAGCGTAAACCCGATGCACATCATCATGTCCATCCAGCGTCTGCAAAAACTCCGTCACTTCCTCGCGCTGCTCATCGGTCAGCTCCGGGTACTCCTTTGGGACGTAGCTCATTTCCGAGGTCGTCACCTGCCAGCCGGCCGCTTTCAGCGCCTTCGTCACTGCATCCAGCGTGTTCAGCTGCGTGAAAAACCGCGCGCCAATGTGTCCTGCGGCCTCTTCATCCTCGACTTCCATCGGCTCCACGTTCTCCGCCTCGGCATTCAGCGCAGCCTCTTCGATGTCCAGCGTCTTGTCCGCATGATGCGCCTCGATCAGGCCCACGTGGTCAAACATCCACATCACCTTGCTCATGGTGCCCGCGCGAAAGAGCACCTTGATGTCCGAGGACGTGCGGTTGTTATTGTCCGTCAGGCATTCCACGATCACCGGCACCCGGTGCGGCGTGAAGCCTTCATACGTCGTCGTCTCAAACTGCACCGCATCCGGCCCGGTGCCCGAGCCCTTGGCAATAGCGCGTTCGATCGTGTCCCGCGTCACACTCTGCTTCTTCGCGATCGCCACCGCCGCCGCCAGCCGGGCGTTGTATTCCGGGTGCGGCCCGCCCAGCTTCGCCGCCACCTGGATTTCACGCACCAGCTTTCCCGTGATCTTCCCCTTCTGGTCTGCGGCCATTTCCCGCCATTTCTGTTTCCATTGTGCGCCCATGATGTGTCTTTCAGTTCAAAGTTAGACCCCAATCAAAGGTGGGAGTGGTGCGAATGCAAGGAGCACGACCTTGCGAATGCACACTGGCAGGCATAAGATGTGCCATGACCACGCTGACTCTGGAACTCCCCGAGGCGCTCTCCGCCGAACTCGACGCCGCCGTGCAATCCGGTTGGTTTGAGAGCCAGGCAGAAGCTGTCCGTGCTGCTGTGCGCGATCTGATGAGTCGCCGCAAACTGGACCTGCTCGAAAAGCAGCAGCTCGATGACATCGAGTGGGCGCTGAAAGCCGCCAAGGCATGAACATTGTAGTGACAGATACTGGCCCTGTCCTGCATCTCCATCAGGCCGGAGCGGCTCATCTGATCGCCAGCTTGGGTGAAATTTACATGACCCCAGAAGTATGGTCCGAACTGCAACGGCATGCACCCTCATTCCGGCAAACAGGTCTTCCTTCATGGCTTCGGCTCGCCCTGCCATCCACAGAGGCCAAACAGCAAGCGGTTGAATGGCTTCAAGCGGGTCTTCTTGATGCAGGTGAAGCAGAAGCCCTTGCTCACGCTAAAGAAATCAGTGCAGATCTTTTTCTGAGTGACGACACCGCCGCCCGCACCATGGGCGAGTCATTGGGACTTCAGGTTCGTGGTTCTCTTGGCGTTGTCTTGTCTCTGGCAGCCACGGGCGCCTTGAATCAAGACAAGGCCGTCAAAGTGCTAGATGATCTGGAGCACCAATCGACACTCTGGATGTCCGCCAAGGTTCGAGGTGCCGCACGTCAGGCACTGCATCAGATATTTGACCGGTAGTGAACTTGTTAGGTCAGCATCAGAGGTGGGAGCACTGGGAATGCAAGGAGCACCAACAACCGGGCTGCCTAATCAACGCCGCTTTGCTCCGTGCTTGTCACATCCAAATACAAAGTCGCCTTTGAAACTGCCTCGATGCTTGTCCAGACAATGGCGATAGTTTCCAACTGCACCTGCGGATCGACACGAATCACAATGATTCCGGCGGGTGAAAGTTTTTTGAATTCTTTTCGGATCGTATCGCGGACCTTCAGTCTCCAGATCGGCTCCGTCTGCCACCAGCGGTCGTTTTCGCGAAGTTCGGGAAAAGAGATGTCGAAAACCGTGGCTCCCATTTGAACTTTGAGGGCATCATCAATGCGGATGATTGTCGCCTCAGAAAAACTGGAGGTGGCATTGTCTGCGAGCTTCAGTACCAATTCATAGGTGACTTTCCGGCGAATCTCATAGATGAGCCAGGGCGAAAACATGCTGGTTACACAGGTCAGGAGTAAAGCGCAGACGACGCCCCAAGGCAGGCTCCACTTCCACTTGCTGTCAATGCACCCGATTTGCCAGTCTGGGATGCGTCGGGAGGCTGGTCTGTTCGAGTGCATGCGAAAGACCACGACGGCTGATACCCCTTTCTTGGGGTCGTCCATTCACCGCCCTCACAAAAACCGCGCCGTCTCGCTCCCCTTGCACTTCTTCACCTGCTCCGGCGTCCCCGCCGCGACGAGCTTCCCACCCTCAGGCCCAGCTTCAGGCCCAATGTCGATCAGGAAATCCGCCTCCGCATAAACATCCGGATGATGCTCAATGACCACCACCGTGTGTCCCTCGTCCACGAGACGATGCAGCACGTCGATCAATCGCGCCACGTCCTGCATGTGCAGGCCGATGGTCGGCTCCTCAATCAGGTAGAGATTGCGCTTCCCGGCCACCGTGATGCCCTTGAGCCGTTCCTTGTTTGTGCGGCCGTCGCCGCTGCGCAGTTCGGTGACGAGCTTGATGCGCTGCGCCTCGCCACCACTGAGCGTGGGGCTCGGCTGGCCGAGTTGCAGGTAGCCGAGGCCGGTGTAGGCCAGCAGTTTAAGCGGGCGCGAGATCTTCTGTACCGGCGCGAAAAACTCCGCGGCTTCGGTGATGCTCATGCGCAGCACATCGCCGATGTGTTTGCCGTTGTATTCAATTTCCAGCGTGGATGAATTGAAGCGCAGGCCGTTGCAGGCCTCGCAATGCACACGCGTGGTCGGCAGGAAGGCCATCTCCACTTTGATCTCGCCATTGCCGCCGCAGGTCTCGCAGCGGCCGCCTTCGGTGTTGAAAGAGAAACGGCTCGCCGTGTAGCCCCGTGTGCGCGCCAGCGGCACCTGCGCAAACAACGCCCGAATGTCATCGAGAATGCCCACATAGGTGGCCGGGCACGAACGGCTGGTCTTGCCGATGGGCGATTGATCCACCTCATGCACCGTCTGCAGATTTTCAAAGCCGCTGATGCTCTTCCACGCCTTCACCACCTTGATCTTCGACTTGCTGATCTTCTCACGCACCGCCGGCGAAAGCGCCCCATGCATGAACGAGCTCTTGCCGCTGCCGCTCACGCCCGTCAGCACGGTCAGACGCCCCAGCGGAATCGACACATCAATGTTCTTCAAATTGTTCGCCGTCGCACCCGTCACGCGCAGCCAGCCTTCCTTCGCTTTCAGTGCAGGCAGCGCCCTGCGTGAGCCACGCACCGGATGCTTCATCGGCGTGCGCAGGCTCGCACCCGTGACGCTGTTCTTGTTCTTCAAAATCTGCGCCATCGTGCCCTGCGCCACGATTTCGCCGCCAAATTTGCCCGCGCCCGGCCCGAGATCGAGGATCGTGTCCGCACGCTTCATCGTCTCGTCATCGTGCTCCACCACCAGCAGTGAGTTGCCCTTGTCCCGCAGCGCCATCAGCGTGTCCAGCAGCTTCTCATTATCGCGCGGATGCAGTCCAATCGTCGGCTCATCAAGCACATACAACACCCCGCGCAGATTGCTGCCCAGCTGCGCCGACAAACGAATCCGCTGCGCCTCACCACCACTCAGCGTGTCCGCGCTGCGATTAAGCTGAAGATAGCCAAGACCCACCTCCTGCATGAATTTCAAACGCTGGGCGATCTCTTTGACGATGTCGAGCGCGATGATGGCCTCCGTGCCTTCAAACTTAAATTTCCCCAGCAGCTTGCCTGCATCTCCCGCCGTCAATCCCGCGAACTGCTGAATCTTCGTGCCTTGCAGTTGCACCGCACGCCCAATCTCATTGATGCGGCTGCCCTGACAGCTTGGGCACACCTCGCGTGGCTTTTCTCCCTCATCATCCGCACTTTCAAAACGCCGCTCCTCTTCGAGTTCCGCCTCCAGCACCGAAACATCCGGCTGCCGGTCGCTCAGATCAGTCTTATGGCCCTTCAAGCCAAAGCCACGGCAGTCCTTGCACCAGCCATGTGGACTGTTGAAGCTGAAGAGACGCGGGTCCAGCTCCTCAAACGACAATCCGCACGAAGGGCAGCTCATCTCCGTGCTCAGCACGTGCATCGTCTTGTCATTCAGCCGCAGCTTGATCGTGCCTTTGCCCATCTTCAGCGCTTTCTCGATCAATGGCCGCAGCTTCTCCGCGTCATCGCTCTTGCCCACTTTGCCGATCACCGCATCAATCGTATGCTCCTTGAAGCGCTCCAGCCGCTGGAAGCCCATCGTGTCACGAAACTCACCATCCACGAGCAGTGTCTCGATCCCATGCTTGCTCGCATGCTCCGCCACTTCGCTGTGGAAGCCTTTGCGCGCCTTGATCAGCGGCGCCAGCAGATGTCCGCCACCGCTGCGCAGATGCTGCTGCACCGTTTTCAGGATCGCCAGCACGCTCTGCTTCTTCACCGGCACGTTGCACGTCGGGCAGTACTGCGTCCCCAGCTTCGCAAACAGCAAGCGGAAGAAATGATACACCTCCGTCACCGTCGCCACCGTCGATTTGCCACCACCGCGCGAGATGCGTTGCTCGATCGCCACCGTCGGCGGCACGCCCGTGATCAGATCCACCTCCGGCTTCTCCATCTGCTCCACAAACGTCCGCGCATACACAGACATGCTGTCCAAGAAGCGACGCTGCCCTTCCGCAAAGATCAGGTCAAACGCCAGAGAAGACTTCCCGGAACCGCTCAGCCCCGTCACAACCACGAACTCATCACGCGGAATATCCAGCGAGATGTTTTTCAGATTGTGCTCACGCGCCCCGCGAATGCTGATGGTGTTGCTGGTCTCTTGCGGCAGTGAGAGGTCTCTCCTTGGAGTCTCCGCCACACGGCTCGCAGCATGCCCCTTCGAACCTGAAAGCAGTTCATGCAAATAACGCCCCGTATGCGAAGCCGCACACTCCGCCACCTCTTCCGGCGTCCCGGCAATCACCAATCCGCCTCCCGCCTCTCCACCTTCTGGCCCGAGATCAATGACCCAGTCAGCGCATTTGATCACTTCCAAATTGTGCTCAATCACCAGCAAACTGTGACCTTCATCAACAAGACGCTGCAGCAGCTTCACCAGCAGCGCGATGTCATCAAAGTGCAGCCCCGTCGTCGGCTCATCCAGCAGCAGCAGACTGCCAGTCGCGCTACCCGCCGGATTTTCAATCAAATGCCCGATCAGTTTCAAACGCTGCGCCTCACCGCCCGAAAGCGTGTTCAGCGGCTGCCCCAGCTTCAAGTAGCCAAGCCCGGCCTCATTCAATAGATGAAGCTGCGCCACGATCTGCTTGGCCTTTTTCGAGGACTCAAACAACGGGCTGTTGAACCACTCCACAGCGGCCTCCGCCGTCATGCCCAGCACATCATGAATGCTCTGTCCATGCAGCAAAATCTTCAGCGCAGGCGGCTGGTAGCGCTTCCCCTCGCACTCAGGACAGGTCACATACAGATCGCTCAGGAACTGCATTTCGATCTTCTCAAAGCCGTTGCCCGCACAGCGCTCGCAGCGCCCCTCGCCGGAATTGAAACTGAAGAAGCCCGGCATGATCCCCTGCGCCTTCGCATCCTCCGTCTCAGAAAACAGCGTGCGAATATGATCAAACGCCCCCAGAAACACCGCCGGTGTGGAGCGCGGTGTGCGTGCCAGTGGCGACTGATCCACCATCATCACGTCATGCAATTGCTCCCAGCCCGTGATCTTGCTCACCCGACCTGGCTCTTCTTCACACACCTCGCCGCGCAGCCGCTGCAGATTCCGGTACAGCACATCATGCACCAGCGTCGATTTCCCCGAGCCGCTGACACCGGTGATGCAGCAGAACACACCGAGCGGAATGTCCACGTCCAGCTTCTTGAGGTTGTTTTGGCGTGCGCCACGAATGCTGAGAAAGCGTGCGGCATTGCGCGTGAGCGTTTTGGAGTGCTCCAGACCTCTGGAGCTTTTTGCGGACCGCGAGGCTTTCGAAAGCGCCGGAGAACCCACATCCACCACAGTGCTGCCGCTTTTGATAGACCTTCGCTGCGCCGGAATCGGCACACTCTTCCTCCCAAACAAATAGTCTCCCGTCAGCGACTTCACCTTCGCCCCCAGCTTCTCCAGCGGCCCGCTGAATACGAGCTCGCCACCTTTTTCCCCACGACCGGGGCCGATGTCGATGAGGTTGTCCGCGCTGCGCATTACGGCTTCTTCGTGCTCCACGACGAGCAGCGTGTTGCCCTTGTCGCGCAGACCTTCCATCACGCCGATGAGTCGGCCGATGTCGCGCGGATGCAGGCCGATGCTCGGCTCATCAAGAACGAACAGCGTGTTCACCAGCGAGGCACCGAGGCAGGTCGTGAGATTCACGCGTTGCAACTCGCCACCGCTCAGCGTGCGCGTTTGCCGGTCCAGATTCAGATAGCCCAGCCCCGCCCGATCCATGTAGCTGATGCGGCTGGCGATCTCCCCGCGCAACATTGTCGCCACATGATCACTCGCCTTGATCGGCCACGACTGCACCAGCGGGTGCAGCTCATCCACCGGCAGCCGGGACAGATCCGCGATGGTGTGAGTGCCGATGCGGTAGTTGTAGGCCTCCTTCTTCAATCGCCCTCCACCGCAATCACCACACTCCGTGTAGGCGCGGTAGCGGCTCAGAAACACCCGCACATGCATCTTGTAGCTGCGCGACTCCTGCCATTTGAAAAAGCCGCGCACGCCATACCATTCGCCGCGATTGTAGGCATCTTCAGGATCATCTCGCGTGCCTTCGATGAGCCACTTGCGATCTTCCTTTGAGTAATCCTCG
>Ga0209829_10002979_pt1 | contig 12565 bp, 6 predicted proteins | sample C_140205_EF_Meta_FD_187311 | JGI IMG/M metagenome (GOLD analysis project Ga0209829, IMG submission 187311) | Freshwater microbial communities from Lake Croche, Canada to study carbon cycling - C_140205_EF_MetaG (SPAdes) (version 2) | ecosystem: Environmental > Aquatic > Freshwater > Lake...
AAAGCTGCAGATTGTGATGGTGACGGATTAACCAATCAAGAAGAGAAAACAGGCATTGATGATCCATTAACACCGGCTAATCCAGCTGGTAAGATCACCAATCCATTGAATGTCGATACCGATGGGGATGGGGTAACAGATGCTCAAGAAGCAATCGACGGCACTGATCCAACCAATCCATGTTCATTTAAACTAGCGAGTCAAACAGTTGCCACTAGCACTGCTTGGAAAGCTGCAGACTGCGATGGCGACGGCTTAACCAACCAAGAGGAAAAAACAGGTATTGATGATCCATCAACACCGGCGAATCCAAATGGTAAGATCACCAATCCATTGAATGTCGATACGGATGGCGATGGTGTTACAGATGCTCAAGAGGCAATTGACGGTACTGATCCAACAAATCCATGTTCATTTAAACTAGCGAGTCAAACAGTTGCCACTAGCGCTGCTTGGAAAGCTGCAGATTGTGATGGTGACGGATTAACCAATCAAGAAGAGAAAACAGGCATTGATGATCCATTAACACCGGCTAATCCAGCTGGTAAGATCACCGATCCATTAAATGCAGATACGGATGGAGACGGGGTAACAGATGCTCAAGAAGCAATTGACGGTACTGATCCAACCAATCCATGTTCATTTAAGTTAGCGAGTCAAACAGTAGCCACTAGCACTGCTTGGAAAGCGGCGGATTGTGATGGCGATGGACAAAATAATGGATTAGAGGTTATTAATGGCACAGACCCATTGGTTAAATGTTCGAATACACTTCCATTCCCAACACCAACGGTAAGTAGTTCTGGATCGAATGTCTGTTCCGGATCAGCCATTACCTTAACAAGTAGTGTTTCTAATGCATATCAATGGTACAAAGATGGTGTGATCATTGTTGGTGCTACGGCACAGACTTTGGTAACTTATACCTCCGGATCCTATACGGTGAAGGTGTTCAATTCACTTGGATGTGAAAGTGTGCCAAGCTTGGCAGAGGTTGTGACCGTAACGAATCTACCAACGGCTACGATCGTGCAAGGTTCAGTCTTGGCGATGGGTAATTCATGTACTGGCATCCCAATTAAATTGGAAGTATCAACCAATGTTACTGGAGCAACTTACCAATGGATGAAAGATGGCATCGATATAGCTGGAGAGATAAATGCCACTTACAATGCTACCTCAGCTGGTTTATATGCGGTTCGAGTTAGCAAGGGTGGTTGTGTGGTTGAATCATCTGTGACGAAGATTTTGCCACCAGCGAATGCGAGCTCTTCTGTATCAACAACAGTTTGTGCAGGTAATAGCGTTACAATGTCAGCAGATCCGACCGGCTATACAGCTCCACTTTATCAGTGGCAAGTGAATACAGGTTCAGGTTGGTCTAGCGTTGCAAGCAATGGCACCTCCATAACTTATGGGGCCCAAACGAGCGGTGATTATCGGGTTGTTATTACCGATCAAGGAGTACAATCGGCCTCATGTCCAATAAAAGTGACGGTGAATGCCTTGCCAACAGTTGGTTTAGCAATCGTTCCAGTATCACCAGTCTGTGCAGGTACAACAAGCTTAATAACCGCTACCCCAGCTGGTGCAGCTCCATTTACGTATAAGTGGAGAACGGGTGGTGTGGAGATGAATACACAAACTTCACCTAGTTTTTCAACAACGACCTCTGGAGTCTTTGATGTTAAGATTACCGATATGAATGGCTGCGAGGTGCTAAGTCCTCAATCGACGATCACCGTAAATCCATTACCTGCTCAAGTGGTGGCCAGTGTTACCGCTCAGCCAACTTGTGCTGTTGCCACAGGAACGATTGCTGTTACAGCACCAACTGGCGCCGGCATGACTTACAGTATCGATGGCACAACCTATACCAATACCACCGGAATATTTACTGGATTAGTAGCTGGGAATTATTCAATTACAGCAAAAAGCTTATCTGGATGTATAAGTGCTGCAACAAGTGTAACGGTTAATGCACAGCCAGCAACTCTTGCGGCACCTTCTGCAACAATAACAGCTCAACCATCTTGTACTGTTGCAACTGGAACTATAACGATTACTGCGCCAACTGGTGCAGGCTTAACGTATAGTATCGATGGTACAAATTATACAAATACCACTGGTGTTTTCGTCGGATTAGCAGCTGGAACATATCCTGTTTCTGCAAGGAGTGCAGTAGGCTGTATCAGCGCAGCAACAACTCTTACGGTAAATTCACAGCCTGCGATTCTTGCGGTACCTACTGCAACAACAGATCAACCAACTTGCACTATTGCTACTGGAACGATCACGATTACGGCGCCAATTGGGGCAGGCATAACGTATAGTAAGGATGGTATAACCTATTCAAATACGACTGGTGTTTTCTTAGGATTAGTAGCCGGAACCTACAATATTACTGCAAAGAGTGTATCAGGCTGCATAAGTGCTCCAATAACTCTAACTATAAATGCGGTTAATATAACTAGTTGTGATTCCGATGGCGATGGTGTAACAGATGCTCAAGAGGCGATCGATGGCACGGATCCAAATAATCCATGTTCATTTATATTAGCAAGTCAAGTATTAGCCACTAGTGCTGCTTGGAAAGCTGGAGATTGTGATGGGGACGGTGTAACAAATGGTCAAGAAATTCTTGATGGAACAGATCCACTAAATGGCTGTTCTTATAATGCTATCCACCAAACTTTACCAACTTCTGCAGCTTGGAAGGTGGTTGATTGTGATGGCGATGGAATGTTGAATGGAGTGGATCCAGACCCTAAAACACCACTATTCACCCCAGACTTTAATGAGACCAATATTAACGTTCCGGTCATTGGTAATGTATCGACGAATGATAAGGTGCCAGCGGGTAGTAGCTATGGTACACCAGTTCCAGCTGGCACGAACCCAGCAGGTGGAAGTATCACTGTTAATCCGAATGGTACCTATACCTTTACAGGAACCACACCTGGCACTTATACGTATCAGATACCGGTATGTGCAGCTGGTCAGACCACGAACTGTCCAACGACGCCACTTGTAATCACCGTTAAGGATCCATCAAGTACGAAGAACCCACCAACAGCCAATGCTGATGTTGTAGCTCTTCCAGCCGGTAGCAGCACAACGACCAATGTGTTAGCGAATGATAAATCATCGAATCCTGGAACATCATTAAATCCAGCGAGTGTTGCTGTAACTACTGCACCAGCCCATGGCACCGTGGTGGTGAATGCTGATGGCACGATAAAATATACACCAGTGGCAGGCTTTGTGGGTACTGATGTCATAACTTACACGGTATGTGATACCAGTACTCCAGCAATCTGCACGACTGCGAAGGTTTACTACACCGTTAATCCAACTACTGCACCTGCGGCAACGGCGGCAAGTGATGACTATGCAACCACAACTGGAACACTAGCTGTAACGGGTAATGTGTTGAATAATGATACCAATACCGCTGGTGCTTCCTTGACTGCATCGGTCGTTACTGGACCAACAGCTGCTCAAGGTGCCTTAACGATGAATTCCAATGGAACGTATAACTTCACTCCAGCCCAAGGCTTTAGTGGTCCGGTAGATGTTTTTTACACCGCATGTACAGGAGTCACTCCACCAGTATGTGCTAACGCGACTTTACATATTTTAGTTGATCCAGCACCGACTCTTACCCCAGACTTTAATGAGACCAATATTAACGTTCCCGTTAGTGGTAATGTATCGTCTAATGATAAAGTTCCAGCGGGCAGTAGCTATGGTACACCAGTTCCAGCTGGCACGAACCCAGCAGGTGGAAGTATCACTGTCAACCCCAATGGTACCTATACCTTTACAGGAACCACACCTGGCACTTATACGTATCAGATACCGGTATGTGCAGCTGGTCAGACAACGAATTGTCCAACGACGCCACTTGTAATCACCGTTAAAGATCCATCGAGTACCAAGAATCCACCGATTGCCAATGCAGATGTTGTAGCTCTTCCAGCCGGTAGCAGCACAACGACCAATGTGTTAGCGAATGATAAATCATCGAATCCTGGAACATCATTAAATCCAGCGAGTGTTGCTGTAACTACTGCACCAGCCCATGGCACCGTGGTGGTGAATGCTGATGGCACGATAAAATATACACCAGTGGCAGGCTTTGTGGGTACTGATGTCATAACTTACACGGTATGTGATACCAGTACTCCAGCAATCTGCACGACTGCGAAGGTTTACTACACCGTTAATCCAACTACTGCACCTGCGGCAACGGCGGCAAGTGATGACTATGCAACCACAACTGGAACACTAGCTGTAACGGGTAATGTGTTGAATAATGATACCAATACCGCTGGTGCTTCCTTGACTGCATCGGTCGTTACTGGACCAACAGCTGCTCAAGGTGCCTTAACGATGAATTCCAATGGAACGTATAACTTCACTCCAGCCCAAGGCTTTAGTGGTCCGGTAGATGTTTTTTACACCGCATGTACAGGAGTCACTCCACCAGTATGTGCTAACGCGACTTTACATATTTTAGTTGATCCAGCACCGACTCTTACCCCAGACTTTAATGAGACCAATATTAACGTTCCAGTAAGCGGTAATGTGTCGACCAATGACAAGGTGCCAGCGGGTAGTAGCTATGGTACACCGATGTCTTTGTCAACGAATCCAATAGGTGGAACTTTGGTAATGAATCCGAATGGTACCTATACTTTCACAGGAACAACACCTGGAACCTATACCTATTATGTTCCAGTTTGTGCGCCAGGTCAAACAATTTCTTGTCCAAATGTGCCTTTGGTAATCTCTGTTTTAGATCCAAATAGTACAACAAACAAACCCGTTGCAAATAGCGATATTGCTACAACCTTAGCTGGAATAGCTACAACTGTAAATGTTTTAGCCAATGATAGACCTTCGAATTCTGGCGTAACATTGAATCCGTCGAGTGTGGTTGTTCAGAATGTCGCAAAACATGGTACTGTTGTGGTGAATTCTGATGGATCAATAAAATATACTCCTGCTCTTGGTTTTGTTGGAACCGATAGCTTGACCTATAATGTATGTGATACAAGTATTCCTGCGTTGTGCAATGTTGCGAAGGTGTATTTGACTGTTAATAGTTCAAGTTCGACTGCAGTAACGTTCGCGAATGATGATTATAATACCACTAATGGGACAACCCCAGCGACTGGCAATGTACTACTGAATGATAAAAATAGCCAAGGAGCTTCAATGACTGTTACTGGTAATTCGACTGTTCCTGCTTCGAAGGGTACACTTGTGATGAAAGCTGATGGCTCCTATACGTTTACACCTGCACCTGGATTTACAGGTCCAATTGATGTAGTTTATACCATCTGCTCAACTACCGGAATTTGTTCAAATGCCACCTTGCATATTTTGGTTAATGCGAATCATAAGCCAGTAGCGCTTCCCGATAATTTTCAAGCCAAGGAGAATACGATGCTTACAGGTAACATCTTGGGTAATGATTTTGATAGCGATGGCAATTTGTTGATTGTTAATACTACACCGGTTTCAGCTCCCAAAAATGGGCAATTAGTCTTAAAGTCTAATGGAGATTACACCTATATCCCAAATAAAGATTTTAGGGGTACTGACTCTTTTGTATATGAGGTTTGCGATACAAACACTCCTGCTCTTTGTACGACCGCTACAGTTACGATTGTGTTGGCAAAGGATGAGACTTGTGAGGTGTATGTACCGAATTCGTTCTCCCCTAACAATGATAACATTCATGATACCTTCAAGGTTAAATGTCTTTATAACTATGAAAATCCGATCATTGAGATTTTCAATCGTTGGGGTAACTTAGTATATAAAAAAGAACATTATGGTGATACTGATTTCTGGGGTAGTGAGTCTGAGGCTTGGTGGGATGGCCGTTCTGACCACTCATGGAATGTTTCAAATGATATTCTTCCAGTTGGAACGTATTATTATATCCTTAAGCTGCAAAAGGAGAAAATTTTAACTGGATTTATATACTTAAATAGATAAACCGTTTTATTAGAAACCTTCTAATCGAAAGCTGATGCCAAAGATTAGAAGCGAAATATAAATGATGAATAAGATACGAAAAGCACTAGTTGTAGTCATAATTCTTTTGGGAACATTCGTTGCCAAAGGTCAACAAGATCCAATGTATACACAATACATTTTCAATCTTCAGACTGTAAATCCTGCCTATGCTGGTTTCTGGGATCGGATGGGTGTGCTTGCCTTGTCAAGAAATCAATGGGTTGGATTTAAGGGTCATCCTACAACTCAAACTTTTTCTATTCAGTCACCTATGCGTTCTCAAAATGTTGGTGTTGGTTTTAATGCGGTTCTTGATAAAGTTGGACTAGAGAAACGACTCACGGTAAATTTCGATTATGCTTATAAAGTTTTATTGTCTGATGTTACCTTTTTGCGTTTTGGTGTTAAGGGAGGTTTTACGAATTATAGCAATAATTTATTAGCCTACGAACAGTATCCCGACAATCAATGGGATCCACTTTTTCAGACTAATATCTCAAATAAGTTTATGCCAAATTTTGGATTTGGTCTCTTTTTGTCATCTGAAGATTATTATGTAAGTCTTTCATTGCCAAGGATTATCCAAAATAAATATGAGTCTAATACTTCAAATTACTCCACAAGCTCTGATTTACGACAAATATATCTGGCTGGAGGATTATTATTTACCTTGTCAGATCAGGTGAAGTTTAAGCCGACGATTATGACGAAGTCTGTTGTTGGAGCTCCATTCCAATTGGATGTGACTGCTAACTTTTTGCTGGCAGAGAAATTTTGGATTGGTGCGATGTATCGTTCAGGTGATGCTTTTGGGGTGATCACACAATGGGTTGTAAATAAAAATCTGCGCTTTGGTTATGCTCATGACTTTACAGTTACTGACTTGTCGAAATATCATCACGGAGTGCATGAGATTATGCTTTCCTATGAGTTTAGTGGTCTGTTTAAAGTTGTCTCACCACGTTATTTTTAAGATATTTAAAAATTGTTGTTATGGCTGAAGGATTCAATCACTGGAGTAAATATAATACATCATCAAGATCGATTTTAATGATTAGACAGCTGTTTTTAAAATCTTTTCTTGTCTGCGTTATATTCCCTATGTACTCTTTAGTGGCTCAAAATACTTCAATGCCATTGATGAAGGACTCATCGATTCGGATCACCTCATTGCGAATCAATACAGCATTTAGTGATTTCGGGGCTGCACTAATTGGCGACTCTCTATACTTTACTTCCATTAACACAACTATACCTAACAATGCTGAAAAGAATCTAACCCACAATAGATTTGACGAGGTATTGAATCTTGCAAAGCAGGCCAAGACTTGGGTTGTTCAAAATGCCGCTCGTCAGTTGGATAAAGTTATACCGAAACCTGAATATTACGATTTGTATAAGGCTGCTATTGATTCTACTGGCAATTCAACTTCCAGTAAAGTGCTTATTCAGGAGTTTATGACTCGCTTTAATGATGGGCCAGTATCATATTGTGCCAAGACGAAAGAGTTATTTATTACTCAAAACTATTTAGATCTCACCAATGAGGATCCATTTCATAAAAAATTAAACCATTTAAAGCTTATTGTGGCGAAGCAATCCAACGGGCATTGGGAGCAAACTGCTGAATTTCCATTTAATGATCCGGCATACTCTCTTGGCCACCCTGCTATAAACGAAGGTGGTGATACCCTTTATTTCTCAAGCGATATGCCTGGGGGTTTTGGAGAGACCGATCTGTATTATTCAATTCGAAAAGATGGGATTTGGAATAAGCCCATTAATTTAGGAGCCGCTTTTAATACGCCACAAAAAGATGAATTCCCATTCTTAACCGGTAGTAATTATTCGAATAGGTATTTAATTTTTGCTTCAAAAGGGCACCAAACAAAGGGGGGCTTCGATCTTTTTTATGTCAACCTTAAAGATTCTGCATTAAGTGTGGTGCCATTTGCCGAGCCAATTAATACGCCAAGTGACGATTTCGCCATGACCCTTTCTCCTGCTAATACATTTGGATTTTTTACTTCCGATAGGCCTGGCATGGGGAGTGATGATATCTATAAGCTAACTTTCGAGAAGTTTATCCCACCTCAAGTTAAGATATATTATCAGCATATACTGGTTATTCTGGATTCTAAGTCTAGAAAACCATTGGCAAAAGCATCTGTTAACTACTCGAATGGGAATAAATCTTTTACGGCTGTTGATGGAGCTGTGACCGCGGTGCTGGATAATAAACTTGTTAACCAAGTTGCTGTGGTGGCATTCGGTTATAAGGATAAAGACCAGCGCTTAGTTATTGATGACTCAAAGCCAGGGAAGGTAAGCAGAGATACCGTTTATATGGATCTGCAGGTGAATGAAAAGATTGTTTTGCGTAATATCTATTACGATTATAATAAATGGGACATCTTGCCTCAGTCTGCTCTAGAACTAGATCCGTTGGTGACCTTGATGAAAGAAAATCTTGAAATTAAAGTTGAACTTAGTTCACATACTGACAACAGAGGATCAAAACATTCTAATCAAATACTATCCCAAAAGCGTGCCGATGCAGCTGTTGATTACCTAGTTTCAAAAGGTATCGACCGTTCACGGATAACAGGAACGGGGTATGGTGAGTCACAACCTGTCAATAAGTCATCAAACAACATAGAGTTAACACCAGAGCAGCAGCGGGAAAATCGCCGAACCGAAATCTTTATCCCTGGTTTGTTGAGAGGCGAAGCTGTAAAGCAGAAGATAGGTGACTTCTCAGATGGAAAAGTATTGGTAAAATAGTTTCTTAATGGGGTGTGGCAAAAAATTTAGGTAACGATACCGAACTAATCTTTTGCGACTCAAATATCGAGTTCTTATTAATTAAGTGAAATACAGGATTGGTATAGGCATCGAAATACGATTGGATTTTTGAATTGGCTGGAATGGATACGTGAACGTAGTTCGTTTTAAGTTGATGCTTTGTAATGAAATTACACCACTTACTTCTCGATATCCCAGGAGCATTGCAGATTGCAAACTTTCCAATCTTTATTTTCAAAACCTTTTCAATTTTTGAGATTTCATAATCCATTTTAGGTACCTCCACCTGACAATGATCGCAGTCTGGATCATAGAACATGACCACCGTATAATCAAATTTTTTAGCAAACAGGTGCAGATCCTGAGGTGCATTGAGTGTGTCATTCAGGATGATGTTAAAACAAGTGTCTTTCTGCGTTAAGGCTAAGATTTTGGAGTATTGATCGAGATATTCTTTTGCTTTTTTTGTATCTGCAAGTTTACATTTTCCGTTCTTAAGGTGTTTCTCAATTAAATGAACATATCCATCTGCATTATTTAAGATATTTCGATTCCGCATAAGTTTAGTGAATAATTCAAATACAAAAGGGTATGCTTTAGTTTTGCAATCCACTTTAACTAAAATATCATCCATCCCTTTTCCAATTGAGTCCGCCGATTGTGGAAATGAAGATAAATACTCAAGAAGGATATTTTTATAGGAAGAAGTGAAAAATAAATTGGGCTCATTCAAATTAAATTGTTCAAGGAATTTCTTCCGCGCTTCATAGTCATTCTTGCTTGGTACATATTCATCTAGGGCATTAAGTGTTGTGAAGTGTTCAGCTAAAATGTCACTTGGCTTTAAGGTCTTTAAAGCTTTATTTCTGAAATTTAAAAGTGTATCTCGTTTTTCCTTGAAAAATTGTTCTTTCTCCTTGAGGCCAATCTTCCTTTTTAGTTGAATCTGAGCATATAACGAATCTAGTTTGCTGAATTTACTCTCTAAACGCTGGTAAGCAATAAAGATTTCATTTTGCTTGTTCGTACACTTTATATTCTCAAGTGGCTTATCTCCAGAGAAGGTAAAGGTCATCGAGTCTCGGTTGGCTAAGGTGAAATACACTTTCGACTTTGATTTAGGAAATTGAAGATAATAGATTCCTCCAACAATAGGCTTTATACTAATGCTTTTCAGATTTTTCTGATATGTTTTGATGGTGTCTTTTGGGATAAAATTTACTTCGTCAAAAACACAACCTTTCAGGTAAACCATGCTGTCAGCACTAGTTTTTATTCTGTATTTAACCTGATATTGTGCACTCAACAGAAATGGGAGTATCGTGAATAAAATCAATAGATTAATTTTCATGTATATTCTGTGTTGTTAGATTTAAGTTATTTTTTACCCTTTGATCCTGCATTGTTAAATCTTTAGAGCAAAAATGTATAGCTGGGTTATTCATTGATTGCTGCAAAACTCATTAAAATTGTTGTGTCCACAAAACTTACTCAATCTATTTTTTGTCTAATTCTAAGATTTTTCATCGCATAAAGATGTGGTGTTTAGTAATTTGTAGTGTGTTTTAAGGGTGAAGTTGTACTTTTAAAACCTAGTTCCTTTGACTTTTAAACTTACTTAGTCGAGCTAATTATCAAACTTAATCGATTTCTATTTTGAAAACTGTCGTTGTAATTGAGGATGATCATCAGATTGCTGAAATTCTTGAAGATCAAATTAATGGTCTCGATGGCTTTGTTTGTAGTAGTAAATTTGTTGGCCCTCTCTCTTTTTTAGCTCAGGACATCCCTTCTGATTTTGTATTACTCGACATCAGAATGCCTGAGATGAATGGCCTCGATGCCATACCATTGATCTTAGAGAAATATTCGAATGCAAATATTATTATAAATTCAAGTGTCGATGATTTGGATTCGGTATTTATGGCTTTAAAACTTGGTGCAGTCGGCTATATTAAAAAAAGTAGCGTTGGCCTCGATCTAAACCATGTTTTAACTATGATTGGATCAGGTGGTGCCTTTATGACTCCAGAGATCGCTAGAAAAGTCTTTGATTTTTTCTCCTCTTCGAAAAGTATAATAAATACATTGACAAGTAGAGAGCAGGATGTTGCTCAAGGGATATTGGATGGATTGAGTTACAAGTTAGTAGCTGCTAGACATTCTATAGCCATAAATACAGTCAGGATGCACATCAAGAATATCTACCAGAAACTGAAAATAAATAGTAAAGCAGAACTATTTAATCTGTTAAAGTAGGGTGGTTTTTTATCGGTCGGATTGTTGCGTGGGATTTAAAACCTCGATCCAAATAGGTCTTTTTTCTTGAGGAGATTGGCGAGTTCCGATTCGCTGTTGATGCTTAGCTTTTTGTAAATACTTTGAATGTCAATAGTGAAGTCGACTTCCGCAATACAGAGATTTTCCTTAATCTGCTCGTAGCTCATCCCATCCATCACACACCATACAATCCGTTGTTCTCTGATGGTGAGATTTTCGTTGATAATTTTTAGCGCTTTGTAAAAGGCAGAGACCTTTTTTGCAATATCTACGGTGAAATAGGTATCTCCAGAATCGATTAAGTTAAGCACTTTAACTTGATGAGAATCGCTTGGGCCCTTTGATTTTTTCATGCTTTTATTTACATTTTTACTACTGCAAATATTTGAATAACTTACCTGTACTGGAATCTGAAAATTGAGAAAGATGATCTTTTGACTGAAACTTGGTTTTTAATTAAAGTCAAAATTAAATTATTTTTTGGAAGATCAAAGAGCTTTTTAGTCGCATAATGATGTGTCACAGCAATGTAACTATAATGTAATCAGATCATCATAGTTTTTAAGGTGTGAGGGTAATAAATTTTAACTGTTTAGTTTGGCTAGCGTTATTTTCGCATCAGATTAAAGAGCTCAGCTTTGCTGTTAATGCTAAGTTTCTTATACAGATTCCGGATATGTGATCTCACCGTATCTATCGAAATAGCGTATTTGTCACCAATCATTTTATAGCTGTATCCTTCTAATATCCCATCGATAATATCCTTCTCTCTACTGGTTACACTTTCTTTTACAGTTCTTGTAGAATGATAAAACTCTGCCATTTTACGAGCTATATTAGGTGATATAAATGCACCTCCAGCTTGGGTGATCTCGAAAATTTCAGCTAGCTCAGCCTGCGTAGAGCCTTTGTAGATATAACCTATCGCACCAAGTCTTAACCCAGTAAACAAGGCATCTGTATCATCGACACTTGTTTGAATCAATATATTCGTTTCTGGAAATCGTTCAATAATTAAGGGAATGGCATCAAGGCCACTCATGTCAGGCATTAAGATATCCAGTAAAATATAATCAGCCTTGAGATTATTCGCTAAATAAGAGGTAGGACCGGGGAAGATACCGATGCAATTGTATCCCTTTATAAATTTGATCTTTTCACTTAGAATCTCTGCTAAATTAAGGTCGTCATCAATAATTACAATAGTTTTCATGTACTATAAGTTTCCAGTTGCGTTGTTAGGTTTTTGTTGGTTTAAAAATACTCTAATTATTGAATTATTTCAACCCTTTGGACATGAAATAACTCATATTTTTCAATAAAAATAATCCGTTGGTTCGGCAATAACTAGATCTTTTTACCTTTGAGCATTAAAAATTAGTTGTAATGAGATTTCTGCTTGTATTTACTTTATTCATTCTATTCCTGATTCGTTGTGCTGAAGAAA
>Ga0209829_10002980_pt1 | contig 12559 bp, 7 predicted proteins | sample C_140205_EF_Meta_FD_187311 | JGI IMG/M metagenome (GOLD analysis project Ga0209829, IMG submission 187311) | Freshwater microbial communities from Lake Croche, Canada to study carbon cycling - C_140205_EF_MetaG (SPAdes) (version 2) | ecosystem: Environmental > Aquatic > Freshwater > Lake...
CATTCTTGAAGGCTTGGCCATCGTTAAGGCTACCTGCACCAATCAGGTTTTCGAGCGCCTTTACCAGCGCGTTTACGAATCCATCCGTGAGGGCGATACCATCGTTCAGCCACTCAGAGAAAGCAAGCTCGTGGATGACATGGTGGTTAACATGATCGATGTCGGCGAGGAAACTGGCGACCTCGATACCATGCTTAACAAAGTTGCAGATATTTATGAAGAGGAAGTGAATATTCTTGTCGAAAGCTTGCTTAGCTTGCTCGAACCGATCATGATCGTGTTTCTTGGGGGCGTCATCGGCGGTATCGTTATTGCCTTGTTCATGCCCCTAATCGGTATGCTTGAAGGCTTGAGTAAATAAGGTACTTGAGATGGTTTTACAAGGATTCTTATTGCTCAACGAAGGGGTTGTGGATTCTTGAAAACCAAGTGTCCAGTTATAAAACCCCTTGAAAACAAGGGTGTAATGTTGTGAATCAAGTTTTCCGCGTTGATGCGGGTAGAATGAAAACGGAGGATCCAACTCATGTCGCATTTGTTAAAATCCAGATCTAGAAACTCAGCATTCACGCTGGTTGAGTTATTAATTGTAATTGCGATCATTGGTATCTTGGCCTCCCTCGCCACCGTGGGTGTAATGAAGGCTCTGGATAGAGGGAAATCAGTTTCAGCTCGTTTGGAAATAGGTCAGTTGGAAGCTGGGATATCTGCTGCTAAAACAGATTTAGGAAATGTTGAAGTTTTGCCCAGCATCTTAAAATTGTATCGCAGTAAATCTGCTTTTGAAACCGCTGCTAATTCAATAAATTTAGGGACACTACAACCATTAGATCCGATTGCAAAATCTTCCTGGATGTTTTTAACCAAAGCGTTTGGGAAAACGATTTCCGGGGAATCGGATGGAACTTCAGCAGATGTATTGGAATGGTTTGGCGCTGACCGAAACACGACTACAGGGGTTCTTATATCTCAAGCGGGTTCTTATTGGCCCGGGAATACTGCAAATCCGGTTACCCTTCAAGGGATGGAAGTATTAGTGTTTTTGTTAGGCGGGATTCCTGCGTTCGATAATGCAGCAAACAAAGTAACATTTCAAGGTTTTTCATCTGCAAGATTAAATCCTTGTGAAGTAAAACCAAATTCAAATTTAAAAAGAAAAGGCCCATACTATGAGTTTGACACAACAAGAATTGGTTGGACTAAGTTAAACAATTATACTGCGGGGGTTTATGCTTATAAGAACCCTTATGATGGCTACTATGCTTATTTTGCTAGCCCTGATTACAAAACTTTTTCAAACAATCCTATGGTGTTTAATGGGATATCTTTGTACCCTTTTAGAACTGGTACAGGCTTAAATCCCTATATAAATCCAAAAACATTCCAAATTATAAGCCAAGGTAAAGACCAAACTTTTGGTGCTGGTGGAATTTATGCCGCAGGCGCGGGAGATTATACTTTAGGCGGAGTTGGGTATGATGATATGGCAAATTTTGCACCTGACATTTTAGGCAAAAAAGATGAATAATTTAAATAACAGTGGCAATCATTCCTTGTTTAAACTGGTTCCGAGAAAACGACAGGGGTTTACTCTTGTTGAATTACTTATTGTGATTGCGATCATTACATTGCTCGCATCAATAAGCGCAGGGGTCGTATTTAAATTATTAGATACCCAAAAAAAAAGCACAACTGATACTACGGTAAAATTATTGCAGAATGCTATTAATCGTATTTCTACCAGTACTACTTCAAATGCCCGGCAAGATTACTTGAAAAGAAATAAATACTTTTTTCAATTAATTGCTAAAGATCTAACCAATGGTTTTTCTTCCCCGTTTGTACCACCAATGATCGGAATCATCGATCCAATTCGGGCAGGTGAACTAGTCTATGTAAACACTCAGTTGGCGCGAACTTTTCCTCAACGGATTACCGATTTTAAGCTGGTAGCCCCAGGCGATATTATTCCAGTTGAAAACAATATTCAGCTTCCTGTTGGTTTTCCGCCAAATAAACCCATTGTAAATATGGATTTTATACCCTTAACAAGCACTGATCCAAATGTAAGAAAATTTATTTCATTAAAGTATAATCAGAATAATGAACGATCGCCTTTACCCTCAACCATTAGCGAATTTGAAGGCAACCTAGCTGGATTTTATACCATAGCAAATAAAAATGATTCTGATCCTGCAATTGATCTGGATATTCAGGCAGCAGCATGTTTGTATTTTGCAATCGCTTCCCATCCGGAAGGCCTTAAAAAAGATGAGCTTAAATCTGCTGTCACTTCTTTAACCGTTATTAAAGGTTCAACAACTTATCAGATTCCTTACTTGTCTGATGCTTCTGGTAAACCAATTTATTTTCAAATGAACTATAAAGATGCAAAAGCTGCCTCAGGTAATGTTGAAAAAGAAGTTCCACAAGGCACAGTTTCCTTATCCTTGGTTTATGGCCAAGGGGGATAGAATGAACTCGCAACTGAATTGCCAGCAAGCTGAAATTAATCGTAAAGGGTTTACCCTTGTTGAGTTGTTAGTTGTTATGACGATTATGATCATTTTCGGTGCAATGACCGTCGCATTTTATCCTTCAGTTTCTTCTGATAATGAACTTTCTAGAATTGCAAATCAAGTTCAAGGGATGATTGTTGGTGCTAGGCAAACGGCTAGGCGCGAATTGGTAGCAACTGGAATCCGGTTTTTGCCTTCGAACAATCCCAATGTTTGTGAGCAACTATTGTTAATTCAAAAGCCAGCAGATATTTATGGGTATACCTTTGGGCCTATACTCTATCAGGCTGGGCCTTTAAATGTTAGTGGTGCTTCTTTTGTAGCTCCAGGTGCTGCTAATAATCCTTTGAAATATCAGCAATCAATGTCAGTCGTTCAGTTTCCTTACCCTGTTTGGTCCTCTTCTTCTGAAGAAGAATTGGTCAAAGAGGGCGATCTCATGATGAATTTGAATGAATTGCCCCCTAAGGCCTGCCGCATTTTAGGTAAACCAAATTCTGTAATATTTAATAATGGGCTTAATACTCAAATAAACACTGATTTTCCAATTGGTTCGTATCCCAGAAGTTGGGCTGATGTATTTGCACCGACCAATTTGGCATTGATTGATGTCGGAGATTATAACCCTTTTCAAAGTGGAAATGCTCCTGTAGCACCGACGCTTGCTTACCAACCAAAAAACTACCGGATCATTCGAAATCCTAGGGTTATACCCGGAGAAAAACCGATTGATTTGCCCGGAAATTTTGAAATTAGCTTGTTAACTCAATCGAGTTTTACTGTGTTTCCCACTGCTCAAACAACGTCTGGGGATCCAGCGCCTGTTCCTGTCACAGTAAATTTGTCGCGAGGATTTTCAGGTGAATTAGATTTAGTGTTTGATTCCAACGGCGCTATCTCAAGTCAATCCGCTTCTTCAGATGTTTACTTGTGGCTTCATCGGAAGGATTCAGAGATTGGAGATTTCAACCAAGATGCCATTATTTGTATTCGGAAGAAAAATGGGGCGGTTGGGATTTTCCCTGTAAACCCTTTGATTTACGGAACTGCTCCTAATTTTTATTTTGACCCTTTCAGCTTTGCGAAAAACCCTTCCAATGAGGGCTTATAATCGATGAAACGCAACGGCTTGACATTACTCGAAGTTCTGATTGCAATCTTCATTATGGGGATTGGGATGCTTGGGATTTTGGCTATGTTCCCTGTAGCTGCAGACATGCTAGGGCGTGCTATTAATAATAATCAAATGGCGGAAGGTATGGTAGGCGCCCGATCGGTGCAAGATAATTTTGATATTATCACTTCCGAGTTTAGCTATCTTCTTCGGAAGGCCCCAACCTATCAAATCGGTACGCCATACGATCCGGATGTACAAACTAGTTCTACCTATAAATCTGGTGGTGGGGGTGTAGGGGTATCTAATTTACCAGTGGGTTGGTTGGCAGGGGAACAACCGCAGACGGATTACCCCTTATATTTGTTTGTTGATCAGTATGCTGCAATGAGTAATGTTCGTAAATTTCTAAATACTGGCTTAGTCCCAGGTACTATAGGGGCAGGGCCAGGCGTCGATAATGCCTTTATACCCCAAATTGATTACCCAAATACTTTGCCACCAAAATTAAAAAAGTTTACAAACCTCACGATGAACCAATTTGCGGGAAGGTTTTTTACGGTCAATGGTGATGTTCTCTTGAATAAAGATGGCTTAGCTAATAAAGATGATGACAGTTCACCTGTAACTTTAGATAGGCCCGGAAGATTCACCCTTGCTTACTTTTATGAAAAACCTTTTCCCAGAAGTTTTTCAAATGTGAGTAATCGTTATATTATTGTTTTCAGAGATAGGGCCGAAACAGTTAAAGATTATCCATTATTAAAAGAAGATATTACTGCGCCTACTTTAAATCCAAATCTTACATCATTTGTAAATATTCCTGATCCAGGATTTGATATAAGGCCCAGACAATGGTTGGCTGCAACTGCTTTAAAATTTGGAGCAACCATGCCCCCAAGTTTGGTGGACTTTGTAGAAATCAAATCCGTAAATCAAAATCTTGCAAATGGCACATTCGACGTTGAAGTTAGTCCGCCAGTCCGTGGTGCAATGAACAGACTGTATTTCTTAACCGATGTCTCGTATGTTTTTTACACAGGAAGATAGGCATTTATGAATCAGCCTTCTGATAAATTGCCTTTGAATGTAAAGCCAGCTCATCGATCTGGTTTTACCATTGTTGAACTCCTGGTAGCAATGGCGCTGATTGTTTTCATGATGTCGATCATGAGTCAGGCCTTTGTGATCGCAACAACGGCCATGTCTGGTTTGAAAAAAGTTACAGATTTAGTTGATAAAGTAAGGCCAGCGATGGCGATTTTAGAACGAGATTTGGGGGCATATCATTTTGATGGTTCTAGAAGATTAAGTGATGCTGATTTCTGGAAAGATGGCCCGCCAACGGCAGGCTATTTCTCAGTTTGGCAAGATAAACCCAATTCTAATCATTATCCTTATCCTTATGCTAATTCAGGTACACCAGCATCTGAATTTAATAACGGAAGTGCTAATGCAACTTATGGAGAGGGAATTAAGGATGGGGTTGCATTTGCCTTGGCAAGTGCGGATGCCAATCATATGCTTGCCTTCACGGTAAAAGCAAATCCAGCACCAAACTCGACAAGTATAAGCCCTGATGATTATTTTGGGCTAAACCTCCCCTATGCCGGAATAGGTACAGATATCCAGCTTAACAATAAAATTAAAGGTACTCTTACCCAATCAAATCTTGGCAATGATTTAGCTGGTGTTTATTTTCCCGGTGCTGTTGGCTCAACTCTTGATTCAACGGGTAATAAACTCCTTAATTTTAGAAATCAAAGTTTATCTAATAATGGGCCTGGTAATGCTCAACGCCTTGAAAAACTTCTTACGGATTGGATGGAGGTTGCTTATTTTTTGAGAGATTCAGGTCGAAAAACTGATAATGGCGTGCCCATTTGTACTCTTTACAGACAGCATCGAATGTTATTACCACAAGCTAATTTAGTGAATAATAGTCAACTTTATTTAAATGACGACCCCGGTTCAACTTTAACCAATCCCTTGCAAGCCCTTTACAATATTAGTTGTTTCACCAATAATGATCCTGATAGGCCCCCTCTTCCTACCAATACCTCGGGTAATTTTTGGTACGCCGATTCGAAATGGCCATTAAAATTCAATACCCCTGAAACATTAACCATACCTTGGCGAAGGTTGGGCAAACGGCCATATAACCATGCTGGTGTTTCAAATACGACGAACGGACAGGATTTTTTCATACCTTACAATCTTCAAAACCCTAACCATCCTGGGGCCTATTCCGATGTGTTTTTGAACAATGTATTATCATTCGAAGTCAAGTTAATGGTTGACAATAGTATGAATTTTAAAAGCCTTTGGGAAACCGCCGGGGTTGATGCTAGAGATATTTCCAATTCTGCAAATATAAATGCGCCCGATAGATATCCTAGCCCAGCGGATACTCCCTATCAAAGCTATGGTTCAATTCCTTCTTACCCTGCTTTTGGCGGGGTCACTGATTTGTATAGGTATTATGGGTTTACTCGCCCGCAAACCTCCGCTTTAGCTTCTGACCCCTTTTGGAAAAGAACTGCAACATTAGACAGGGTAGCTTTTGATACTTGGTCGAAAAATTCTGATTTTGGTTCCTCTATTGACGTCTGGCACACAGACTCGATTCCGCCTGGGGCGCCTGAAAATTTAGAAACATATGATTCTGCAGTTTACCCGAAACCAAAAGGTCGAAGTGGTAGTTTACCTCCTTATGGTAATAGAACTCCGATTGATGGAAATCCAGTAAACTATGACCCAGGAGTTTCTATCGATCCTCTTAGTCAGGCTGCTAATGTGGTGCCGCACGGTGTACTTTCGCCGCCCTTTGACCCTGATTCGAATTCGTTGACGATTGATGCTGATGTAACTATTACTGGGCAACTAAATCATCCTTTTTATGGCCCCATTACAACTTTAGCGAGATTAAACGAACTGCTCGCCAGCCATCAAAATTACAAGTGGATGCCTAGTCCAGGGGCTGGCGTGGATCGAATTCCAATTTGGCAAAATTCATTCGTGGATGGAATAAAAGTTCCTCCTTTAACTCCATCTCCTGCAAGAATTTACTTTCCTAAAGGGCCACGGATTTATGCCATTCAAATTTCGATTCGAATTTATGATGAAAACACCAAAACCACTAAAGAATTTAAATTAATCCAAAGGCTATAAGCTTTGAAACTTAGATAAGGAGAATTTAAATGCTAATTAACAATAAAAAAAATCGCCGTCAAGGCATGATCCTTCTCGTAATCATTGCATTTCTTGCTTTATTTACCATTATGGGCCTTACCTACCTTCTTTATGCTGATGCCCAACTTCGTTTCAGTATTGATGAAATCAAGCGATTGGATAAAAGGAATTACCGATCATTTGATTTATCAACAGAGTACTTATTTAATTTTTTCTTGGAGCGATTTATTTATGATCAACCTGATCGCGAAGCAGATCCTTATGCTACCGCCACTGGGGGTATTAATTATGAACCACAATCGGTTTATAGTGCATTGCGTGGGCATAGCCTTGCAAGAAACATGTATGGGTTCAATGAACGAGTGGGAACTTATGGAGGTCAACCAGCAATCTTGGCGGGAGTAAATGACCGAGCTTTTTCAGGTTCCGGAAAACTTGCAAACAAACAAGTTACGATCCCTGGTACTTCGGTTACGGCTTCCGAACATATGTTGGTTAATTCCACTTATTTTAAATCTTTTGGCCAATCTCAAATCATAGATCCTGAAAGAGGCGCTCGATCTTCTTTAACTGTCCCTGCAAATTACTCAAGTTCTTGGAATGCCCCTTACACTTATCCCGACTACAACAATATTTATCTTGCTTGGCTTAGATCTGATGGTGCGCTTAATGCATATGGTTCTATGGTGATGAAGGCTTCTTTTTCTACCGAATCAACCTTTGGCAAAATGGATGCTTCAGGTTTGCCTTCTATTAGTTCAACACCCAACCCTAATTGGCTGAATGAGCAAGGTCGTTATATGACGATTAGGCCAAGGCCAGTGGATAATCTTATCCCTTCTGATTATGCCGCCGCCGCAGGAAACCAAGGGCAATTAAACCAAATCATTAACCAACGAATCTTGGAAGGAAATCTAATTCCATATCCCGGGGCAGATGGGATGGATGTTAAAAATTTAGAAAGTTACCCTGGCGGAAATGATAGTATTTGGATTGATGTGGGATCACCTGTTTTTTATAATATTGATGGCCGTAAAATTAAAATATTAATAGCACCCTTAATTTTGGAGTTAGATAGTCGAATTAATTTGAATGTAGTTGGTAATAACATGGTTGCTGGTAATCACGGCAGCAATCAGGGTTGGGGACCTTGGGAAATCAACCCGAAAAATATAAATAATGCTATCAACCCTACTCCTAAATTTCTTTTAAATGCTACATCTTTTCCTTTTTCAGAATTAGCAAAAGTTGATTTCAATGGGGGTAGAGACATTGCCCTTAGCGGCAATGTGCCTGGTAATTTTGGCCCTGTGGTTTATCCTGGCCAAAATAAAGCTGGGACCAGCGTTACTTCTTTTCAAAGTTTCCCCAGTTTTCCCCCTGCAAATTTTGGCAACTTAGGGGTTAGTGGAGACCCGTATGAACTTCGGAACCATGCATCCAAATGGAATCCTCTTTCCGTTGGTGGCATGTTCTACAGTACCAATGATTTGCAAAACCTTGTTCGATGGACGGGGAAAGGTAGTAGCCCCAGTGGATCTGGAATTGCAACTTCGGTTCCTGCAGTATTTGGCACCTCGGATCCTTCTAATGTTACTTATTTGAAAAACCGTAACCTTGTTACCTCGGTAAGCATTGATTTTTCTAAACCCGGATTTGTTCCTTATTTTGCTGATAGTTCTGCAAATAATTATCAATTGGCAGCAAACACTTATTACCCAAAATCCACTAACCCAGAAAAATACCTTTCAACCAACGCACTTCCTATAAATCAAAACCTTTCGGATTTTGATTTGACAGTGCCTCGATCTATGGCTTCTTTGCTTACCAAACTCGACCTTAGCCGAACCCTTACTGCTTACCCAAGTGTGAGTACTGCCTTTACAAGTGCTGTTGGTGGTGGGGGCGGCCGTTATCTAAATAATACTGGGTATACCTCTGCAGTATCAGACAGGCAAAATTTTGCATTGGATATATTTACTGCGCTTCTCAAAATTACTGGTGCAAAGGATATGTCTTCATCTGCCATTCCATTGCAAGGCGTTGGTGCAACGGATTCGGATTATGAAACCAATCGTTATTTGGCGCAACTTGCAGCAAATATAGTTGATTATATCGATAACGATGATGTTATGACGGAGTTTATTTGGAAAAAAGATCCTGCAGCAACACCAGACCCTACCAAGCATGAGCGAGTTTATGGTGTGGAGCTTAACAAAGTTGTTTTAAATGAAGTCTATGCGGAAATCATCAACGACCCTAACGACACTTTTCCTGAGAAACCTGCGAATTCCAATAAGTTCCCTGCAAGCTCAGATAAACCTTTTCAAGTTCATTTTTGGGTTGAATTAGTGAATCCTTTGCCTGCCGCCACGGCAGTAGGTTCCTTGGTTAACCATGCAATACTTGAACAAGATCCACGCGCTGCTGCAGGGGATAGTTCGGTGTACCAATTAGAAATCCGCGATCAATCTGCTGTAGATGACATCTTTAAACCCGATAACCCACTTGGTTTAACAAGGCGAGATATGGCTGGTAAAGATCGAAGTAAGGGTTTGGTTTCTAATTTCCAGCCCGCTGTAGCAGGAGGGGCTGGAGTAAACTTACTAGCCCCTGCAGCAGGGAATTATTTGGGAACAGAAAATGCCGCAAATGGTTTTATTATTCTTGGTTCTAACATTACTTTTCCAAATGACGGGGCTATGGCTGCAGATATGCCAAAACCCTATTCCGATGTCAACAAAATCGCAAACATTAAAAAAGACGAGTTGAAATACACAATAGCCATTGAAAAACCAGCAGGCACCCCTGATTCTGATTACGATAAAGCCACTTTTACCACAACTTTGCAAACTAAAAACAAGCCTTCCCTTGTTTTAAGACGGTTGGCAAATCCATATATGCCACCCCAGACTGATGCGGCACAGGGTAATTATAACCCTTATGTAACCGTGGATGTAATGAATGATATCAAAATAAATGATGCGGCAACGAATGCCACCGATGATAAAAAAGCTGTCCCTCCTGCCGTGGATAAACGATCAAGCGTTGTTAGGCAGCAGCCTTATCAAGAATCTGGTAAAAAAGATGTTGGAGGATTATTTGATGTTCCAACCAATATGACCAAAGATCTTGTTAAACAACCACAGCATACTTTTTTAAGGCAGAATGGAACATTAAATGAAGCTCCGGGGGGTATAAATGTTCCGGACTCCTTGTTGCAACTTCCTTTTACTCCGATTTCGCATTTGGATAGGCAGTTAGTAAATCCCATTGAATTGCTAGAGGTAGCTGGCTGTAAACCTGCAGAAGTTACCCGAAGATTTATCAATGAAAATGATACAGCCAATATGACTGCTTCCATTTTTAAAACTCAAAACAACAACAACTTTTATGGCCACAAGATTCCTTGGATGGATGACCAAAACCGGCTTTTGAGGTTTTTGGAATTAGCAAGTCCACAAATCAGATTCGCTGGCACTTCGATTGGTGGCAAAGAGTTTGGCAAAGTCAACATTAATGGTGTATGGGATAAGGAAACTTTTAGAGCTTTGGCGGATGCATCGAACAATATAAATGGTTTTACTGAAGCAGAGGTTGATGCTGTTTTTCAACAAATACTTGATAGTAGATCCCCAATTAAGGATACTACTACTACCCCTAATAATATGCCGGGCCCTAATGATAAGCCTTTTTGGGGGTTTGGTGTTGGTGGTACAACTGGTGCTGATGATTTGTCTTCAGGAGCTAGAGGTGTCGACAATAGTTTTTTAAGGCTCAACAGTTTGCCGCTTGCGCCAAATGTTCCCACGGGTGTATTTGACTTGCCGGTTAACGATACTAGTACCCCATCCATTAAGAGGAATTCTCTTCAACAAAAAGAATTACTTTCAAAAATTTCCAACAGTGTAACCACCCGAAGTAATGTATTTGCTGTTTGGCTTACCACTGGTTTTTTTGAGGTTACTGATGACTCCACGCAACCGCCAAAACTTGGTGCGGAAATCGGCATTGCTGATGGTACTAATATTAGGCACCGTATGTTTGCAATCTTGGATCGAACTAATATGAAATCTTTCACAACCAATTTAAAAGGGACCGGCTTAAGTGATATTTCTTCGGGTACACCAGGTCTACTGACCCTTACTAATGTTTTTGGTGTTGGCAACTGCCCAACAATCACGGCAGGGATGACTGTTACAGGGTGGGAAACAGATTGGTCTAATGCAAGTGGGTTTATGCTTAATGGTCAACCATGGGTTATTAGAGAAAATATGATGCTAACTTTTGACCCGGATTCGCCTGGGGAAGAAACGGTGGCATTAATAAAAAATACAACTACTGGCAAACTGGAGGCGAAATTTAAAAAAACGCATGGAGCTAATTGTATAATCATTAACCGTGGAAATCCGGGGCCTTGGCCTTTTTATAACCGTGGAGTGGACCCTGTAGTGATTACTAGTTCCGTAATTGAATAAACCCCTAACAAGGTGTGTTTTACCCGAATAGGGAAAATATTTGTGTTTTCAAGCTTTGTGAGTTAAGATTGAAGTGTTGTTATTCTTTATTTTTTATTAGGAGCTTACCCATGTTTAGGAAATTAATCAGCCATCGGAAGGGGTTTACCCTGATCGAGCTACTGGTGGTTATTGCCATCATTGCTGTGCTTATGGGACTTATGTTGCCTGCAATTCAAAAAGTTAGGCAGACTGCTGCTAGAATGCAGTCTATGAATAATCTTCGAAATATTGGGCTTGGATTTATTAACTTGGCTAGCGGATTAAAGTCTGGAAGTTTGCCGGCCGGATGGGATGGATCAAAAAGTCCTTTTTTTCATCTGCTTCCTTTCATTGAACAGGAAAATATTTATAAAAATAATAACACTACAGCAGCGATTCCAGTATTTTATGTGAGTCTTGATCCTACTTCGGATAATACCCAGCCTTATACCAGTTATGGTTTAAATGCCCTAGTTTTTACTCAGGGTTTTATTCGCTATCCACTTAATACATCTACTGCGGCTATTCCTGCTTACACCACCGCGGCTGCTGGAGTCTACACGCTTAATTCTAGCGCAGTTCTTGGCTATGTGGCTACAACTCAAACAAGCTTAAGAGATAATTTGATTTCTGCAATTTTGGGTGTGCCTCTTTCATCGGCTGCTAATGTAACCGCAACAACATCTGGCAAACCAAAATGTTTGTCCCAAACTAGACTACCTGATGATTTTAAATCGGGTTCATCTAATACAGTTTTGGCCTTTGAACGATACGCAATTGCCACAGGTACCGGAAATAATCATAATTGGAACGGTAATAATGTAACAGTAAATGTTGCTTTAAATTATGATAGCTCCGGTAGTTACTCCCTTGGCGGTGGGGCAGCAGGTTTTCCGTTTGAAACCCCTGGGTCTGCCAATGCAACTACTGTAATAACAGATAATTCAGCACAATCATTTATTTTTGGGCCAGTTGCAGTTGTCCTTGCAGATGGCAGCACTCGAACTGTTTCTAATCAGATAACTAATACAGTAGCTGAGCCTAATTGGCTAAGGGTTTTTAATCCTCGTGCTGATGGCGCTGTTTCATTCGGAGATTAGTTTTTTTTGATTAACCCCAAAGGCCCGAGGGAATATTTCCCGCGGGCCTTTTTTTATTCCTTATCATTTCCCAACTCTTTTATTGCAGCTGCAATAAACTCTGCGAATTATCCCTCTATTTAGCCTGTTTTTCTA
>Ga0209829_10002981_pt1 | contig 12557 bp, 9 predicted proteins | sample C_140205_EF_Meta_FD_187311 | JGI IMG/M metagenome (GOLD analysis project Ga0209829, IMG submission 187311) | Freshwater microbial communities from Lake Croche, Canada to study carbon cycling - C_140205_EF_MetaG (SPAdes) (version 2) | ecosystem: Environmental > Aquatic > Freshwater > Lake...
GGCTTGAAATGGCCATGGTGAACCCATCGGGCTTCCTCACACAGGCGGTTCGGGGCGTGGGCCTGTTCAAGGAGCCCCTGCCCCTGCGCATCATCGCCATGTATCCGAGCTATGACCGCTTCGTCTTCACGGCGCACCCTAGGACAGGCCTCAAATCCCTGAGGGATGTGAAGGAGCGGAAATATCCGCTGCATGTCTCCGTCAAGGAGGATGTCACCCATTCGACCCGCGTGTTCATCGATCAGGCGCTCGCCTTCTATGGTTTCAGCCTCGCCGACATCGTGTCCTGGGGCGGCAAGCTCAACCTGACCGGCGCACCTGCGGATCCGCGGCGCGTCTCGGCTTTGAATGCGGGCGAGTTGGACGCCATCTTCGACGAAGGCCTGCCAGTATGGCTTGATATGGCCGTGAAAGGGGGCCTTCGCTTCCTCGACCTGGAGCAGGACCATTTCGCCTATCTGAACACGCTGGGCTGGCGGCGGGTGCTGCTGCGCAAAGGCGAATGGAGCGCGCCCGAGGATCATTGGTGCATCGACTACAGCGGCTGGCCGCTCTATGCGCGCGCCGATCTGCCTGAAGACCTCGCCTACAGGGCGGCGAGGGCGGCGGTGGCGCGGGCGCCGGAAATCGTCTGGGAACCCGAATACCGGGGCGTCCAGGAGCTCTTCACCGAGGGAGATTCAAGCCCGATGGATGTGCCCCTCCATGCGGGCGCAGCGCGGTTCTGGCGCGAATATAATGGGGGCTAGATCGGCGGCTGGAGCGATTTTGCTTGAAATCGCTCCACACCGCAATCACTTCTCGCGCCAAGCCTTGTTAACCTGATCCATCAGGGGCTTGGTGAGATAGGAGAGCGCCGTTCGTTCGCCGGTCTGGATAAAGCTTTCAACCGGCATGCCGGGGAGCAGCTTCAATCCATGCAGACGCTCCATCTCGCTGTCGGAGACGCTGAGGCGAAGGGTATAATATGATGCGCCCGATTTCGGATCCTGACTGACGTCGGCGGAAATCCGGCTGACCTCGCCGGTCACCTGCGGGGTTGTGCGCTGGCTGAAGGCTGAAAAATGCATGGAGGCTGGCTGGCCGATATGCACCTGGTCGATGTCCTGCGGCGCGATCCGCACCTCGGCGGTGAGCGCATCCGCCTCCGGCACGATCAGCATGATCGGCTCGCCCTGGGGCAGGATGATGCCGCCTACCGTATGGGCTGTAAGCTGATGCACGATCCCGTCCTGAGGCGAGCGTATGTCGATGCGGCGCAACTGATCTTCCGCAGCGATCTTCTTCTCAACATATTCGGAATTGCGGGCGCGAATATCAGACAGGTTCTTGCTGACCTCCGAACGAAGATCCTGTTCAATCTGCAGGATTTGCAATTCGGTCTCGGTGATCTTGCCGCGCGTCTGGGCGATGTTGGAGACGAGTGCGCCCCGCTCTCCCTCCAGGCGAGCCGCATCGCGCTCCAGTGAGGTCACGCGCGTGATCTGGACGAGGTTTTTCTTCCAGAGTTCCCGAACGCCGACAAGCTCCTCGCCGATCAGCTGGATTTCACGTCCTTTGGCCGCGACCTGATCTTCAAGCCCGAGGATCTGCTCCTTGAGCTGGGAAATGCGCTCTCTGAGCTGCGCCCCCTGCCCCTGGCGCGCAGAGCGACGGTTCTCGAAGAAGCGGCGCTCGCCCTCGACCACACGCACCACCTCGGGATCCCCGATGCGAGCCAGAAGATCGGCTGGAAAATTCACCCCGTCCGCGCCATCCCGCTCGGCCTCATTGCGCGCCTGCTGGGCGGCAAGCTCATCGAGCGCCTTGGTGACGATGGCCAGGCTGGCGCGCGTCTGAGTGTCGTCAAGGCGGACCAGAATATCGCCCGCCTTCACCCTGTCGCCATCTTTCACGCGCACCTCACCGACAACGCCGCCGGTGGGATGCTGGACCTTCTTGACATTGGACTCGACGACCAGAGACCCGGGAGCCACAATGGCTCCGGCGATCTCCGTGGTGCTGGCCCAGCCGCCAAGACCAAGCGTCAGAAATACGGCGACACCGGCGCCGCCAAGAAGCGCGCTGCGCATGCCCGCGCTGGTTTTAGATGCAGAAGGCGTCATGTCCCGGTCCCCAAGGCTACTGGCGCGAGTGGCTGGGCCACCGGGCGAAGAACTTTGCGCAACACTTCGTCACGCGGACCGAATGCCTTGGCCTCGCCATTGGCCATCGCCAACACGAGATCGACCGTCGCGAGGGCGCTGGGCCGATGCGCCATGACCACGGCGATCCCGCCCCGCTCGCGCACATTCAGAATCGCCTTGGTGAGGGCCTGTTCGCCATCAATATCGAGACTCGAGTTGGGCTCATCAAGCACCACGAGGAAGGGATCCCCATAGAGCGCGCGGGCCAGGGCGATGCGCTGCCGCTGACCGCCGGACAAGGCGACGCCGCCATCGCCCAGACGCGTATCATAGCCGTCGGGAAGGTGCACGATCATGTCATGCACGCCCGCCTGCTGGGCCGCCCGGATGACCGCCTCCGGGTCGGGCTTCACCTCGAAGCGCGCGATGTTGCGCGCGATGGTTCCGGGAAACAGCTCCACATCCTGCGGCAGATAGCCGATATGACGGCCAAGGCCTTCCTGCGACCATTGGGTGAGGGCAGCGCCGTCAAGCCTCACAGCGCCCCGCTGAGGGCGCCAGACGCCGACGAGGGCGCGGGCAAGGGATGATTTGCCTGAAGCGCTTGGCCCGATGACGCCTAAAGCGCTGCCTGCCTTGAGCTCGAAGGACATATTGGCGACCACCACGCGCGCAACGCCGGGGGGGGTCAACACAAGCCCTTCCACCGTCACGGTCTCGCAAGGCTTCGCAAGCGGCAACGGGTCCGGCTGCTCGGGAAAAGCGGTGAAGAGTTCGACAAGGCGCTTCCAGCTCTGACGCGCCGCGCCAAAAGACTTCCACTGGGCGATCACCTGTTCAACCGGCGCCAGCGCGCGGGAGGTCATGATGGACGAGGCGATGATGACGCCAGAGCTCGCCTCCCCGTGAATGACGAGAAAGGCGCCAAGCCCCAGGATGCCGGACTGGAGAGCCGCGCGCGCGGCCTTGGAGAAGGCGGACAGGCCGCCAGAGACGCCGCTGGCGCGCTCCTGCGCATCGAGATGCTTCTGGTTCGTCTGTTCCCAGTCAGCCGCCATGCGGCCGCCCATTCCAAGAGCCGCCACCACCTCCGCATTGCGCCGACTGGTCTCCATCAGACCGATGCGCGACGCGCCGAACTGGGTGGCTTCCGCAATGGGCTTCTTCGTGAAGACTTCAGCGCAAATGGTCAGGGTAACCAGCATGATGGCGCCGCCGATGGCCGCTATGCCGATCATCGGATGAAACAGAAAGCAGATGCCGAGGTAGAATGGCATCCACGGCAGATCGAACAGCCCGAGCGGACCGCCCCCCGCCAGAAAACCGCGGACTTGATCGAGGTCACGGATGGGTTGCTGGCCGAGCGTTGCGCCCCGGCCCGTCATTGGAAGCTGCATGACCAGCTGGAAGATACGCGGGCTCAACCGCTCATCCAGCGACCGCGCCATGTAAAGCATTATTCTGCCACGAAAATAATCGAGCGCCGCCTGCCCGGCGAAGAGCACCGCGGCGAGGAACGACAGGGCCAGCAAGGTAGGAACGCTGCGGCTCGGGATGACCCGGTCATAGACCTGAAGCATGTAGAAAGAGCCAGTGAGGTAGAGGATGTTGATCAAGGCGCTGAACAGCGCCATCCCCAGAAAAGCCCCACGGCATGCGCTGACCGCCCCAAGAAAATTCCGAGGCGTTGGGGGGCGCGCCCCAGCCGAACCTGCGGTCACAGACATGGCGAAATCCTCTTGGTGACAGATACGCGAAACGTGTTTTCCGACGGCCCGGACAAGGCGAACGCAGGCTTCAAAAAAACATCCATGAATATCAAATCCCAAAATCAGCATGGATCCAACGTCTGGCGCTTATTACCGCAAATTCCATCAAAAATCAATTTCTTTGTTACCCTAACATCCAATTCGCTCACGGAGCGCCGCCTTTGCGATCCGAACTTGAAAGAGGAATTAGCTATGATACAAACCACTGAATATATTATATTTTATTAACATGCTTTCGCCCGCGCCGTTTTAATTTCCGCCGCCTTTTCCGTGATCTTTTTGTCTGGGTCTGCGCAATAAAGAGGGACAGTTTACATTATTGCTAAACTAAATAGTGGTAGTTACCCGACGCCGATCCGGCAGCCCCAATGGTGAACGGCGCCCATTGACCGCGACGTCAGCCAACTGCGGCGCCGTTACGTCATGAGGCATGTTAATTAATTGAAAAATTGCAGTAAAATAGATTTTCTTCAGTCTGCGAATCTCGCTCGATCGCAGGATCCGTGTTCATGCTCTCCAATGACAACGCTTGACAGACGGTCCGCGAAACGATTCTTTGGCGCAACGCTCGGTCATCGGTGAAGCAGCCGGGCCCAACTGGATGTTACACATGGCGGTAAGGTTGATTTCGGCGAAGCGGTTCGCTGACCCAAGAGGCTGGTTTTCTGAGGTCTACAACGCCAGAATCTTCGCTGACCGTGGCGTGGAAGACACATTCGTCCAGGACAACCAGTCTTTTTCTGTGGCCCGCGGCACCATACGCGGACTGCACTTTCAGGCCCCGCCTCATGGGCAAGCCAAGCTTGTACGCTGCCTGAGAGGCGCCATTTTCGATGTGGCGGTGGATATAAGAAAGGGCTCGCCAACCTATGGCCAATGGGTCAGCGCAGAGCTTTCGCAGGAAAATGGCGCGCAATTGTTCATTCCCGCAGGTTTCGCCCATGGGTTCATGACGCTCGAGCCCGATACAGAGGTCTTCTACAAGGTATCGGACTTCTATGCGCCCGCTTGCGATGGCGGATTACGCTGGAACGATCCCACCATCTGCGTCGCATGGCCCGCACTGAAAGGCGACCTGCCGCATCTGTCCGAAAAAGATGAGAAGCTGCCGTTTCTGGGCGAATTCGACAGCCCTTTCGCCTACGATGGAACTCCATTGTCCCTCATCGAAGCCTGATCTACGGGAATTGCTAAATGCGGATTGTCATCACCGGCGGCGCCGGATTCATCGGGTCCGCCCTCGTCCGGCATTTGCTCGGGGAGAGCGGTCACGAGGTCCATGTACTGGACAAGCTCACCTACGCCAGCACCCTTGCTTCCCTTGAAAGCGTCTCGGACAATCCCCGTTATGGGTTCACGCAGGCGGACATCTGCGATGCGGCCGCGGTCAAAGGCGTCCTTGAACGGGTCGATCCCGACGTGATCGTGCATCTTGCGGCTGAATCCCATGTGGATCGCTCCATTGACGGGCCCGGCGCCTTCATCGAAACCAATGTGGTGGGCACGTATGTGCTGCTGCAAGCCGCCCGCGCCCATTGGGAGAATTTGCCCGAGCCCCGCAGATCCGGATTCCGGTTTCATCATGTATCTACGGACGAGGTCTTCGGCGCACTGACCGATGACGGCTATTTCACCGAGGATACGGCTTACGATCCCCGTTCACCCTATTCTGCGTCCAAGGCGGCCTCCGATCATCTGGTGCGGGCCTGGTGGCACACCTATGGGCTGCCGATCACCATGACGAATTGCTCCAACAACTATGGGCCCTATCATTTTCCCGAAAAGCTGATTCCGCTGATGATCGTGAAAGCGCTGGCGGGAGAGCCCCTGCCCGTCTATGGCCGTGGCGAGAACGTGCGCGACTGGCTCTATGTCGACGACCACGCCCGCGCCATACGGGCGGTTTTCGAGCAGGCGGCCCCGGGCTCGACCTACAATGTCGGCGGCCGCGCCGAACGCAAGAACATCGAAGTGGTGCAAGGCGTTTGCGAAGCTCTGGACCGTTTGCGCCCGCGCGCCGACGCAAAACCCTATGCCGAACAGATTTCCTTCGTGACAGATCGGCCGGGGCATGATTTCCGCTACGCCATCGACTGCCGCCGGATCGAGCAGGACCTGGGATGGGCGCAGACGGAGACGTTCGAAAGCGGTTTGCTGAAAACGGTCGGCTGGTTTCTGGATAATGAAGACTGGTGGCGGACCATTCTGGAGCGCAGCTACACAGGCCAGCGGCTGGGCTTGAAACAGCCATGAGAGACGTGCTGGTCACAGGCGGTTCAGGCCAGGTGGGCGGGGCGCTTCTTGCGGCGGCGCCTGCGGACGATTTTCGTTTCGTGGCTCTTGGCAGGGACGCCCTTGATCTGTTGGAACCCGCGTCTTTCGCCAGCGTCCTCGCCTCGCGCCCATGGGCCGCGATCATCAACGCCGCCGCCTATACGGCGGTCGACAAGGCCGAGACGGACGTAGAGTACGCTTGGCGAATCAATGCCCTGGCGCCCGCTTGCCTGGCGCGGGAGGCCGCCCTTGCGGGCATTCCGCTCGTTCATGTCTCTACCGATTACGTCTTCGACGGCGCCAGTCGGCGTCCCTATGGCGAAAATGACCCCGTAGCGCCTCTGGGCGTCTATGGCGCCAGCAAGGAAGCAGGCGAGCAAGGGGTCCGCACGGGTGGAGGACGCAGCGTCATCGTGCGGACGTCCTGGGTGGTAAGTTCTTCGCGGGCAAACTTTCTCAAGACGATGCTTCGCCTGGGCGCGGAGCGGGACATGCTGCGCGTCGTTGCGGATCAATATGGCGCGCCGACGTCGGCGACTGATCTTGCCGCCGCGCTCGCCCATATCGCACGCGCCCTCGCCAGCAAAGCGGAGGCCCCGACAGGAACCTTTCACTTCTCCAATGCGGGCGCAACAACCTGGGCTGATTTCGCCACCGAAATCTTCCGCCTGTCCGCAGCGCGCGGCGGGCCCTCCGCAGGGGTAGAGCCCATCACCACGGCGGATTTTCCCACTCCTGCCCGGCGCCCAGCCTATTCGCTTCTCTCAACGGATCGCATAAAGGCGGTTTACGGCGTTTCGCCGCGAAACTGGCAGGATGCGATCAGTGACATCATCGACGAACTCATCCCATCGAGGACTCCATGAAGGGCATCATTCTGGCCGGCGGCTCCGGCTCGCGCCTGCATCCCGCGACGCTCGCCGTGAACAAGCAACTCCTGCCGATCTATGACAAGCCGATGATCTATTATCCCCTGTCGGTTCTCATGCTGGCCGGAGTCCGGGAGACGCTCATCATCTCCTCCCCTGAATATCTGGCCAATTACGAGGATCTTTTTGGCGATGGATCGACATGGGGAATAAAGATTTCCTATGCCGTGCAACCACGGCCTGAAGGTCTGGCGCAGGCCTTCGTCATCGGCCGGGACTTCGTCGGCTCCGACTCCGCCTGCCTCATCCTAGGCGACAATGTTTTCTACGGCGCAGGGCTTCGCGGCAAGCTCAAGCGGGCGGCGGCCAAAGCCAGGGGGGCGACGGTCTTCGCCTATCATGTCGAGGATCCCGAGCGTTACGGGGTCGTCGCCTTCAATGCTGAGGGAAAAGCGACGAGCATCGTTGAAAAACCCAAGAACCCGCTTTCTCCATGGGCTGTCACGGGCCTCTATTTCTATGACAACCGCGTCCTCGACATCGCCGCTGACGTGAAGCCATCGGCCCGGGGCGAATTGGAGATCACGGACATCAACCGCGCCTATCTCGAACTGGGGGAACTGGAGGTCGAGCGTCTTGGCCGCGGCTATGCATGGCTCGACACTGGCACACATGACTCCCTCATCGAGGCTGGCGAATTCGTGCGCACGATCCAGAAGCGGCAAGGCGTTCAGGTGGCCTGCCTTGAAGAGATCGCATTCGAAGAAGGCTTTGTCGATGCGGCGCAAGTGCGCGCGCGGGGCGAACTGTTCGCCAAGACCGCCTATGGACAATATCTCCTGCGGCTCGTCAGGGAATGAGCGCTTCTGAGCGCTAACGCGACGAAAAGACGGCTACAATCCGGGTTCTGATCTGGTCGGCCAGGGTTTTCGCGTTTCGTATCTCCGCATCGCGGGCGGCCCGCACATTGGCGAAACGGTTGCTCGCGCGGTCATAATCGGCCAACGAGATGACATAGCCTTCCGTCATCGGTTTGCCGCCCGCAACCGGGATCAACTTGTAATCGGCACGTACGGAGAGCGAATTCGCAGTAGCCCGCCCGGTCACTGTATCAATCAACGAGGTCTGCCCGGATTGGGAGAAGGTGATCGTCAGTCGGTACTTAGGGATCGGCTGATCCCCCGTCCCATTGAGTAGAAAGTGCAACTCCTCGGTCATGTAATGCCCAAGGCGGCCAGGAACAGGCTCCACCGCGATGGACTGCAACTCGCCACGCATGTCGAACCCGCCGCCGGGGGCGTAAACTGGCTGGAAACACCCCCCCAGACCCAGGGACAGGCTGAAAGCGGCGGTGAGACGGATGACGGCCCGCATTGAACAGATGTCCCGCAATTTAACCTCCATGCGCCCAAATCTGACCAGGCTGCGAAACTCAACCCGCGAGAAAAAGAAGCAGGCGCCGCCACCAGGTCCATGAACGCGACATGGAGCGACCCTAACACTCCCGGCTTTATCTTTACAGAGGTTTTGATCCAGCTGCTGGATCCTGTCTGGCGACCAATTGGTTCAATGGGAAAATATCCAATTCGACATCAAGTCAAGTTAGATACAATCATGAAAATCTCTGATTTTGAATAAATAAAACAAATATTGCAAATAAAAATTATTATTAAAAATTAAATACGGAATTTATACTTTACTACAAGATATTATTTTCTATTATAAACGTCATCAAACCGAACAATATCATCTTCACCAAGATATGATCCGGTTTGAACTTCGATCAGCTCGAGGTCGATCTTGCCGGGATTGGCGAGTCTGTGAACCACGCCCATTGGCAGAAAAATTGATTCATTTTCGTAAACGGACTTCACCGCCCCATCAATCGTCACCTCGGCGGTCCCATGTACGACGACCCAGTGCTCAGCCCGGTGGAAGTGCTTCTGGGAGGACAGGCTTCCATTGGGGCGAACCACGATACGTTTGACCTGATGGCGCCCACCAACATCAATCGACTGATAATATCCCCAGGGGCGATAGACCCTCTTGTGTTCGATCGTTTCCTTGCGCCCCCGCAGGTTCAATTCCGCGACGAGATCCTTGACCTTGTCAGCCTGGGCGGCGCTGAGCACGAGCGTGGCGTCATGGGTGCTCACGACGATGATGTCGCTGACCCCCAGAACGGCGGTCAGCCGGTCGGGTGAGCGCACCATGACATTCCGGGCGCCCATGATGACGCCATCGCCCACAATGGCGTTCCCCGCCTCATCCCGCGTGGACAAATCCATGACCGCAGACCAGAGCCCGACATCCGACCATCCGATGTCGGCGCGCATAACAACAGCCCGTCGCGTGTGCTCCATCACGGCATAATCAATGGACGTCCTTGGCGAACTTGTGAGGGCCTCGAGTTGCAAGACGCGAAATTGCAGATCAAGTCGCGAGTGGGCGACAGCCTCGGCGGCGGCGGCGGCGATCTCGGGGTGGAAGGCGAGCAATTCATCTTTCATCACATCGGCGCGGAACAGGAAATTTCCCGAATTCCACAGATAGCCTTCGGCCATAAAGAGCTGGGCCATCTCCTTGGTCGGCTTTTCGATAAACGCCTTCACGCGCCTCATGTTCGCTGTTGAAGCGAGGGCCTCGCCAGGCTGGATATAGCCATACCCCGTGGCCGGGTGATCGGGATGTATGCCGAGGGTGACAATATGGCCATCAGACGCGGCGGCGGCTCCCTCCGCGCATATGGTCACAAAGACATCAGGTAGCCTGACCATATGATCGGCGGCGAAGATGCCAACAATCGACTGCGGCCCCCGCTGAAGCGCCAATTCGGCCGCTACAGCGACGGCGGTTGCGGAGTCCCGGCGCACCGGCTCCAGCACGATCTCGGCCTCCATGCCGATCTGGGCCAACTGCTCGGCGACGAGAAAACGATAATCCACATTGGTCAGGATCACCGGACGCTCGAAGACCGGCCCCGCAAGCGTCAGCATCGTGCGCTGGAAAGTGGACCTGGCGTCGAGCAGTGGAATGAACTGCTTGGGCAAACTCTCTCTGGATTCGGGCCACAGACGGGTCCCGGACCCGCCGCACATCACGACCGGAAGAATTTTTTGCATAACCGCCCCACCGAACCAATATCGTATCAATGTTAGCAGATCGGCGAGCGAAGCATAGTCAACTGCAAAGTCGTCAATCGACATTCTGTTTCAGCGAGCCGCGCAAGAAGTCCGCTGATTTGCGCCCCCATGAGCGTCATTTCCCCAGTTTGCGCCTTTTCAGATCACGTTAGGGCTCCCCAAGCGCTTCAAATTGGCGCAAAGTCCCTCCAAGAGGCGCCGAAAGCGCGCCCTGAGAGTCGAAAGGGAGAGCAAATGTTACGTCGCCAATTTCTACGTTCCATTCCGATCGCCGCCGCAGCTGGATTGAGCAGCGCTGGCCTGGCGGGCGCCGCCGATACCTTCCCCCATGGCGAGCCCCACATGAAGCGCTTCGATGACCAGCGCTGGGTGCTCGACAATATCATCCAGGCCAATGGAATCGACTGGGATCAGGGCCATACCGGCGTATTGCTGCGCGCCTGCGGCCTCGCCGTCCAGGGCGATATGGCGGGTTTGCGCCAGCGGGTGAAGAAATACGCAGACATCGTGCCTGCCTTCGAGGCGCTGGCCCGGCGGCGCGAGGCGCTGGCCGAGGAGCATCTGAAGAACGAGGAGCCCCTGCCCGCCCGCGACAATTTCTACATCGCCGCAGCCTATTGGGGCACCGCCATGTGGGGAGTGGAGGAGCATGGCCCGCGCCTGCGCGCCAGCAACGATAAGAAGCGCGAGACTTATTCGAAATACATGAAGCTCGCCGACCACAAGATCGAATGGGTCGAAATCCCCTATCGCGGCAAGACCCTGCCAGCCGTCTTCCACCTGCCGCCCAATTATCAACCGGGGAAGAAGGTTCCCGTCATCGTCGCCGTGCCCGGCATGGACGGGTTCAAGGAACGGTCGGTCACCCTGTCCGGAGATGGCTGGATGGAGCGCGGCTACGCAGTCCTCGCCATCGAGGGGCCGGGCTATTGGGAATCGCCGGTGCGCGGAATCTTCGTGGATGTGCAGGGTTGGGTTGAGACCGGCAAGGAGGTCGTGAAATGGCTGGGAACCCGGCCAGAGATCGACATGACCAAGATCGCAGCGACAGGCTCCAGTTTCGGCTCTTTCTTCTCGGCGGCGATGATCTCCGAAGAACCCGCCTTCAAGGCCTGCGCCGTGACCGGAACCTGCTACGATCCCGGCGGCAAGGCGATCTTCGACGAGGCCTCGCCGACCTTCAAGAAGCGCTTCATGTTCATGGCGGGAATCATTGACGAGGCGGAGTTCGAAAAATTCCGCAAGACCATCGACTGGCATGGCTTCGCGGGCAAGATCAAGGCGCCCTTCCTGATCGCAGCGGGCGAGTCCGACGAACTCTGTCCGCTGGAGCATACGGAGGCCTTCGTGAAGGCGCTGGGCGGGCCTAAGCAGCTCGTCGTCTATCAGGATTCCCGCCACTCCCTCGGCGGCGCCTCCGTCTCCAATGGCCCCGATCCCCGCACTTATCAGGCGGAATGGATCGGTCGGCGCCTGGCGGCCAAGCCCCTGACCAGTGAACGCTGGTTCGTGGAAAACAGCGGCCGCCTGCAAAAGACGCCGCTGGCCTGATCCCCGAACATGTCAAATAACCCGTCCGGCCATTGCCGGACGGCGTCCCCTCAATCCATCTCGAGCTTGCGGGCGGCGACCAGCGCCGACCATTTGGCGATGTCCTTCTTCACATAATCGCTGAATTCCGCCGGGCTCATTGGCATGGTCTCCAGCGCCTCGCCGGACAGGCGCTCCTTGAGCTCCGGTGAGGTGATCAGCTTGTTGATCTCGGTATTGAGCCGGGTGACGATGGCGGGCGGCATATTGGCCGGGCCCATGATGCCATACCATTGCACTCCGTCGAACCCCGGCAGGCCCAATTCCTCCAGGGTGGGAACCTCCGGCAACAGGGGGTGACGGCGCGCGCCTGTCACCGCCAGCGGCCGCAGCTTGTCGCCTTTTATCTGGGCGAGCGCGGCGGCGAGGCCGGGGAACAGCACCTGCGTGTGGTTGCCCAGCACATCCATGATCGCGGGCGAGATGCCGCGATAGGGCACATGGGTCATGGCGGTCTGGGTCGCCTCCTTGAACTGCTCCATCACAAGATGAGTCAGGGTGCCAGCGCCCGCGCTGCCATAGCTGAGGCTGGTGGGATTGGCCTTGGCGTAGGCGACCAGCTCCTTGACCGACTTCACCGGAACTTCCGGCGCCACAACGAGGACATTAGGCGTACCGCCGACCATGCCGATGGCCGTGAAGCCCTTCACTGCATCATAGGGAAGCTTGCGAACCGCAGGATTGGTGCCGTGGGTGCCCACATAGCCCAGCATGAGCGTATAGCCGTCCGGGGCGGCGCGGGTCACCGCCTGAGAGGCGATGAGCCCCCCGCCACCGCTCTGATTC
>Ga0209829_10002982_pt1 | contig 12548 bp, 11 predicted proteins | sample C_140205_EF_Meta_FD_187311 | JGI IMG/M metagenome (GOLD analysis project Ga0209829, IMG submission 187311) | Freshwater microbial communities from Lake Croche, Canada to study carbon cycling - C_140205_EF_MetaG (SPAdes) (version 2) | ecosystem: Environmental > Aquatic > Freshwater > Lake...
CACATACCTGTCCATTTACTATATAAAGGAATACCAGATGCTTTTTTAAACATACCTTCTTTATTCTCCATTTGTTCTACAGAGCCAAAAGATAAGTCAATAGTAGAACCCCAACATCCTCGTCTAACTTTAAACGTACAACCATTATTAACTAAAAATTTAAGTTCAGGAGTACAATAAATGTTATTATCAAAATAAATAGGCATTTTATTATTAATATTTAAAATAACATCAGAAAAAACAATATCATAAATTTCATACATACCAACCACATTTAAAGAATGTTCAACAGATGAGCAATCTCTGAAATCAGAAATTTTAGATAAGAATCCAGAAAACTCAGGACATTGATGAAATTGAGTATAAGCCTTAGGCATATCAATATGGCGAACATTATGATAATCAATAGTATGCTCTTCATAGCAATCTAGACCATAATCTAAAAAATTAGTCTTTTTCTGATGTATCATTTGAACAGCATTATTATAATGAACACCATCATAAATAAACTTACACAATGATGCATCTTTAACAAAATCATAAGTATAAGCACTCATATTAAAAGATAAATCAAAATTAGAAATAGTTTCAAAAGCATCGTCTTTAAGTTTATAGATAGCAGATGCAGTATTGATTCTATTGATTTGAGTTAATGCATTAGTACTATATTGATGATAGATACCAGAACAATCTAATTGTGTTTTAATTTCTTCCATAATTTCAGATGATGAAATATCAAATTCACATCCAGATGTAATAGAAGAACTCTTAAGAACCATTTCATTTAAATCAATATCTGATGAACCAATGCAATCTACATGATTGAATCTAGTATTTAGGAATTTAAACTCCTTGATAGATGAGCGATTAGACACACATCTTAACATTCTTTTATTAACAGGTCCTAAAGGTAATTCAATAGAAATATTAATATTAATATCATTGCAGAATTCAGATAAGAATTTTTCATCAAATCCATCTCTGAATCGTAGTCTCCATCCTTGTACTTTACCAAACATACCATCTTTACCATATCCATTAATTTTATTAATAATAGTTTGATATCTAGCTTTAGTATATGAGGCTTTAGCATTTTCTACTAAATTATTAGCCCAATCTACAATAGGGTCTAAAAAACAATGCTTACCATCTTTATCATCTAAGAAGTATTGAAAATGTTGTGAAGCCTCAATTTCATAACCTTGTATAAGCATAATTTGGTCATCTCTACCAATTTTATTATTACTTGAACCAGATTCACCACTAATAACCCAGTCATCATATCTATCTTGTTTATATTTTTCTAATTCTTTAGTTTTTAAATTATTAAAATTATATTCATATGGTCCATCTTCCATAATTCTAAAATCAACATCTCCTGATTCAATATCCTCAGGATTAGGATTTGAAAGATATCTAGGACCTTCACTAGTTTCTTCAACATACTTAGAATACTTTAATAGAATAGAATAAGGTCCAGCAATATGTTTATTTAAATATCTAAAAATATCAGTAATAGAAGGAAATGCTAAAGCACTTTCTAAATCATAAGGTTCCATAGTTAATCTTTCTTTAGTATTATCATTTGACCATTCCATAATATTAAGTCCAGTAATTAAATTTTCATCTGTAATTAATTTTTCAGTTTGTTTTCTTCTTACAGTTCTTTGTTCTGCTTCATAAAACTTTTCAGCAATCTTACGATTTGCTTCGGCTAATTTAGCTTGTTTATTAGATTGTCTAGTTGCAATCTTCTTATTTCTAATTTCAGCTTTTCTTGCTTCTGAAACAACAGGAACAGAAACAATAACTTTCTTATCAACGTTTCTAATAATAGTATTAACATCTCTCATAGTAGATGCGGAAATCAATTTATCTAAATTTGTTGTTGCGGTCTTCTTATGTATCTTATTAGAATTTTTCAATGAAACAATGTGTCTTCTGGCGTTTTCAATAGCGATGTTAATTTGTTTTTGAGAAACTCTTGGCATGATATATACTATTATATCAGAAATTAATTTTTAAGTAATTTACAAATAAATTAATTAAAACTAGAATATTTTTTGGCCATTAAATAATTGCTATATTTGGACTATAGTCTTCTATCGTCTGAACTATAACTTTTTTTGGTCTTCCACGTTTAGGAGGTTCAACACCAAGAGCTAATTGTTCAGCTTTTTTTCTATCTCTGTATTGCTTGTTATTCTTTTTACAGATTTCATTCCATTTAGCTTTCCATTCAGGGTCATCCTTCTTCTTTTCATATACTTTATGTTGAATAGCATGATATTTTTCAGGAAACTTTTCTCTGTACTTTGCTTGAGCTCGTCTATGAGCATCTGTATATTTGGATTTCTTAACAATGATGATACGTTCATTACCAAACTCATCAATTAATTCTTCAATATCTTCTTTTTTAATAATTCCAGCATCAATAAGGTCTTGATTAGCATCTGGAAAATGGAAATCATCAACAATTTCATCAATAGTAATAAAGGAAATATCGCAATTCATTATATTATAATATATCATAAGATTTTATTTTTAAATATTAAAATATAATTTCTATAGTATTTTTTTATTAAATTAACTTTCTACAACATGGACAAATTCTTAAATTAACTAAAATTTGGTTATAACAACTAATACATAATAAATGACCACAATTTGATATTGCAATAGTTTCACTTTCTATATTTTCATAACAAACAGGACATTCTTTTTTACTATGTGTTTCCTTATATAAATCTTTAATTAATTGTTTTAAAAAATCTAAATCTGTTTTATCACCATCAATAATTTGTCTAGCTAACCATTGATTAGTACTTTTTAAATTAATAATATCATTTTCTAAAGATTTTATTTTATCAGAATCCATATAATTATATCCTATATAAAAGATTTTTAACATATTCCTCTCTTTTAGTCATTTCAATAGCTAATGACATCTCTCTTTCAAATATATGAAATATTCTTTTTTCTAATTTATATATTTTAGGTAAGGCATTAACATCATTAACAAATTGTAATTTAAAATCATCAAACTCTTTTTTAATTAAAATTAAAGTATTATTTTCCATTATAATAATATCTTAGATAATAATATAATGTCTAAAATTCAGTCAGTAATATTTGATAAAGAATTATTTGATTTAAAAAAAGCAGTAAATTGGTTATATGCTAATAATTTAAAATTTAAAAAAGCAGATATAAAACAGAATACAATCCGATTTAGACAATTAGAACCATCAGCACTAAGAAAGGAAGGATATAACCATTATGCAATGAAAGATATAACTAATGGAATAAAATTTGTATTAGCATTTGCCTAAAGTGGTTTAAATAATGCCTTTAACTTAGTCAGGTTTTTCTTAGTATCATCTGACCAGATTTCAATAAATTTTTCATAGTCCTCTAACATCGTCTTAGAATGCTTTTTCTTTTCAAGAACATAATCACACGCTAAACAATACCAACCACATTGTGATGTTATAGTAGATTGAATTTGTCTATTATTACAATAAACAGGATTAAATGGTTTTAGAAAAGCAGATATTTCTTTTGGCATTCCTAGACCAAATGGGTCAAAATAAATCGCATTACATACACATTCAACAGAATCATCATCTGATGAGTCATTATATCGTTCATCATCTGAATAAATTTTAGCTAATACCCAATGTGAGCCATTACCATCTATTGAAGACATATGATTGATATAATAAGACCCCACTTTTCTTTCTATATTGATTAATTCATCTTTACAATAAACTCCAATGATTGGCAAATCCAATTTATGAGCAATTCGTTCAATATCAAAATTTGTTAGCATATATATAATAAGCTAACAAATTAATTCTTAAATATTTAATATAAACCTTTACCTCCATATCCACAGCTAGTTCCGCCTTGTTGAGTATAAGAAGATGGAATAAAAGGATTCATAGCAGGAGAATCCATTCTTTGATAAGGTGATAAAGTCATTTCAGCAGATGATGCTCTAACTTTAGGATTAACATCAAATTTAGAAATAGGTTCATTATCAATAGTACTACCTGTTAATTGTAATCCACCTTTATTTAATTTTAATGCTTTTTTATAAGGAACAGATAAAGATGCACCGGCACCGTTCTTTCTAGGTCTTCCTCTTCCTCTTTTAACTAAACCCAACCCATAACCAGTAGCTCTTCCAATTTGGTTTGCTAATACGTCGCCAGCTACAGAACCAGCAACCCCCCCTAGTGGGCCACCTAGAACATCGCCAGCAACTCCAAAAACAGCAGGAATAGCAGAATGAATTAATGTAGATGCAGTTGCTCTACCGGCACTTTTTAATCCTCTAAGAATTTTTTTTCCAACACCCTTACCTTTCATAGCTCTTAATCTAGCCATTTTTTCAGCCATTTCAGAATCACTACTTTTACTACGTCTAACTCCTTTACCTTCAAAATCAATATGAACCATATCATTAGACATCATTCTAGGTCTTCCACGTAATGCACGTTTAAAACCTTCTCCTCTATAAGGAGCATTTACAATTTGACGTTCAATCATTGATTTAGCACTGGGAAATTCACCAACCATTGCTTTTTCAGCAATATCTCTATATTCAGCAGGTAATTTATTAATTTGATTATCAACTAATCTTATTCCTTCTTTTTTAACACTCTCTTTTAAGTGTTTAGCACCTTTCTTAATACTTTCATGTTCAATTGCTCTTGCGCCAGTTTCACCTAGAGTATTTCCAATCATTGCACCCATTGCTGGGTTGCCAGTATATGCACCAATTGCTTCACCAACCACAGAACCAGCTTCTCTAGCAACATTTGCACCAAATTTTTTAACATCGGTTTTATTAATTCCAGTATATTTTTTAAGAGTTTTAAAAAATCCTCTACCATTTACCAAACTTTCTTGAATTTCATGAGGATGCATTTGTAATCGCATACCTTTACCTTTTTTATAAGATGATAATAATCTTTTAGCATTATCATTACCTAAATGAATAACAACATCACCAGCTCCAGAACCCATAGCTTTATGAGTAATATTTACAGCATGGCCTTTATTTAATTTTATAATTTGAGCAGGTGTTAAATGTAATTGATGAGGAAGCATAATATATATAATAATAAAAGATATTAATTTATTTAAAAGTTATTTAAAATAAATTAATCTTCTTTTCAAGGAATAATAAATTAATTAAATTAAATTATTTAATTAAAATATTTGAAAAACTAGATATTATTTAATATCGTTTATTCAATTCTTGCACCGGTAGCAATATCAATAGTCATACTTCTTTGGAATTCAACAAAAACAATTAAATCACAAATAACTTTAGAAGCATTTTGACCTTGAATTTGGATAGAACGAGATACATTCATTTCTGATGGTAAAGTTCTAGAGCAATTACCATAATAATATCTATAACCTCTTGAAAAAGTTTCTTCATTAACAAGACCAGAAGTTAGACCAGTAGTTAAGTTTCCATTTAATTGATTGGAACTCATTAATTGCTGTTGGAAAGCTTCAAAATCATAAAGTTCATTATTTAAGAATAAATTGACACCAGAAACTAATATATTGAAATTGGTTAGAGTAATTGGGTCAGGCATAGCAGGACAAGCAGAGCAAGGATTATATAATGAAGATGTTGCTAAAGTTGCACCTGTCTGAGCTTGTGATACAATTGGGAACACTAATACAGATTTAATATTATTTATACCATTCGTGACTAAAAAATTGAATGGAGCTCCAGGATTCAATCCTGAGAACTGATATTGGAAGACGTCATTGTATAAAATTCTTCTAGTAGGAGCAAGAGATAAATAACGACTTTCTGCAATTGGAGACATTGTATATACAGGTGCATAAAGACGACAGCTTTGCAACATACCACAGCTAGCAAGATTAGCACTACCTTGAGATTGATTAGTATTTTTTAGAATAGAAAGTGATATTTTATAATCACCATTAGGTAGAGAACCACATCCTTGATTTAGTCCTACACTTGCCAACATTAAAGGTTGAGTAAGACCACCTATAACAGTTGATGAATTAATAGTTAAAGTTCTATAAGTACCTACGACACCGGTAGTAGCATCTGCAGTTCCTAGACCAATACTAAAATCAATTAAAGATTGATTGGTATTAATATAAAATCTAATAGTAGAGCCTTTTAGAAGAGGACATTTATCAAAATAATCTGCTAGGTCCTTTAATCTTAGTTTTGCAACTACTGACCATGCAACATTTCCAGCAGGTAAGCCTCCTTGTTTTACTGCTCTATAAACTTGAGTACATGTTGCATTATCATTAACTAATCCTTGACCAGTAGTATTATTAACAGGGTCATAACCTAACCAAGTTTGTCTAGTAGCAAATCCATCATTAAAAGCATATTGATTACCTCCAAAACTAGTATTAGGATTAACAGCTCCATCAGCAAGAATACCACCGGCAAGAACTCTACCAGCAACACCATTTTGAACATATAATGGTGTATTAGTTGTTATATTAGTACCAACAACAGGACTAAAAGCAGTCATTACAGGAGCATTTCTATTATTGGCAATACCAACATTAACACCATTTGTGTTTAAACTATCATTAGCATTACCAACTTTATAACTCCATGAACCAGCATTATCAGGACAGAAACCCGCACTGGGTCCATGGTTAAAAAGGTCATCTTTAGACCAACTTGTATTACATTTGAAGGAGCGGAACACGTTAATCATAGGAGTTTGTTGGATGATATTTTGATTGTTAAATTCAACAGTCATAGAATTGATGATATGCCAAAAACCAGATTTAATAGCCCATGAATAATCACCATCATTTGTATTTAATGGTAAATTTGCTTCACTTCCTGTTAATTGAACTACAATTGGAATTGCTAAATACCCCTCTGACCAATTAATCCATCCTCCTGCATTACTTAAAGGTGTTGAGTCAATTACAATTTGTGAAGTGTAGTTTTGCGAATTGTTGTCATTCACATAAATCCACTTTTTATTAATAAACTCAGAGGTTTCAATTTCTGTATTTAAAGATTCTTCAAAGACGAGGTTATCCATTATATATATAGTTAGTTTAGATTTTATTTTGTTAATAAAAAAATAAAATCTATAGTTTAATTTCACAAACTTAAAGATTTAAACTTATATATCTTTTTGGCTTGTTAGGTTTAATTGACATAAAATCAATCTTCTTTGTTAAATTCTTAATATTATTCGGACCAACATCCCTACTAAAAAAATTCTCTGTTATACCTTTCCCCATCTGTTTAGAATTCATCTGTCTATATATAATTCCTGTATGCTTTGGCACTAAATTAAAACCGCCTACTGATTTTTGTCTTGGATATGTTCGCATTATATCATAAGTAGAGATTTTATTTTAAATAACATCATCTTTATTTTTTATAACCAATAATATCATAATATTATTGTCCTGAAATATGATTGGATTACCATTTGTATCTGTAAATCTAAAGCTAAATTGAGCATATGTACCATTTTCTATCTTATTGAATGCTAAATCATTAATCTGATTAACATATAGCTCACCAAATCCAACATTTACCGGAGTCATAGAATATATAAGTTGTGATGGTATAACTGAAATTGCATTAACTAATGAACAAAGACCTACATAAGTTGGTTGTGGTGTTATTTGTGGAGCTGTTGATGATAATTCGCTTTGAGCTGTTGTATAAGCTGGTGTTTGTATCTGTCCTGGTGGTACTCCTGTAATTGTTCCATTTGGATATTGACCAGGTGCAAAACCTATTAAAGTTTGGAAATTAGTATTAGGTACAATAAGATATGGAAGAATTGCATTAGTTGGAATAACCCATGTTGCTCCAACAGGTAAAGTCCAAGAATTTGTAGTAGCTAATGCAACTGATAATAAATAGTTATTAATTTGGTAAGCATATCTACTTTGATTAACAACTAACTCTAAGAAATAAATGTATTGTCCAGAACTATTTAACATATAATGTTTGTTTTGAATCATTACAAATTGTAGATATTGATTTATTCCATCTAGACTAAGATATGAATTGGGTATAACAATATTAACTACAGTTCCATCAATCCATATATAACTAAAGCTATAATTATTATTTAAAGTGGTAATATTAAATACTGAGTTATATAAAGATACTTGTTGAACGGCAATATAGTCATTTTCAAATTTAACTGATTGTGGAAATTTATATACAAATGTACTATTTCCTGAATTTGGAACAATGTTTGAAGAATTTATAATTATAGTTCTAGGCATATTATAATATTAAATTAGATTTTTATTTCAAAGTTATATTTTTATAATTCAGTTAAAATACCCATTCCTTGACTCTTTGACAATTTTTTTGATACCACTAATTTCTTAACTAATTCCTCTAATTCCTTTCTGACTCTTACACTGTTATTTCCACCGTGTATCTCACCTATTAAAAGATTTAATCTAGATTCGTCTTCTTTATCATCTTGTTTAGGACCAATAGGGGCATATCCTAATTTGACAGATAAACCTGAGCCTTTCATAACAACATCAAAGTGTTCCTTCTCATCATCATGTAGTTTCTTATATAAACGAGGGTCTATTGTTTGGGTATCAACTATTGATTCTATTACTTCTCTATAATTATCAGATACTCCTTTTGGTTTTAATTTAGGAATTTGACCTAAAGATGGATAACGAAGACTTAAAACATTATCTTGTAATAATCTTGGTACGTGAAGAACATACTTACCAAATGTGGCATAAATGGGTTTATCTATACCAGCAGTTTCTATTCCTTTGCCAATCTTAATTCTATTTGCTTTGAATCCATTTTTAGATTTAGCTCCAAATCCTTCGCTTGTTTCACTAAGTAAAAATTTACCAGGATTTGCATCATACCATTCTTTTAACTTTGGTCTATCAACATAACCAGTTATAATTGATTTTTTATCAAATTTTTCAGATATTGGTGTTTTGGTTTTATATAATTTGTTTTTATTTATGGCATCCCTAAAAGCTTTCGAACGACCATCACCTTTTGCTTTTGACCATTCTTCATATTTAGCATATCTTTGGTCTTCTGTTGCAACTGCTTTTGTACCTTTTATAAAACGGTTTTTAACAGCTATCATCAAATCATTAAATTTTTTTAAACTCTCCGATAACTGTTTAGCAAGATTTAAATTACCGGGATTTATTGAATTTAGTTGTGGCAAGCTCAAATATTTAATAAAATCTGTAGCTTCATTAACAGTATCATCAATTGTATTATATTTAATAAAGTCATTAAAGGTTTTCTCATCGTCATCCTCATAAAACTCAGGGTCCGCATAACCATCTAATTTTTCTATATATTTTTCCAGAAGATAATCGGTTTGTAATGCTGAAATTCTGTATCCATCTAAATTTTCCTTAATATCTTCTAATATAGGGTATTCTTGTGATGCTTTTGCATCTGGTTTTAGTTTTTCAAATGCCTTACTTTTTGCTCTTATATCACTTTTTCTTAATATGTTTTCTAAACTTGTTGCTCTTTCTTCAGATAAATTAAATGTTTCACTAGGTTCAACACCTAATAGTCTTAAATTTTCTTCTCTCGTTCTTTGTTTTGGATTTAAAAAGTCTTGTATTAAACTAGTTGATGGTTCGTTTAATTCGGATTTTACATTTTGAAAATCTTGATTTAAATCATCTAATTCTTGTAATTCATCAGCTGAGTCAGAACCTAAACCTTCTAATCCTTCTAAATCATATGCAACATTCATAACAAGTTCTTTTAATACTTGTTTTACTTCTTGATATTCTCTCTCTAATTGTGCTATTCTTTCATTTTCTTCTCTTAATTGCATTGCTGATATATAATTTGTATCTATATCTAATTGTCTTTGCATTCTTATCATTGATTTTTCAATCTCTCGTAAATGCTTATTATTTGCTCTAATTACTGTCAATTTTGCTCTAACATCTTTATAAGCATTCTTTTTTGATATTGTTGATTTTCTCGTTTGAATTGTTTGATGTTCTTTAGTTGGTCTTAATGGAAATTCTCCAATCCATGGTTTTATACTTTTTGATGATGCTTTTATAAATGGTCTTAATTCATAATCGTGATAGCTAGGTTTAGCTGGATAATCGGGTAATATATCTTTAGCTGAATATTCTGTAGTTAATATTGGATTTCTTAACTTTCCTTCTTCTCCTGATATCTGTTTTACAACATTTTCTATTTCATTATTAAATTCTTTCATTCTATTAATATCTGTGTCTTTTATATGACCAATATAATTTTTTAAATATGATATTTTTTTAGCAACCTCATCTGGTGATGTATCTTCAGTTATTTCACTCATTTCATAAAGTTTAATTAAATCGGATTGTTTAGGTAAATTATAACGTCTAAATAACATATCTATTTTTTTAAATAATTTATTTTTTATAAAAGGTTCTGCAGTCATTATTGTTTCTATTAAATGTTCAGATGGTAAAGCATTCAACATTTTTTGTAAAACATCAGTCATAAACTGTGCTTCAATTGGGTCTATCAAATATTGTATTGTACCATCTTCAGCCATTTCTGGTTCTGTAAATCCATTTATATATGTTGTCATTTCTTCTAATGTTTGTTGTGATGGATAGTCTAAATCACCTAATGTTGTATCAGGTGCAAAAACATGAGTACTTCTTGTTCCAGCAGATTTTAGACCATAAGTTTCATTTAATTCACCAATCGCCTCTTCAAAGTAATCATTCAAGAAAGAAGCATTGAATAGTTTAGGATTGAATTTATCTGTTAATTCTTTCTTAAAAAATGGAAATTTTGAATTTAGTTGAACTAATTGACCTCTATTTCTCATTGTTTGTGCAACAGTTGATGCAGTAGGGTATTCCACACCTAGCTTCAAAAGATTTTCAATTGCATCCTTTTCTTGTTTATTCATATCTCCTTGTAATTCAGAATCTGATTTGTACTGAGGAGGAACTGGAGGAGGAATATTTGGATTCTTATAGTCTGCAATACGCTTTTCTAACTCCTTTTCATTATCAATTGCAATTTGTAAGAGTTCTGCTTGTAGCTTTCGTTTTTGTTCTAAGTCATAGGCCGAATTTACGTTTCTGATTAACATATATACATATTAATGAGAAAATAAATATTTAAAATTATATAACTTTAATTAATATTTTAGCTATATATCATAGATATCAGAGAAATTCTTCCTAAATCTATCTTCTAATGGTGCTTCTAAATCTACAAGTAAGAAGTCTTGTTTCTCTCTAGTTGAGTTCTCGTATAGTTTTTTTAGTTGGTCTTTTTCTATTCCTAAAGTATATTCTCCGAGGATACGATACAAATCTTTTAAGCTTGATACCTGCTTTATTACTAAATATGTTAAGTTCTGTCTGATTATCCTCGGGGTTCTATAATAACTCTGACTGATGTAGATGAGAGAACAATTTAACTTTCTAGCTCTTATGAAATATTGTTCAACTTTGGATTGGTCCTTTTCTAACACTAAGTCATCCATAACTATTAATGTCTGGTCTGTTTTGTCTATATCTTTTTCTAAATCTGGAGCACTAGCAAGACCTTCAATTATTGATAATCCTTTATCACCTAGTTTATCCTCCAAATAGTTATATAATGGTTCATCTTTATTTTTTGTTATAATATATATATTATTGAATGTACCGGACATATTATGAATTACATTAAGTAGTGTTTGTGTTTTACCCGCTCCTGAATTACCAATAATTAACATTCTGAAAGGTATTTTTAGACCATGTATATTAAAATTAGGATTATGTTGTTTTAGAATAAACTTTTTTGGCATCTTCTCGTACCAATTTATTAATTCTGCTTTTTTTAATGTTTTAGAATCTTCTGATGTTATAACTGATTTTTTAGGCATTGATATATAATATTATAAAACATAATTATTTATTTTATTTTATATTTTCTAAACCTATCTTATATACATGTCATCACAACAACCACCAAATTGGACTGAACCTTTAAATACATTCAATAGCGCAAATTTTATTAATTCGGCAGTAGTAGGTCTTACACAGGCTCAAGCAGATTTACTGTATCTCAAATTCCCAATATCACAAGCACAATCAGAAACAATAACAGGCGATTTAATATGTGCATCACCAGCTACTTTTAATAGTGCTTTGGTTGTTTCTAATGGAAAACAAAACGTTTCATTAGGTAATGGATTTTTACCTTTAGCATCAGGACAAGGAGACCAGAATGTTGTAATTGGTATTGGTGCGGGTGCTAATGGGTCAATGGGCCAAGGTAATACCGTTTGTGGTTATTTTTCAGCAAGTGATACTAAAACTTCTGGCTGTTCTTCAAACTCTTTATTTGGGTCAAGAGCGGGACAACATCTTACAAGTGGTTCAGGAAATACACTAATTGGTGTTAATACGGGCAATAATATAACAAATGGAACTACTAATATATGTTTAGGTTATGGGGCGATGGCAAATGAAAATAATGGTAGTTATAGTAATAATATTGTTATTGG
>Ga0209829_10002983_pt1 | contig 12545 bp, 9 predicted proteins | sample C_140205_EF_Meta_FD_187311 | JGI IMG/M metagenome (GOLD analysis project Ga0209829, IMG submission 187311) | Freshwater microbial communities from Lake Croche, Canada to study carbon cycling - C_140205_EF_MetaG (SPAdes) (version 2) | ecosystem: Environmental > Aquatic > Freshwater > Lake...
TCGCGGGCGATTTTGCGTGCCGACCAGCCTTTGGCGGCCAACGTAGTGATAGAATGTTGTAGGCTCACGTTGAGTTGGTTCATTGCGCATCAATGCGGCTCTCGCCGCCGACTGCGCAATCCCACTCTCAAAGTGGCCGGTTTTCATGCGCCCATCCCTGGCTGGTTTTGACCGCCCGCTGACATTCAGCTCCATCTCAAAGGTGCTTTCGGGTGGTCGGAAATCCGCGGTGGATTCCAACTGCGGTTTTTAGAATGATGCAGAAGGCACTTCAGGTCTCCAACCCCGATACCGCACTCCACAAAAGTCTTCTCCATCTCGTGGGTGATCAAGCCAGTGTGGTGCCGCGCGGTGGAATTGCTCCGCACCCGGCGCTGGTGGATTGGGCTCCCTTTACTAACACAGCAAGAGACATCAGTTTTTAGCCGCACACGAAGGCCGCGGCGCTGGAGAAATTCAAAAACATGCCTGACGGCACTCCGGATTCCAGACTCCTTCACCGGCAAAGGTCATGAACGGTTTGACCGCAATCAAAAACCGCCACCGCCGCTTCACTTCTGCACAAACAAGGCCAGAGAAGCCGTGTAACCATGGAGGAAATTTTTGGAGCCTATCGGCCCGATTTCTCCATTGCAAAAAAAGCCCGCCACCCCCGTCGGCCCGAAGCGCTGCTGCACCCGTTGCGCATCATGATCCGGCCCGCCAAAGAAATTCCGACCCCGGCCATTGCAGCAGCACAAACACCCTCCATAAACAATATTCCCTCCCAACTCGCGCCGCGAAATGTCCAGCAACTCCTCCATATCCTCCGTCGCTGCCACCACATCACGTCGCTGAAACTGCACAGTCTGCCCCAGACGCGGCAGGGCCCCCACCGCAATGCTGCCCGTGCGAGGATCGGCTCCGAGCAGATTACGGATAAGGAAATCCCCCCGGTGAAACTCCTCGAGATATTCGTTGACCACCAATCCCAGGAAAAGATTTCCCCGGGCGCGACTCTGCTGTTGCGGAGACAGCGTGCCAAAAGTCTCCGCCAGAACTTCATAGGCGGGCCGGTTGCCGATTTCGTGAATGACGTTTTGATCCACCTTGGTCAGCGTCCATGTCTCGCCGATGGGGGTGCAACCTTGAGAGATGACACCCGCAAGCTTCACTTCCCCGCCCACGGATAGCGCCACCCCGCCCTCTTCGAAAACATCCCCGTTCAAATAGACTTGAGTCCGCTGCTCTCCAGAATCCCCGCTGGCCAATCCCCCAAACACAGGCTGGGAGACATAAGCCTCGTTCCAAGACTGGAGCCATGCCTCGCTATCCACATGAAAGGGGTCGATGAACGCCAGCCAACCGTTGGTCTGGTGCGCGGCCACTCCGGTCCGGGCGGGCCAATAGTCCGGGGCGGAGGCCTGCCCGATCTGGTCGTGGGTGAAATAACAGGCCTTGAGTTCCGCCCCCGGCAGTGCGTAGAGGGCCAAGGCCAACCCAGCCTGTTCCTCGATCTCGTTGCCGCCGGCAATCAATCCCTGACTGGAGCACCCCACCAAAAGCGGAATCCGGGCATGGACCCGGAGTATCTCCAGAACCTGGCTTGCATGCTCAAAAAAGCGCGGTGCCATAAACACCAGGCCGAGTGAAACCCGAGGAGCGGTCAATTGCCGGCGCAACTCTTCCGCCCATGCCTGCAGGCCGGCCTCTTCAAACCCCCCGGCCCAGTGCGCCGCAACTGAATGATCGTTGGTCACAGATGCTCGCGGCTTCTACTTCAGCCACGCCGCCACTTTTTCACCCGCCCAGATTTCCTTCACCGGCTGCCGCTCGCGCACTGGGGCGAACTGCTTGCCGTTGACCAGAACCTCGGCGGCCAGCGGGCGGGCATTGTAATTGGAACCCATGACAGACCCGTAGGCTCCGGCGCTCAGCAGCGCCAACAGGTCGCCCTCTCCCAGCTTGGGCAGCGGCCGGTCTTTGCAGAAATAATCCCCCGACTCGCAGATCGGTCCCACCACGTCGGAGGCAACCTTCACGCCCGCCTTCTGCCGCAACGGCACAATTTCGTGATAGGCATCGTAGAAGGCCGGGCGGATCAGATCGTTCATCGCCGCATCCACAATCAGGAAGTTCTTTTTCCCGGTGCGCTTCACATATTCCACTTTGGTCACCAAAATCCCGGCATTGCCGGAAATGAACCGGCCAGGCTCCATCAAAATCCTCAACCCCAAAGGCTGGAGCAGCGGAATCAGGCGCTCCGCATAAGTCTTGGGCGTCAAAATCCTCTTGGCCGCCGGCGTCTCCCACCAGACCTCCTCCCCGCTCGCCAGCGCCGGATCATACACAATCCCCAACCCGCCGCCGATGCTCAGGAACTCAAGCGCGTATTTCGCCTTGAGCCGCTCCACCAGCGGCAGAATCTTGCGCACCGCCAGCTCAAACGGCTTCACATCCGTGAGCTGCGACCCTATGTGCATCTGCAAGCCCCTCAGCCGCAAATGCTTCAACTTGGACGCCCGGGCATACACCCCTTCGATCTCCTCAAAGGCGATGCCGAACTTGTTCTCGTAGGTGCCGGTGGTGATCTTGGCGTGCGTGCCGGCATCCACATTCGGGTTCACCCGGATGGCCACCGGAGCCACTTTCTTGAGCCCTGCCGCCACCCGGTTGATCCGCTGCAACTCCGCCTCGCTCTCCACGTTGAACGAATACACGCCCCGGCGCAGGGCGAATTCAATCTCCTCTTCGCTCTTCCCCACCCCGGCAAAAACACAACGCCGGGGATCCCCCCCGGCCGCAATGACCCGCTGCAGTTCGCCGCTGCTGACAATGTCGAACCCGCCGCCTTGATTGGCCAGCGTCCGCAGCACGGAGAGGTTGGAGTTGGACTTGACGGCAAAACAGATCAGATGTTCCACACCAGACATGGCCTGGTCGAGCTTCTGGAAATGCCCCTCCAGAGTGGCTTGCGAATAGACGTAAAGCGGAGTGCCGAATTTCTCGGCCAACGCTTGAACATCGACTCCTTCACAAAAAAGTTTCTTAGCGGAGTAACGGAAGCTGTGCATAGTCAGGGAATAGTGGGAGGGCGCAATGAAAAAACCGCCGGATGAATTCACCCGGCGGACGTTTGAAAGAGTCTTTCTCAGGGTTCCAACAGAATCTTGGCCCGCTGCTCATGATATTCACCGGCGGTGATCCGGTCCACCTTGTAATCGTCATTGAGCTTCTGCAACCGGCTTTCCTTGGAAGCGGGAAGCCCGCTGGGCGGAGCAGCCATCTGCACAAGCGCGGGGGCGGCAGGGGCGGATTTGATCGCGGCTGCAGCCTTCTTTTTCGACGCGGCCTCGGCGCGCAGCCTGGCTTGTTCCTCCAGGACGTGTGCGGCCCTCTGCTGCGCCGCGGCTTTGGCTTCCAATTCCTGACGGCGCTTCAATTCCGCCGCAGCCTTCGCTTTTGCCGCAGCCTGCGCGGCCTGATTGGCTTTGGCTTGGGCGACAGCCTTCTTTTTGGCCTCGGCTTCCGCAGCCCGATCCAATTTCGCTTGGACGGCAGCCCGCTCGGCAGCAGCGCTGTCGTAGATCGCCTGACGCAGTGCTTCGCGCGCACGGGCTATCTCAGCCGCATCGGCGGGGGTTGACTCAACAGGCGCTGCGGCCGAGTAACCGCCACCGGATACGGGGGCGAGCACGCCCTCCGTTTGGCGAATCTTTTCGTGCAACGCCGCTCGCGCCATGGCTATGTCATCCGAACTGGCCGATGCAACGGCTGCCGGCGCTGAGACAGCGGAGGGGGAACCGGCGCCAGAATGACCCATCGCCTCCGCCAATGCAGCGCGAGCCGCGGCCTGGGCTTCGTTATCCGCAGCCGTAAGCCGCAGCGGGCCGGCTAATGAAACGGCGACACACGCCACCAAGGAAAATTTGAAAATCTGCATGGCGCTGTTTATTACGCCAAAACCGCTGGCAATGCAACTGCTTTCCCCGTGCGGCCCCGGCCCCCCGCCAACCCGCGCCATACGCCAGGAAACAGAAGCCCAAAAATCGAGCGCAGAATAATCCGACGCACGGCCCGGCGGCTGATTTTCACCCGGCACCCGGGATCCAGAATGTTGCCTGCCCGCAGCCGTTTGACCGTCTCCAACCCGATCAGCACCGGCCAGGCGCAGGCCAGACGCAGTCTGAGGCCGCCCCGCGGCAGCATGTTCGTATAATCCCAGCCCGCCCGCAAATGGCCCTCGGCACAATCCAGCCACTGATTGTAAAGCGGACGCAGCCGCGCTTCGTTGTCTGGATTGAGCAGATCGACCGGCTCCAGTCCGATGGCCTTCAACTCCACACGCGGCAGATAGCAACGGCCATTCTTTAAATCGGCCGGTAGATCCCGGAGAATATTGACCAATTGCAGGCCTTGACCGAAACGCACCCCGTCGGCAAGCAGTTGCACCTCGTCTAAAGAGGCTTTCGGAAACACATGTGCCCGGCACATCTTCGTCCAAAACTCGCCCACACAGCCGGCCACCCGATATGTGTAATCCTCCAGTTCGGCGGCGTTCTCCAACGCCTGAATGACAACGACCGCTCCAACCGACGCGGCAGCGAATCGTTCCAAGTCGAGTTCCTGTCCGCTGATAATCACCGTTAGCACCTCGCGCAACCTGTCCTGATCGGATCTGGAAAGCGTGCCCAGCGCCGCCAGCGCCGCCTCCACCTTTACCAACAGCAGGCGCTCGGCAGCCGCGCCCTGCTCCGCCGCAAGCTTGCCAAAATCCAGCGGCAACCCGCTGTCCCCGAGAATCCGGGCGCGAAACCGCCTCAACGCCTCAAGCCGTTCCTTGCGCGGAATAATATCCGTGTCGGCAATCGTATCGGTGGTGCGCGCCAGAAGATAAGCCAGACCGATTTGCGAACGCACCACTGCGGGCAGCACCCGCAAGGTCAGGTAAAACGAGCGCGATGTCGCCTTCAGCAGCCCGGTAAGCGAGTCGTTGGACGAATTTGTCACAGGGCCAGTTTAGAGAAAGCGCCGGAGCAATCGAACAGAAAAAAGGGATGAAAACCTTCGCGCCGCGCAGATTGTGCGGCTGGATCCCCGCACTTCCTCAGCCGGACTGAACGGGCCGCCGTGATGCGGGCAAAACCGGCTCAGTAAATGAGCTTGCCATCCCGGTAAATTTGCGCAGAGTCCTCACTATATGCGCTGGGACCTTCCGGAACCCGGCCAAAAAAAAACAGGTCGCATCCGTAGCTCAATTGGATAGAGCTTCTGACTTCGGATCAGAAGGTTGCAGGTTCAAGTCCTGCCGGATGCACCATTGAATATCAAAGGTTTGCAAAGAATACAAACAGCCACACAAAAACCACTGTCCCCTTTCCGTCCCCTTTTCATAGCTCTTAAACCGCCCGTGAGAGTGCCTACCGCATTCCAGCCATCCTCGAAGACTGATCTTCCTCGGTGATCCCCGGAGCACAGGCGTATTGCCCCAGAAGATGCAGGACCAGCAAACCTGCTGGTACGATTGAGCCCGTTGATTTCCAAGCCCCCAAGGAATCTCCTAGTCCCCAGACCCGTCCCCACCATGCCACACGGGGGTGTCGATGCCACCCATGACCGCGCCGAAGTCCCCAGGAAAGTTCAAGAGGGTTCCCGCCTCAGGTTGGTCGGTTTTTAAGGCCACAAGTGGCTGGCTTTAATATGCCCAGTCAAACGGATCCGAACAGAACGGCTCAAACAGTGTGGAGATATTTTTGAAATTCGTTGAACACCCTCCCAACCACTTCAGTGTTACCATTACCCACGTCCGCCACTGCATCCGCAAGTGTTTCGTTCTACCTGAGCAATGGCCTGCATCACCCGCTCGATGGCGATGTCCTGATAGTAGCGGCTCGGATGCGATCGGCACTTGCCCTCAAAAGCAACAATTGCAAACCGGTAGCGCCACAGTTCGGCAAGCTAACGCGCCTTGTCAGCGGCATCTCCGGTCCCTGAGCGAGTAGAAGGAAAGGTCAGTGTCCACAATTCCCCAAGGGTGGGAAACGTCGCCACTTCGCCTTCGGTGCCACTCCGCATGTCGATGGCATAGATACCAAGACCGTTTGTGGCATGGGTGTGGCGGAGAGACAGCTTCTGCTCGTAATCTTTGGCCTGCCCCACCCCTTCGGTCAGCTCGTGTCCCATCGCCTTGGCCTCAACCACCGCCAGCTTGGTGTTGCGATATCCCAAGACGTAGTCCGCGGCAAGCGCCTTGCCGTGCCTCCCTTGCCCTTGGATCCGGCCCGGGGCGATGGAATACTCTCGTCGGATGCGACTTCCCCCAATCACACCTCAGCCGGCGGCTGTCAGCGCAAGATCGATATGCTCGGCTCTGTTTTCGGCTTCGTTCATCCGGTTTTGCTTTTAAAGAAAAATCAGGCCCAGAATGGCACATAACTCCGGCAGCGGGTCGAGGTTTGGGAGGGATCAGCCGGCTTGATTTTGCCAGCGTCCACCGTGGCCGCAATAATCTGGGAAACCGAGGCCATCTTGTCTTACAGCAACTTGAACCGCTCGCGCAGGCTTTGATTGGTCGTCTTTTCATTCATCACATAGCACAGACAGCAATTTTGGTGACAGGCCCGAATGCGGTCGTTGCGATCCATCTCATCCAGATCCTGGTGCGCGAACAGCACAGCCGAGGTTCGCCGTTTCCCGACGCGAAAATCCGGTACGGGCAATTGAAACACATCTGTCGCGGAGTAGCCCCAATAGCCGCTCCGGCGAGTGTGTCATAACAAATTTCCGCGATGCCCACTTCAGCTGACAACCGGCCAGCTCGCGGGCCGTTTCGAGGCATGAGAAAACTGTTTATACGCGGAAATGCCGCAAAGATGGCCAGACGATCCAACGCCGCGAAGAAGGCGCTGAGCCTCATTTAGGGCGCTTCAAGCGGGCCTTCGGCGAAGGATGAGCGGGGGCTTCCGGCAAGCCGTCCTCGATAGGAAACGGAAAATATTCACGCGCGTTCTGATAGCAAATGTTCGCAAGCAGCGGCCCCAGCAGGGAATCCTCGGCGGGGATCTCACCGCACTCCACATCGCGCCCGATAAGGTTGCAGAGGGTGCGGCGGAAATATTCATGGCGTGGATAGGACATGAACGAGCGCGAGTCGGTGACCATGCCAACAAAACGGGAGAGCAGACCGAGGTTGGAAAGCGCGTTGATCTGCCATTCCATCCCCTCCTTCTGATCAAGAAACCACCAGCCCGAGCCGAACTGCAGCTTGCCGGGCACGGTGCCGTCCTGGAAATTGCCGAGCATGGCCGCCAAGGCGTAGTTGTCCGCCGGGTTGAGGTTATAAACGACCGTTTTTGGGAGTGCGTTTTCCTGATCCAACCGGTCGAGATAGGCCGAGAGCGCGGCGCACTGCGGAAAGTCCCCGATGGAGTCAAAGCCGGTATCCGGTCCGAGTTGTTTGAGCAAGCGTGTGTTATTGCCGCGCAAAGCGCCAAGATGAAGCTGCTTGACCCATCCTTTTTCGGCGTCGAGCCGGCCGAAAAAGAGCATCATAAAAGAGGCAAACCGGGCCGACTCAAGAGGTGAAACCGCCGCGCCACGCCGCGCCTTGGCGAACACCGCCGCGGCGGCCTTTTCGCTGCAAAAATCCGCAAAACACTGGTTGAGCCCGTGATCCGAAAGCCGGCAACCCCGGGCATGAAAAAAATCATGCCTGAGCTTCAAGGCGGAGAGAAAATCAGCGAACCGGGCAATATCCACATTGGCGGCCGCAGCGAGTTGGCCGACCCAAAGATTGAAAGCGACGGGCTGATGGACCGCCAGCGCCTTGTCGGGCCGATAGGCGGGCAACATCCGGGTGGGATGTCCGCTGGCGGCAAAGAGGCGGTGATATTCCAGAGAGTCCACGGGATCGTCCGTGGTGCAGACGACCTTGACTTTGAATTTCTTGAGGATTCCCTGGGTGCTCAGCCCGGGGGCGGCCAACTGCTCATTGGCGCGGTCCCAGATGCGCGCCGCGCTGGATTCATTGAGTAATTCATGGATTCCGAAATAGCGGCTTAATTCCAGATGCGTCCAGTGATAAAGGGGATTGCGCAGGGTCTGGGGCACGGTGGCGGCCCAAGCCTGAAATTTGGCCTGAGGCGCGGCTGCGCCGGTGCAAAATCCTTCCCCCACCCCGTTGGCCCGCATGGCGCGCCATTTGTAGTGGTCGCCTTCCAGCCAGATTTCAGAGAGGTTCTTGAACTGCCGGTTCTCCGCCACGTCCTTGGGCGAGAGATGACAGTGATAATCAAAAACAGGCTCGTCAGCGGCGAACTGATGGTAGAGCCGCCGTGCGGTGGGGGTCTGGAGCAGGAAATCGGGGTGGATGAATTTCATAATCGGCGCCTCACCTTGGATTTTTATTTAACCCCGGCAAAGAGCGGCTTGAGATGCCGTTCAAACAGATTTCCAGTCACGTTCCGGGCAATCACCGACTCGTGCCGCGCCAGCGCGTTGAGATACCGGTCCCCTTTCTTGGCAGCCACCTTGAAGCTGACATGAAGCAACTGGCGGAAACTGGGGTTGAATGCGGGATGAACCGGATCATGACGGAGGGCGGAGACAAACTGCTCCGACGTCCAGGCGTTGACCTCCTCCGCGCAGGGCAGACGGGATTTGTCGATGTCGATCACGGTTGCGTAAGGGGCGCAGAACTCGTCGACCTGCCCGATGGCGGCGGCATAAATTTCGCGGGCCATGTCCAACCCGTCCCCACCCGCCTCCGCCAGGCCGATGAGTTCCTCCAGCCATGTGGTGCCGGCGGTTTTGAGATGCAGCCCGGCGCCGGTCCGGATGAGGGCGCGCCGGATGGGTTCGTAGATGGAGAACTTGTCACTGCCGGAATGCACGCTCAGCTTGAGAGTGGGCGGCAAACCGAATCGTTCCACAGCAAAGGCGATGACTGCCAAGTCCTCATTGAACTCCCGCTCAAACTGCGCCACGTCGCCAACGTAGTCGACGCCCTTGTTGAAGCGCCCGGTGAATTTGGGGGCGATGGTCTGAAGCGGAACACCCTCATCGGCCAATGCCGCCAAAATAATGAGCAGTTCCGGCGGAGTCTGCGGACGTTCGGTTTCATCCATGGAAACCTCGGTGACAAAATGAGCCGGACCTTTGGCTGCGGCAATGTGACGGTAAATCCGGCCCGCCTGCTGCGCCGAAAGCAGGAATTGATTGGCCACCCGCTCGAATTCAGCGCGCGTGATTTCAAACGGCCCGCCAATCTGCGGAATGACCACCGTGCCGATGAGTTCAGGATGCCGACCGGCGAAGGCCGCCACATCCACAGCCGCAGCCGCCTTCCCGATACTGTCCGCAACATCAATGGTGAAAAAATCTGAGTGGGGAATAAACCGGTCCACCGTCTCCAAGCGGATGTGGTCGGCGTCCACGTGATAGGCCCCCTGCCAGTGCAGCGCCCCGATGGCGGCGTCGGCGGCTGCGCGTGTGCCCGAGGGGTGCGTGCCTATGAAGGAGTGCTCGCGATTGGACTTGTTCCAGACGGGAACGATTTCAATTCCAAGCCGTGCGGCTTGCAGACAGGCTTCAAGTTGCGCCCTGCCCTGACGGGCGAAGCGGTCTCCCATGCCGAAGGAAAACCTTCCCAGTTTCAAATAGTTGTTCATGCTCGTGATTGATTTACCGCTCTGAGAATAAGGATCGCAGCCCCCCATTGCAGCAGAAAATGGCTAGCGAAAAGTGCGGTGATCAGCACCAGTTCGCGGCGGGCAACCACACGGATAAAAATCTGAAACCTGCAAACCTCCCCGCCGCGCTCTGCGCACCCGGACCAAAATTTTTCAGGGTTTTTCCCTTCCAACCAATTCCCTCACATAGGAATGCCCAATGCCCCGGTGCCGGATGAGGACGCGGAAAAAACAAGGGCCCCGGCAAATCCCGACGGTAACGTAAGGCTGCGAATCCCCCACAGCCTGTGATCCTCCGGCCCGGTCGGTAAGCGGAGTAATTGCGGTGCCTTGCCCGGGGTGAGACTAACCTCGATGGCCGCCAGGTCATCAGTCAACCCAATACCAGTGGCTTTGAGGTAGGCCTCCTTGCGGGTCCACCCGGCGAAAAACGCCTCCTGCTGTTGCGCGTCGGGCAATGATCTCAATTCACAAAGCTCCTGGGGCGAGAAAATCCGGCCGGCCAGAACCGGCCAATCGTCGAACACCTGAACACGTTCAATGTCCACGCCCACCTCGCGCCCCCGCGCCAAGGCCATGACCGCAAGGCCGCCTGAGTGAGAAAGGTTGAACCGGAAATCCCCCGCCCGAGTGTGCTGAATAAGAAATGGCTTGCCGCGGAGTTGGCAACCAAAGGACACCATCCCAGGTTCGCAGTTTAAACACGCCCCAAAAATCTGCCGGATCAAAACGCGGCCAAACACAAATTGGCGGCGCGCTTCTCTCACCCCGAACCGGTCCGCGCGCCCGCGCTCCTCCGCGCTGAGCAGATGGATCATTGCGCTGAGATCCGCATCTTTCAATGGTTCTGCGGCGGTCCACACCTGAACTTCGTCCGCATCCAGCGCTGCCGCAGCGCATCGGGCCCGGATGGAATTGTCCCACTGGTCAAATGAAATCCGCATTGGACCCTGCTCCTTGCGCCGGCCGGCTTGTTGATTTCCCCTGAGCCCGGCGCAACGCGCTCATCAAGGACTCCCCCAGAACAGCCAAGTGTTCCGGGGAATGAAAGATCTGGTGATGTGTTCCCGCCACCGGATGGAAAGAGACTCCACCCCGCGCCATGTATTTCCAATAATGCCTCCAAATTGGGTTGGCATTCCCGCTCACAAAGAGATCCACCTTGCCGGGATATCGACGAATCCGATAGCTTGCGGCCACGGCATGATAATAGTCGTAGAATCCAAGTATTTGAGGGGCTTTAACTTGGAGCGTAGGCGGAGCGGTGACAACCAGTTTCTTCGCGCGGCGATTATGACCGGTCAAATACCTTAGCGCAGCCCAACGACCCCGAAGGTAATCAAGCCGGTCCCGATTTGGCCGGCCCCACCATTGCCTCAAATGCAAGAGGCAGCGTCCGGGAAGATAGGCCGCCAAACGCCAAACATGAAAGATCCAGGAAACATGCCCAATCGGGCCGCTATCCAAAAGAGCGAGCAGTGCGACACGCTGCCCCCCACGCTCAAGTTGTTGGGCAACCTCATAAGCAATCACCCCACCCATCGAATATCCACTCAGATAGTAGGGCCCCACAGGCTGGAACGATCGGATCTCCTGAACATAGTGAGAGGCCATGTCTTCCACGGAAATATGCCGCGCCAGCCGGCCGTCCAGCCCGACAGCCTGAATGCCGTAGGCAGGCTGGTCCGGATCAAGAAATTGGGTCAAATCCAGAAAACCATAAACATCCCCACCCACGCCGTGCAGAAAGAAAATCGGAGGCCTCTTTCCCTGAGACCGCAACGGCACCAGCGAACTCCAGGGCGGCTCCCAGCCCTTCTCCCCCAGCCGCCGCGCCAGCGCTTCGATAGTGGGCGACTGGAACAAAGCCGCTATGGGCAACTTGCATCCGAATACCCTCTCAACTTGCCCGGTCAACCGCACCGCCAGGAGCGAGTGGCCGCCCAGATGGAAAAAGTTGTCCCGCACGCCCAACTTCTCGCGGCCCAGCACCGCCTTCCATATCTCCACCAAGTCCCGTTCGATTTGGCTGCGTGGCGCGAGGTAATCCGTCCCCGAGACGAGTTCCACCGCATCGGTTTTTTCCAGGGCCTTGCGGTCCACCTTGCCATTGGGCGTGAGCGGCAGCGCAGGCACCGAAAAAAACCGCGCCGGCACCATGTAGTCCGGCAGCTTAGCCCCGAGCCATTGCCTCAGCGTTTCCGCAGCCAGCCCGCCGGGCTCCCGGACCACCACGAAGGCGGACAGGGACTTGTCCCCGCCACCTTGATCCCGGGCCAGCACAGTGCAGGCGGAGACGCCAGGATGCCCGCCCAAAACAGACTCAATCTCCCCCAGCTCAATGCGGTAGCCGCGGATTTTCACCTGATGATCGGCGCGTCCGAGGTATTCGATGTTGCCGTCGGCCCGCCAGCGGGCAATGTCCCCAGTCCGATAAAGCCGGGCGCCGGCCGCAAAGGGACTGGGAATGAATTTCTGCGCCGTCAGCTCCGGCCGGTTCAAATAGCCCAGCGCCAGACCGTCGCCTCCGGCATACAGCTCGCCGGGCACACCCGCAGGAACAGGGCTCAGAAACGGATCCAGCACATACACTTGCGTGTTGGAAACCGGACGCCCCACCGGCACGCCCGCACCCGATGCGTTTTCCTCCGTCACGGTGTGGCAACAGGTGAAGGTGGTGTTCTCCGTCGGACCGTAGCCGTTGATGATCCGGCAGCCCGGCAGCCCCCGGCGCGCCCGGCTGACATGCCCGGGCGAGAGCACATCCCCTCCAGCCAACAACTGGCGCAACGGTTTCAGATCGTCCAAGCGCTCATCCACCATGAGATGAAACAGGCCCGCCGTAAGCCACAAGGTGGTGACTCCACGCCGGCCGAT
>Ga0209829_10002985_pt1 | contig 12543 bp, 12 predicted proteins | sample C_140205_EF_Meta_FD_187311 | JGI IMG/M metagenome (GOLD analysis project Ga0209829, IMG submission 187311) | Freshwater microbial communities from Lake Croche, Canada to study carbon cycling - C_140205_EF_MetaG (SPAdes) (version 2) | ecosystem: Environmental > Aquatic > Freshwater > Lake...
AAGCGGGTCGCAACCTCCTTGCGCTTCTGCGCAAAATCGCCCGAGAACATGATCGTCGCGGTCTGCGCGTTGGGATAGAAGGCGTCGTTGCCGGTCAGCACGACAGCGGCGCCGAGGCGCTGGATGTTGGTGGTCGTCGGCTCGGTTGTGATGGAGCCGTCGATGGCGCCGTTCTGGAACGCAGGCGCATGCTGGGGGAAGCCCAGATAGATCTTCTCCACATCATCGTATTTCAGGCCGACGCTCTTCATCGCCTCGTTGAGCACGGAAGCGTCGCTGCCGCCGGCGCCTGTTATGGCGACCTTGCGGCCCTTCATGTCGGCCAGCGTCTTCACCTTGCCGCTGTCGATGAGTTCCTTGCGCACCAGAAAGGCCTGAAAAGGCGCGCCCTTCACATTGGTCGCCTTGTCGGCGACGAGCTTGATGGTGATGCCGCGCTCAACCGCGTTGTAGAGGCCTGCGGAGGCCGCGCCACCGCCCACATCGAGCTGGCCCGCGCCCATGGGCGCCACCATCTTGGCGCCGGTGTCGAATTCGACGAAATCGGCCTCGATCCCTTCCGCCTGGAAGTAACCCTTGTCCTGCGCGATGAACAAGGTGCCGTCGCTCACGGCGTTGACCATGCCGATGGTGACCTTATCGGCGGCGCTCGCCGCCACGCTCATGAGTGCAAGCAATGAGGCGCCAAGCGCGCCGCGCAGACCAGTCAACATGGTGTCACCCTTTTTCATGAAAACGGCGCGAGACGCCAAAACGCCTCGCGCCGCAGAACAATCTTACTTGTCGGTCTTCGAGAAGCCCGGACCCATGTTCCACTCTTCGGCGTAATAGGGACGGTCCGTCAGACGGCACCAGTTCTCCCAGCCGCGCTCGAAAGTGAAGCCCGCGCGACCGCCAGCATTGGCGGAGACTTCGCCATCGGTCATGGGCAGGATGTCGTCACCACCAAGCTGATAGGCCTTGATCAGCATGTCCGCATTGATTTCCATATAGACCGAGGTGAACACCACCTCGCGCAGGCTCTTGCCGACCACGACGCTGCCATGGCCGCGCATGAGCGCGACGGTGCGATGGGCGAGAGATTCCGCGAGATCACGGCCCATCTCCATGCTGGTGACCAGCAGATTGGTGGTGCCGAACTTGTGCGCGATGTCCCAGGTCGGGATGTCGTTGCCGATGGGCGCGCACATATGCATGATCGGCCGCATCTTCTTCTTCGACTGCACGGTGAAGGGCACCACATTCGGGCTGTGGTTATGCACCACGGCCATCACATCCGGGCGCGCCTCATAGATCGCGCCATGGATGAAGCGCTCGGAATACGGCTTGCCGGGATTGTGGCCAACGATGTCGCCGCCGAAGGTGAATTCGGTGATGTCATTCACTTCCACGCAATTGGGGGCGCGGGCGCGCGACAGGAAGAAGTGGTTCGGATTCTCGGGATTACGCATGGACACATGGCCGAATGAATCGACCACGTGATGATAGGCGAGCACGCGGTTCGCCGTTACAAGGTCTTCCTTGAGCTTCGCAAGATCAGTCATAGGCAACGCCCTCCCAATAGCTGGGCCACAGGCCCGGTCGCGCGCGTTCTAGCACACCTGTGGCGGACGGGAATGGGTTTTCCTGCATTTTGCGAAGGGGAAAGGCGTAATGGGCGAGACGTCTAGGGGTCGCCCCCGCCCCCTAACACCGGCGGGCGCCTGGCCTTGAAAGCGTTGACGGCTTCGCGAAAATCCGGCGTGCGGCCCGCCTCCCCCTGCAAACGGGCCTCCAGACGCAACTGGGTTTCGAGATCCTGACCACCGCTCTTGCGAAAGGCATCCTTGATGAGGCGATAGGTGGTCAGGGGTCCGCTGGCGAGGCCGCCTGCGAAAGCGCGCAGGTCGGCGGCGAAGGCGGCGTCATCGAAGACCCTGTAGACCAGCCCCATGGCATGCGCCTCCTGCGCCGACACCCGGTCGCCCGTCAGGGCCAGCGCGAGAGCCCGTTGGGCGCCCACGATGCGCGGCAGAAGCCATGTGCCGCCCACATCCGGGATCAGGCCGATGCGCACGAAGACCTGCTGCATATAGGATGATCGCGCCGCCACCACGATATCGCAGGCCAGCGCGAGATTGGCGCCCGCGCCCACGGCTGGCCCATTCAGGGCCGCGATGGTGACCTTGGAAAAGCCGATCAGTCGCAGGATCAGCGGCGCATAGTCCTCCTCGAGGGTGCGGGCGAGGTCGAGCCCCTCCTGCTCAAAGGCGGCGATGTCCTGCCCCGATGAGAAAAAGCGTCCCGCGCCCGTCAGCACCACCACTCGCACGCTATCGTCGCTCTCCGCGCGGTCGAGCGCATCGCGCAGGGCGAGCAGCGCGGCTGCGTCGAAAGCGTTGAGTTTGCCGGGACTGTTCAATGTCAGCGTGGCGACGCCATCCGCGACCGCATATTCGACCGCCTCGCTCATGCCCCGCTCCCCTCAGAAACTGACGCCGCGCGGGATCAGCCTGTGGTCATAGGCCTCCCGCTCCAGCCCCTCGCGGAAATCGGGATGGGCGATGGAGATCAGCGCCAGCGCCCGCTCGGCCACCGACTTGCCCTTGAGATTCACGATTCCATATTCGGTCACCACATACATCATGTCGGTGCGCGGCGCGGTGACGATATTGCCGGGGGTCAGCGAAAGCGCGATGCGGCTCTTGCGCTGACCATGCTTTTCATAAGTTGACGAAAGACAGATGAAGGACTTGCCGCCTTTGGACGCATAGGCGCCGCGCACGAATTGCAATTGCCCGCCCGTGCCGCTGATATGGCGCATCCCATCGGACTCGGAAGCCGCCTGTCCCTGCAAGTCGATTTGCGTTGTGTTGTTGATGGCCACGACCCGATCATTGCGCATGATCTCATGGGGCTGGTTGGTCAATTCGACCGGCAGACACAGAAGGTCGGCATTGCGATGCAGGCTGTCGTAAAAGCTGCGCGCGCCAAGGCCGAAGGAGAAGGCGAGCTTGCCCGGGTTCGTCTGCTTGCGCGCATTGGTGATCTGACCCGCCTTGAAAAGGTCCATCATGCCTTCGGTCAGCATTTCCGTATGCACGCCAAGATCGCGCGCGCCGCTGTTCAGCAATTGCGCGCAGACCGCATTGGGCATGCCGCCAATGCCCACCTGAAGACAGGCGCCATCCTCGACCTCATTGGCGATCAGCTTGCCCACGGCGATGTCCACCTGCGTGGGCGGCGGGTTTGGCAATTCGGGCGCGGGCTGATGGTCGCCCTCGATGATGTAATCGACCTCGCTCACATGCAGCCCATTGGCCTCGCCGAACAGATGGGGGTGGCCGTCGGTCACCTCGACGATCACCAGCCTCGCGCGCTCGGCGATGGCCCTGTGCCAGAGATTGGCGGCGCTGAAATTGAAATAGCCATTCTCATCCATGCGGCATGTCTTGAAGACGACCACGTCAACGGGCGCCATGAAGCGGCGATAATAATCGGGAATTTCGCCGAGATTCACGGGAATGTAATGGGCGCGACCGGCGTCGTGATGCTTGCGGTCATAGCCGGAGAAATGCGTGCTGAACCAGTGGAAATGCTCGGCATGCGGGTCGCATTCGAGCACGGCGCGCGGACGCATGCTGATGCAGGAGCGGAATTTGACATTGCGCAACTCGTCCCGGCGCGCCGCCAGCGCCTTGTCGAACACATCGGGCTGGCAAAGGGTCACGCCATAGTCGATCCACATGCCCGAAGTCACGAGGCTCGCCGCCTGCGCGGCGGTGATCACGCGCGCCTTGTTTGCGGCTGTTCGCATCTGCATGAACCCCTCCCCAGCGGTTCGCCATTCGGCTGTTTTAGTCAACGCGGCGACGTGACGCCTTATGAAGCCAATCATTGATTACAACTGTCCGACCCGGGTTTTTGTCAAGGCCATGTTGAAAAGATCGCGATACGTACGGGTCAAGTCTCCTGTGCCGCGCCAGGATTCATCGGCCTGCGCGGGGGCGACGCGGTGTCGTCCTCCCGCTCGCCTGGCGCTGCCCTCGCCGCGTCAGAAAGCGCCATGGCGATTGCGCCGGGTCTGTGGTCATATGCTTGCGGGCCGCAGTCTGGCTCACCGAGCATAAGCTTCAGAAAAGATAGAGGATGGAATGAGCGGAGACGCCAAACTGCGTGCAGCGATCATCGGCGGGGGCATGGGCGGACTCGCGGCGGCGGTCGCCTTGCGGCGGCGCGGGCTGGAAGTCACGGTATTCGAGCAGTCTTCGGCGCTCGGCGAGGTCGGCGCCGGCGTGTTCATGTATCCCAACAGCCTGCGCCAGCTCGAGCGCATGGGCTTTGGCGAAAAGCTCGCAAGCGTTGGCGGCAAGATCGGGCCTGGCTCGCGCTACAACCTCAAGGACGGCTCCTATGTCGGCGACGTCCTCACCACGGATTCGGCGGGCTGGAACGGCATGTACGGCATGCACCGGGCCGACATTCTCGACACCCTCGCCGCCGCTCTCCCCCCGCAGGCGGTGCGGACCGGCCATCGGGCCGTGGACTTTTCGCAGGATACCGACAAGGCGACCGTGCGCTTCGCCAATGGCGAGAGCTTCGAGGCGGAGATCATCATCGCGGCGGATGGCATCAATTCCGCCATGCAGCCCTTCGTGGTCGAGCCGAGCCTGCCGGAATATTCGGGCTTTCGCGCCTATCGTGGCCTCATCGCCCGCGACAAGCTCGGCGCATGGCCAGAGGACACCCATCAGATCTGGATGGGCGACGGCAAGCATTTCATGACCTTCCCGGTGCGCAGCGGAACCCTGTACAACTATGTCGGCTTTGTGCCGACGCCCCATGAGACGCTGGAATCCTGGTCCGCCATCGGCGACCGCGACGAACTCGCCGCCTCCTTCGCAGATTGGGATCCGCGCGTCACCAACCTGCTCGCCAAGGTCGAGACCTGCTTCTGGTGGGGCCTCTTCGACCGCCAGCCGCTGCGGACCTGGACCAATGGCAGGCTGGCGCTGCTGGGCGACGCCGCCCATCCCATGCTGCCGCATCTGGGCCAGGGCATGAACCAGGCGGTCGAGGACGCCGTGGCGCTGGGCGTCCTGCTGGAAGGGCGAGGAAGCGACGAGGTTCCCGCAGTGCTGCGCGCCTATGAGGGCCTGCGTCGCCCGCGCACCTCCATGATCCAGGCCGAGGCGCGGCAGAACGGCAAGCGCTACGACTCGGACTATGAAAGCATCGAGCAGCGCGACGAGGAGATCCGCAAAACCGCGATCGCCTTCCGCAAGGGCCTCTATGACTACGATGTCGAGGCGGCGGCGCGGGCGTTCAAGGTGCAGTGAGACAGGCGGGGCGCCGGGTGGCGCCACGTCGTTCTTGGCGCCCTACTTCATCGCCCCAATCTGGATCAGCTCCCCAACCTGCTTCTCATCCAGCGGCGCGGTCAGAAATTTGAACTGCACCGCATCCTGCATGGCCTCGGGAATGCCCCTGACCTCGTCGATCTGCAGGCTCTCCTTGGGGATGAATTCCGCAAGCATGCGCCGCACCGAAGGCTCGGGCAGGCTGGTGATCGCGATGTATTTCTGCACGGCGTCGTCGGAGGCGTACATCCAGTCGAGCACCTCGCGATAAGCGGCGAGATAGCGCACGAAGAGATCCTTCTTCTTCTCCAGCGCCTGCGCATTGGCGATCTGCACGCGGATCGTCTGCTTGCGCAGATGTTCGAGATCGCTGAGGCGCCCAATCATGCGGATCTCGCCCGCAACCAGCTTGTCGAGATTGAAGGGCGCCACGCACCAGCCGATGTCCACCTGGCCGGTCATGGTTTGCGTCGTGGTGCCCACCGCATCGCCCGTGGGCGTCGGCTTCATGTCCTTCAAGCCATATTCGGCCATGAAACGCAGGGCGCCCACCTGGGTCGAGGAGCCCGCCGTGGAATAGGCGATGGTCTTGCCATTGCCCTCGCGCAGGGACGTGATCGGCGACTTCGCGGGCACGTAATAGAAGATCTCGCGCGAGCCAGTGGAGCTGGCGCCGATGATGCGCAAGGGCGCCCCTTTGGAATAGGCGCCAAAGGCGCCCGCAAGGCCCGCGCTGAGGCCCACATCCACCGCGCCAGAGATGACCACCTGCATGGTCTCCCCGCCGCCTGACGTATAGATGATGTCGAGATCCAGCCCATGCTTCTGGAAGATGCCGGCCTGTTTGCCAAGTTCGGGAATCGCCCCTTCCCAGCTGCCGCGATTGGGCGAGGCGACGCGGAAGGGATCGGCCGCTTGAGCTGCGCCCACAAGGGCGGCGAAGGCCAGAAGGCTGGAGGCGATGGCGCGAAGGAACATGGCTTTCCTCATGGTTCAGGCGATGGCGCGCAGCTGCGGCTTCACCGCGCCTTGCAGGTGGGGCATGACCTCGGCGGCGAAGAGGCGGATGTTCCGCTCGGTCATGTCGGCGGGCATGGTGGCGATTTGCAGCATGGCCATGAGATGGCCAAAGCCCATCTCCTTCTGGCAATGTTCAATGCGCGCGCGCACGGTTTCGGGGCTGCCCACCAGGATCATGCCATTGTCGATGAGCGTGTCGATGGTGGAACTGGTGCGGTTCTTGAATTTCATCTCCATCAGCGACTTCGTTGACGAGATCGAGGAATAGCCCGGCGGCAGGCGCATCTCGATGGAGGGGAAGCGCAGGAACTTGTTGAAGAAGACTTCGATATGGTCCTTCAACTCGCGCCGGGCGATCTCGTCGGTCTCCGCCACATAGGTCGGCACGGCCCAGCCCATCTGCGAGGGCTGCGCCTCATAGCCATTCTTGCGCGCCTCTTCGCGATAGGCGTTGAAGGCTTTCACCGCCACCGGATAGGGGCTGAAGGTTTGCAGATAAGTATATTTGCGCTCAGCCGCCGCGCACCAGACGATGGTCTCCATGCTGCCTTGCGAGGGAATCCACACGGGCGGATGGGGCGTCTGCACGGGGCGCGGCCACAGGTTCACATAATCGAACTGATAATGCTTGCCCTGATAACTGAAGGGGCCAGGATCGGTCCAGGCCTTGATGATCAGCTCATGCGCTTCATAAAAACGCTCATGCGAGAAGGTCGGGTTGACGCTGTTGGAGAAATATTCGGAACCAATGCCGCGCACGAAACCCGTGATGATGCGCCCGCCGCTCATGTGATCGAGCATGGCGAATTCTTCGGCGATCATCACCGGGTTGTTAACTAAAGGAAGCGCACGGCCGAGGATGCAGATCTTCGCCTGTTTGGTGGAGCGCGCCAGCGCCGCCGCAATGAGATTGGGCGCGGGCATGAGGCCGTAAGCGGTCTGATGATGCTCGTTGACGCAGACGCCATCAAAGCCCAGCTGATCGCCCAGCTCCAATTCGCCGATATAGCGATTGTAGAGCTTCATGCCCTTCTGCGGATCGAAATTCGTGTTGGGGATCGTCACCCATGCGGAATTGTGTTTGTCCGCCTCGGCGATGTCGAGATCGCCATAGGGCATGAGATGGAAGAAATAGACTTTCATCAGCGAGCTCCATTCATGAAGGCGCCCATGGCGCGCGCGACGTCTGCGCCGCGCTCCTGGGGGATGGCGTGGCCGCAGGCAGGCAGCGCGAGGAATTTTGCGCCCGCGATTTCACGCGCGAAGATCTCATGGTTCGAGAAGGGGAGGATGCGATCCTCTTCGCCCCAGGCGAGGAAGGTGGGAATGTCGATCCGGTGCAGCCAGCGGGGCAGCGTGACGCTGGCCATGCGCGGCGACCAGGCGAGGCGCGCCAGCCCGGCCCGGTTCTGCAACATGATGTCGAGCGGGTCGCCCGCTCGGCCGGCGATTTCCTGATCGGCCAAAGCATGATCGTGGAAAAGCGCGCGCACGCCCTCTTCCCCCGACAGCAGGAACACATCCTGCTTGGGCGCCTCGCGCGGCATGACGCCTGCTGGCGCCAGCAGCGACAGGGAGGCCAGCGCATGGGTGGAGCGGATTGCGACCTCGGCCGCGATCCAGCCGCCGATGGAATGCCCGGCCAGATGCACCTGCGGCAGACCCAGCGCGGCGATGAGGTCCAGTGTGAAGAAAGCGGCGTCGCTGACGCCCATCATCCAGTCGGGAATGGGCGAGCGGGTGAAGCCCGGCAGCTCCGGCGCCACCACGCGGAAACTCTTGGCGAGTTCGCTCAGGAGCGGATCGACCGCCAGCCCGTCGATCCCATGCAGGACCAGCACGGTCGGCCCTGTTCCCGCTTCAAACATTCGGACATTCGTCCCGCGAACATCCAGCGCCACTTCCCGCATCCTGCGATTTCCCCTGACTTGTTTGGGGCAGTGTAGTGAGGGGCGGGGCGGGGCACAACCTGCGGCGGGATCAGATAATGTTGAAGGGCGCAGGTGCGCCGCCATTTGTCAGGCGGATTGCGAAATGCCAAGCTTATGATGGCGGGTCGGGCGGCACGTGTTCGCCGCCAGGCCTCCGGGCAAAACTTTTGGTTCGGGAGGGAGGAGTCCAGTTGACTTCGAAATCAACTGAGGGGCATATTATGGCGCTCGCAAGGAGCGGGCGGCTGGTGCTTTTCGAGCCGCAGTTGGCGCCGGGGGCAGCCTATCGCCGACGGCTGTGGCTACATCCAGCGCTTGCAAAATGGGTTGCGAATCAAAGCCATTACGCCTCACAGCAACGATATTTCGAGGCTGTCCGCGCCTTTCTGAAAGGCTTCGTCATGGGAGGAGACTTTGACGATGACGCAATGCTGAAGTCGCTGACCACAGATCTGGGCGCCTTTTATGAATTCCGGATCGCCTTTCATCCGCAACACCGAATTGTCGGGGGCTTTCTGCGACCCGGCGAGTTCATCGCGCTCGCCCATGAGACGCGGAAAAATCTCGCCGAGAAAGGCTTCGCCCCAACAATTAGCCGCGCCTCTAAGCTCTGGAACAGCCTGTCATTCGGCTACCGACCCTTGACCGATGAATGCTCATCCCTTCTGGAGGATTTCCACCATGACGAAGACTGATCAAGGACGCAGCGAGGGTTCCATCAAAGCGGATGCTCGATTGAGCCTCTTCTTCACGCTTCGAAAAGCGTGGAAGCGGCGCAGCAAGGAAGGCATGACGGCCAAGGATCTGGCGGCCTTGCTCGACCGCGACAAAGCCTATGTCTCGCGCGTCCTCAACGGCAAGACCCCCACGATCACCATCGAGACCCTCGCGCTCTTTCTGGATCGCCTCGGTCATCGGCTCGTCGTGGACTGCATCCCCGCCGAGGAGATCCCCGCCGTGAACAAGGATGCGCGCCCCCGGGAACTGCGCACGCCGGTGAAGGCCTGAGCGCGCCCCCTCAGTTCAGCGGCGACCACGATGGGTCAGAGCCGAAGGACGGGGTGGGCACCTGGAACTCGGCGCGCCCGAATACATCCGCCATATAGAGCTTGGGACCGCTCTGCCCGCCCGCTTCCCGGAAGAACATCACATAGAGCCCGTTGGGCGCCCAGGTCGGCCCCTCGTTGTGGAAGCCCTCGGTCAGCATGCGCTCGCCCGAACCATCGGGCTTCATCACGCCGATGCCGAATTGTCCGCCCTTCTGGCGCGTGAAGGCGATGAAATCGCCCTTGGGCGACCAGACCGGCGTCGAATAGCGCGCGCCATCGCTATAGGAGATGCGCTTGGCGCCGCCGCCCGCCCCACCCATCACATAGATCTGTTGCGAGCCGCCGCGATCGGACTCGAAGACGATCTGCGCGCCGTCCGGCGCATAGGAGGGCGAGGTGTCGATGCCCGCCGTATCGGTGAGGCGCGTGGTGGCGCGCGAGCGAAGGTCCATGGTGAAAAGATTGGTCGATGAGCCCTGCGTCAGGGACATGATCACCCGCTGGCCATCGGGCGAGAAGCGTGGCGCAAAGGTCATGCCCGGAAAATTGCCGACCGCCTCGCGCTGGCCGTTCTCGATGTTCAGCAGATAGACGCTGGGATCGCCGCTCCCGAAGGCCATATAGGTCACGTCCTGCGAAGAGGGCGAGAAACGGGGCGTCAGAACCAGTTCGTCGCCGCGCGAGAGATAGCGGATATTGGCGCCGTCCTGATCGATGATCGCGAGGCGCTTCACCCTTCGCTCCTTGGGCCCGTTTTCATCCACGAAGACCACGCGGCTGTCGCACCAGCCCTTCTCGCCGGTGATGCGCGTGAAGATGGCGTCGGACACGATATGGGCCACGCGGCGCGCGTTGTTGGGATCGGTCACATATTGCTGGCCCGCCACCTGCTGGCCGCTGGCCACATCCCACAGGCGGAACTCGGTCTTGAGGCGTCCATCCGCCCCGCGCGCCGCGCGGCCCGTCACAACGAATTGTGCGTTGATCATCTTCCACTGATCGATCTGCGGCGCTTCGGGGTTCGTCGCCTTCTCCACGAAGGTCGCGGGGTCCAGCGGCCGCAGGAAGACGGAGCGGCGAAAATTATTGGTGATGATCTGGGTGGCCTGCGCCCCGCCATCGCCCTGGAAACTGGTGATGGCGATGGGGATCGGCTGGAAGCCGGAGCCGCGCTTGATGTCGAGGGCCGCCTGCGGCAGCGCGGGGCCAAGCGGCAGGCCGGTGATGGGCGCTGCGGCGAGAAGGGCCGCCACATGACGGCGGGTGAGGAAGATGCTCATGGCGGGTCGATCCTGAAAAGCGGGCGCGGATGGGCATGCAATGCGGCAAGGCTGTGATGGCGATGAGACAGCGTCATCCCGCCATCTCCTCGGGGTCGAAGCGCAGGATGCGGCTCTTCCATTCCTGATGGTAGGGCGCGAACTGGGCGGGAATCGGCATGGGGTCGCAACGGCGCACGGCGCGCAAGGCGCTCTCGGCCAGGGTGCGCAGATTGGGATCGCCAGGTGGGTTGAGCAGCATCGGCTCGCCGATGAGCGCGCCATTCACGGCGAATTCGACCTTGATCTGCGGAATATAACGGGTCGCGGCCATGCCCACATAGGTCCAGCACTGCTTGTAGCGATCCTGCATGAGGCCATCGAGTTGCCCCATGAGCGAGGGCGACATTCTGGCCGCGCTGGCGGTGGGGGCGCCAAGGGACGCCTGCTGGCTTGCGCTGCGCGCGGTCGAAGCCTTCTGGGACGGCGCCTCGCGCGACAGCAGATCAGACATCGCATTGGAATCATATTTCGTCTTGACCGCAGTCTCGTCGCCAGATTTTGGACGCGCCGCAGGCTTCTGTGGCTCGGTCTCCTTGAGCAGCTTGGAAATGGCGGCGGGGTCGAGGGGCTTTTCCTCGGCCTTGGGGCGCACGGGGGGCTTGGGCGGCGTCGGCGGCGTTGGCGCAACCTCAGCCTTCTTCGGCTCCTCCTTGGGCCGCTGCGGCGGCTTGGGGGGCTCGACGGGCTCGGCGTCGGGCTTGGGCGGCGGGGCCTCGACCTTGGCGGGCTCGGGCGGGCGCGCGGGCGGACGCGGCGGCTCCGGTTTCACGGGCTCGGGCTCGGGCTTGGGCGGTTCTGGCGGCAGGGCGGCGACGCGCTGGGGCGGGGTCGGCGTCGGCAGCTCGGGCTGCTGGCTTTCACCGGGATCAGGAATGCGGCGCAGTTGCGGGGGCGGCGCAACCACATCGGTCTTCGCCTCACGGATCGGGGTCGGCTTCTTCTCCTCGACCTCGGCGACCTTGTCGGCCTTCAGCGGCGTCGGCGCCGCCTGTTTCGCGTCTTTCTCGCCCTTCATGATCTCGTTCAACTGCGAGTCGGTGACGATCTCGACCGGCACCGACTCCTGCGCGTCCTGAAAGGGCTTCGTCTCCGTGAAGCTGACGAGCGTCGCCGCCAGCAGCGCCAGATGCACGGCTGCCGACAGAACGTGGCCAGGCTGGGAGACGGAGACTTTCACGCGCGCGCGCTCACTTCTTTTCCTGTTCGGTCACCAGGGCGACCTTCTTGTAGCCGCCGCTGGTGATGATCGACATCACCTGCGCCACGCGGCCATAGTTCACGGCCTTGGATCCGCGCACATAGATGCGCTCGTCAAAGCCCGCCTTGGCGAGCGTCGCGATGCGCGCGCCCAGTTCCTCGATCTGCACGGGCTGATCCATCACGAAGATGCCGCCCGTATCGTCGATGGCGACGCTGAGGGGCTTCTGGTCGATATTCAGCGCCGAAGCCTTCGTCTCGGGCAGATCGATGGCGACGCCGGTGGCGAGCAAGGGCGCCGCCACCATGAAGATGATGAGCAGCACCAGCATCACGTCGATGAAGGGCGTCATGTTGATTTCGGCCATGGCGCCATAGCGCGGCACGCCGCGTCGACGACGCCCGCCCTTTTTTCCAGCTCCCACAGACATTCCCATTGTGCAGCCCCTTACGCGCGGTCGCGTTCGCTGGCGACATGCTGGTCGATCTGCCGCGAGAGGATCGAGGAGAATTCATCGGCGAAGGATTCCATCCGCGCTTGCGAGCGCGCCACCTTGCCTTGCAGGATATTGTAGAAGATCAACGCGGGGATGGCGGCGAAAAGGCCGATGGCGGTGGCGAAGAGCGCCTCCGCGATGCCCGGCGCGACGACCGCCAGCGAGGTGTTCTTGGAGGCGGCGATGGA
>Ga0209829_10002990_pt1 | contig 12533 bp, 24 predicted proteins | sample C_140205_EF_Meta_FD_187311 | JGI IMG/M metagenome (GOLD analysis project Ga0209829, IMG submission 187311) | Freshwater microbial communities from Lake Croche, Canada to study carbon cycling - C_140205_EF_MetaG (SPAdes) (version 2) | ecosystem: Environmental > Aquatic > Freshwater > Lake...
AACATGAAAAACCTAATTAAATCATTATCTAATTTTCAGAATGAATGTCCAGTCATTCATAAGGATACCAAAGGCCATAACTACACTTATGCTGACCTACCACAAATCTTTTCAGTTATTAATCCATTACTTAAAAAGAATGGGTTATGCTTTAGCCAATTGCTTGAAAATGAAGGCATCAAAACTATTTTGTTTCATGTTGAGTCAGGTGAATCTTTAGAATCGTTTACAATCATTCCAAAAGTTAAATTAGGAGCAATGAATGATTACCAATCATATGGTTCTGGAGTTACTTATTATCGTAGGTATTCATTATCCTCAATGCTTGGATTAATTACTGACAAAGATTTAGATGCAGCTGGAACACAAGTGGAAGCTAAAGTATTAAAAGTGGAAGCAAAGCCATTGGGGTATTATAAAAAAATAATTGATAGTCTTGATTCAATCGATGGATGTGTATCATTCTACAATGATAATTTAGCTGACATTCAATCAAATCCAAATATATTACCATTGTTAAGTACTAAAAAATTAAGTTTTACAATTAACCAACCAACCAAATGAGCAAGTTAGTAAGCATTTCAATCAATGTAGATTTGTTAGACAAGTCTAAATTGTACAAAGGTAAGAAAGGTACTTACCTTAATATTAGTGGATTTTTAAAAGATGATCCTGATAATTACGGAAACTTTGGTTTTATCACACAAGATGGAGTAAAGACTCCAGAGAAGAATGCGCCAATATTGGGCAACTTTAAAATTGGCAAATCATTACCTGCACGACAAGATCAGGCAAGTACTGGAGTAAAGAAGTTAGTTAACTTTGAAATTGATGAAATGAATACAAACGATTTACCTTTTTAATTATGGAAGATCACGAAATTCAATATCAGAAAGGCTATGAGATAGCATTTTTGCAAGTTCATTTTAAAACATTACTTAATTCTTCTGAAAAAGATTTAATCTTTGAAATGAATATTACAAAACAATGTTTTAAAAATGCAGTAAAACAAGGGGATTTTTCACAAGAGTTTATAGATAAATTTAATTATGAAAAAGACAAAGTACTTATTTAGATGGATTGATTTGTTTGACAGATCAAGATTTTGCGAAGAAAGAACATTTTCAGAAGCTGAAATTGAACCTTATCTAAAAGCAAAAAGAAAATGGAATGAATTAGAGGAATATGAAGAATATCTAATGATTACCGAAGAAATGGAAAGAGAACTTAATAAAAATTAAAATTATGATAAAGATCAAAAAAATGAATATTCACCAGGCAGTTGCCGATAGTTTAAATAAGAAAGGTATACTACCTTTTTCTGCAAGAGAATGGAATGTTTTAAATGTCCAGCAAGTTGTGTATTGGAACACAAGGAATAAAGGTGAAGGGTATGTGAAGTATCCAGAAGTAATGGCTGAAGTTGCGTTAATAGCTAAACAAATGCAAGATGAGAAAGCAAGGGAAGTCCAATAATTCATGCGAGATAGCTGAATTTCTAACGATGGTCGGAATTGTGGGAATTATATCATGCTGGATATTTGCAATAGTTGTCGAAGTAATCACTAAAATTTACAACCAATGAAAAAATTGACATACAATACTTGGCATATTTATTTAGCCAAAGAGTTAGAAAAAGATTATAAGAAACTTGGTATTATTCCTAAACAAAAGAAATAATATTTGTATATTTGTAATATAATTGTCCAAGAGGGTAGGAGTTCTTGGGTAATTAATAAGGTTTAATAACCAAAGCCAGTTTTGCACTCCTACGCAGACTGGCTTTTTTATTTTTAAAAAATGAAATATTATCTGCATGATTCTAATTCATTTAACGATGAAAAAATCACTGAATTATATCTTCAATATGGGTATGAAGGTCTTGGATTATTCTATACTTTATTAGAAAAACTTGCATTACAAGAGAAGCCAATAAAGACAAATGTTCTTAAACATCAGTTAAATGTTGGCAAAAAATTAGAAAAAGTTTGGGAGTTTATGGAACAAATTGATTTAATTTCTTCAAACAATGGTGAAACTTTCAACAAACAATTACTAAACTTTAGTAAAAAGTATCAAGTTTCTAAAGAAAAAAACGCAAAACGAATTTCTGAATGGCGTGAAAATCAAGTAGTTACCGAAAATGTAACACGTTCAGAACATGTTTGTAACGCTGATAAAGTAAAGTTAAGTAAAGTAAAAGAAAGTAAAGTAAAGTTAATAGATATAATAACTCCACATATTTTTGAATTAGGTGATGACTATGATAATTTCTATGCTTACTGGACTGAACAAAATAAATCAGGAAAGGAAAGATGGGAATTAGAAAAATTTTTTAATATTGAAAGAAGAATAAAAACTTGGATGTCAAACAAAACTAAATTTAACAACAATGGAAATTCAAACAATGAATCGAAACTTGGCACGAGTGCAGCAAGAATGGAAGCATTACGGAAGTGGTAACGCAGTAGCTATACAACAAGCACAGATAGGCCATACTTTGCGTGTAAGCAACGAAGATACGATAAAGCAAGCATTACGTTACTCGATGCTTTTGGTTGGCTTACGTGGAAACAATCTACCGACTGAAGAAGAAAAATTTATATTAACTAATTTTGTTAGATATAACTTTGGAAATAATACTTGTGAAGAAATAAAACTTGCTTTCGAAATGGCAGTTGCTGGGAAATTACAAGTAGATGCTAAATGTTATGAGAATTTCTCTTGCGAATATTTTGGTAGAATTATGAGTGCCTATTTAGATTATTCAAGAGAAGAAATTAAAAATTTACCTAAACCAATAGAACCAGTGAAAGAAAAACCAAGTGATCAAGAATTAAAGAAGCAAGCAATAGACACGGCTAATGAATATGCCAAGCAAATTAGATTTTGCGAACAAAATAATAAGAAATTTACATTTATTGCTGGAGGATTATCAATCTTATTTGATTATTTGGAACAATTTAAAATACCTACAATTTCAAGGGAAGAGAAAATTGAACTTTGGGCAAAGTATTCTAATATTCAAGATGTTGAAGAAAGAAAATTTCATTGTAAAACTCAAGGTTATATAAAATTTATTAATTCTTTAGCTACATTTGATTGCTTTATTGATCAAGATGGAAATATTAAACCAAATGAGATATGAACGTATTAAGTTTGTTTGATGGGATGTCCTGTGGACAACAAGCTTTAGAAAGAGCTGGAATTAAAGTAGATAATTACTTTGCATCTGAAATTGATAAATATGCGATTCAAGTTACAATGGCAAACTATCCTAATACTATCCAGCTTGGAAGTGTTGTAAATGTTAATGGTAAAGATTTACCTAAAATAGATATTTTAATTGGAGGTTCACCTTGTCAATCATTTTCATTTGCCGGTAAACGTAAAGGAATGTCTACAAAGGATGAAGAAGAAATATTGACTCTTGAACATTATTTGCAGTTAAAATCAGAGAAATTTGAGTTTGAAGGTCAATCCTATTTATTTTGGGAATACATGAGAATATTAAATGAAGTAAAGCCTAAATACTTTCTTCTTGAAAATGTAATGATGGGAGAAAAATGGGAAAAGATTTTAAGTAAGGCAATAGGTGTAAAACCAATTATGATTAATTCGGCTTTAGTATCTGCTCAAAATAGACAGAGATTGTACTGGACAAACATAGGTTTAAAACCACAAGGATTATTTGGAGATTTGGAAACTACAATTGAGCAACCAAAAGATAAAGTAATTTTATTAAAAGATATTTTGCAAAAAGATGTGACTGATAAATTTTTTTTAAGTGACAGAATAATTAAAGGTTTTTTAAATAAGCCAACTGCTTGGGCAAAGTGTTTTGTTCCAAGAAATATTAATGGTAAATCAGATTGCTTAACATCTGGTCAATTCCAAGTTAATAATAATTTCATTGTTCATAATATGCAACCAAGATCAGGTGATCCTACCAAAGGTGGAACTGGACATTTAACAAGAACAGATGGCAAAACATATTTTTTAGATACAGGTCAAACAAATGCAGTTGAATATTCTGGTAAAATTAGAAGATTGACACCATTAGAATTTGAAAGATTACAAACCATTAAAGAAAATTATACTAATTATGTTTCAGATACCCAAAGATTTAAAATGCTTGGGAATGGTTGGACGGTTGATGTAATTGTACATATTTTAAATTACATAAAATGAAAAGAAAACTAATTTACGGAACTGCGCTGATATTAATTTGCTATGCTTATTATTTATCGAATAAAAATAATCAGACAATAGAAAAAAAAGTAATCAATAATAATTTTGGAATTGATTCTGATGAAGATATATTTACGGATACTATTGATTTGAGATTATATACGAATCATGGTAGGCTAATCATAAGGCAATAGCCTGAGATAACATTTTAAAAAATTAAGGTTAGAACCTTACAAAACACAAATTCGGAAATTCCGAACACCCACTTTAAATAAAAAGACAATGACTCCACAAAGCAAAGCAATGCAATTAACAGACAAATTTGCATATGATTTTAATGATTTTCAGATTAAACAATGCGCATTGATGTGCGTATATGAAATCATGGAAACTCTAATTGAATTAAACCAAGATATAAGTTATTGGCAAGAAGTAAGAATGCATTTAATTTATATGGGTACTGGCGAATTATAAGCAAAGGCAGACAAATTTAATTTAAATGACTAAAACAATGAGCAATAAAAAAACAAAATTAAGCCTTGAAATAGATGGCAAGATTATTTCAGTAGAGTTTGACCATATTGATGTAGATCTTGATGACTATTTTCAAGCGTTAAAAACATTAGTAATTGGTGCAACATTTACAGAAACTCAATTTGAGCATTGGATAATTGATGAGGCTGAAGTGATTGGAGAGTATCTGCATAACAATAAGCAAGATTGACAATTTGCAGTAAAATGTAAAATATCTTTAATATTATGAGAAATGAATATGAGCATAAGTTACAAGTAGCCATTTGTCATTGGTTAGATTTTACTCAAGACTTTTATTATTTTTCAATTCCGAACGGAGGTGCAAGGCATAGGCTTGTGGCAATAAAATTAAAAATGGAAGGTGCTAAAGCTGGAGTGGCTGATATGTTTTGGATGATCTCCAACAAGAATTGGAAAGGTTTATTTGTAGAAGTCAAAATTGAAAAAGGAAGCCAGCAACCGAATCAAAAAGCATTCCAACAGATAGCACTTGCACATGGGTATTATTACACGATTGTTAGAAGGTTGGATGATTGCATAGAATTAATAAGAAAGTTTAAAGCAGATGAGATTTGAAAGAAAATCATAGTAATGCGATTAAATGGATAGATAAGATGTTAGAATATCCAACAAGACAAATACAAATTGATTGTGCTACCTATTTAGATTTAAATTTTAGCCTTGAAATAAATAAGAATAGAATCTTAATGAAAAATGGTTCATCTTATTGTGCATATAGACAAACAAAAAAAATTAAAGATTATTTGGAATTGCAATAAATTTTTATTAAACTTTGCGCATGGAAAATGTAGATTTTGAATGGCCAAAAGTTCATTATGATTTAGTTAATGAGCCACCACATTATAAAAGTAAAGGAGGTATTGAATCCATTGATGTTATTGAGTCTTTTGAGTTAGGATTTAATTTAGGTAATGCAGTTAAATACATTTTAAGGTGCAACAAGAAAGGAAATAAAAAGCAAGATTTAGAAAAAGCTATTTGGTATTTAAATAGAGAGTTACAAAAAACCTAGTTCTAAAAAATATAATATGACTTATCATAACGGTATTATCAATTGTAATTGTGAAGATTGTTTAAGAGTAATTCAATCAAGTATTGATTATGAATCAAGTATTAATGAACCAATTACTCTTGTTTCAACAAGACTTACAAAAGATGAAAAAATTAAAATAAAAAAAGAAGCAAAATCTTTACATATATCAACATCAACTTATATTAGATTAAAACTTTTTAGTATAATTTAATCCTAGTTCTAAAAAATATAAAGTGAATGCAATAGATCACCTTGTTAAGCGACATCGGCATTGGATTAACATTGTTCGTAAGTTTGGCGAGTTGACCTACGCAGAGGACATAGTACAAGAAGCATACATTAAGATTTTAGAAAAGAATAAAGAAATTAATGAGGCTTATTTCTATTATACATTACGAAGCCTAACGGCTGATTTATCAAGAGTAAAAATAATAAAGGTTGAGTTTACAAAAGAGATTGAATACCTAATTTCAGATTACCTAACAGATGATTTAATCATCGAATCAACTAAACCTTATTTTGATTACATAGCAACTTGGGACTATTACGATCAAATGCTATTTTCAGTTTATTTAAAAAAAGGAATATCAATGCGTAAAATGTCTAGAGAATCTGGCATATCATTTACCTCAATTTACAACACAATACGAAATTGTAAAACAAAATTAAAGTTATGGGCAAAAGAAAATCACAAGGACTTGGAGATTCAATAGAAAAGTTCACAGAAGCAACTGGCATAAAGGCTGGAGTTGACAAGTTAGCAGAAGCAATAGGATTTGATTGTGGATGCGACAAAAGAAAGGAAATATTAAATAAACTATTTCCATACAATAATCCACAATGTTTATCAATTGAGGACTATCAATATTTAGATCAATTCTTTGGTCAAAATTATGAAAGTATTACACCAATGATTCAATCTGATTTATCTAATATTTATTTCAATGTATTTAATGTTAGATTACAACAAACATCATGTGATTCATGCTGGCGAGATACAATAGGCAAATTACGCAAAGTGTACATGGAGCATGATAATGAAGCCTGATGAACGGGCAAGAGTAATGTTTATTAATTGTCTTTATTACACAGGGACCAGGACAATGGCTATTCAATGTGCATTGTATATCGTTCAAATGATAATTGAGCAAAAACTAAAGATAGATGATAAGATTTATTGGAAATTAGTTAAAGAAGAAATTTACTTAATAGAAATATAATGCCAGTAATTCAATGCAGTAATGGAAAATGGAGAGTAGGTACAGGCGATTGTATTTATGATACCAAAGAGAAAGCAACAGAAGTTTATGTAGCAATAATCTCCAAAGGTGAGTATGCAGCTGAAGCCAATAAGGTTTCTTTTGACTTTGATGATACATTATCAACAAAGAGAGGGAAAACATTAGCCAAGAGATTAATAACTCAAGGAAAGGATGTTTATATCATCACAAGAAGGCAAGAATCGGCATCGGCAGAAGTTTATAAAGTTGCAGATGAATTAGGTATACCAAAATCAAAGGTCTATTTTACTAATGGCAAAATGAAGTGGGAAACGATTAAAAGATTAGGTATTGATATTCATTATGATAATAATCAAAAGGAATTAGACTTAATCGATAAGAATACAAATGCAGTAGCAATTAAATTTTAATTTGGATTTCAATTTTTTTCAAATGGAAGAATTAAAAAAACAAAGGGGAGGCGCAAGACCAAATTCAGGTAGGCTAAAGAAAGATGAAGTTATTTCATTGATTGAAACAATGGATGCAGTCAAAGTACCAGAGGCTATTTGGATTAAGTTAGGTGAACGAATAGAAGATGGAGATACCAATGCTATTAAAACTTGGTTGCAGTACAGGTATGGAATGCCAAAGCAAGTCATAGATCAAAACAATACGCACACAATTAACGATTTCGACATAAAAGATATTGTAAAATTTGAGTGATAAATCTTAATGATAAATATAAGCCGTTATTTTATTCAGATTCAAGATACTATGTAATAACTGGTGGTCGTGGTTCTGGTAAATCATATGCTTTAAACTCATTTCTTTTGCTCCTAACGTATGAAGTTGGTCATGTGATACTATTTACAAGGTACACACTTACATCAGCTCATGTGTCAATCATTCCAGAGTTTACTGACAAGATTGAAACGGCAGGATTGCAGGACCATTTCTATATCACGAAGGATGAGATTATTAATACTCAAACTAATTCAAGGATAATATTTAAGGGTATTAAAACGAGTAGTGGAACTCAAACTGCTAATCTAAAGTCATTGGCTGGAGTTACTACATTTGTACTTGATGAAGCAGAGGAATTAGTAGATGAAGATGTATTTGATAAGATTGATTTGTCTGTAAGGCATAACACAAAACAGAATAGAGTAATATTGATTTTAAACCCTGTAACCAAAGAGCATTTTATATACAAAAGATTCTTTGAGAATAAAGGAGTGGATGCTGGGTCTTCACTAATTAAAAAAGATACTACTTACATACACACAACCTATAAAGACAATCAAAAATATCTTTCTGATTCATTTATTTATCAAATAGAAAACTTAAAAGAAACCAATCCTAAAAAATTTCAACATACAATATTAGGAGGATGGTTAGATAAGGCTGAAGGAGTTGTGTTTACCAATTGGAAGTTTGGCGAGTTTAATCCTAATGGTTTACAAACATCTTATGGGATGGACTTTGGATTCTCAATAGATCCAGATGCTTTGGCTGAAGTTGCAATAGACAAAGCAAGAAAGATAATCTATGTCAAAGAGGTAATATATGAACGTGGATTAAAGACACATATCCTTGCATCATTAATAAAAGAAAAATGCAACAATGGTTTAATCATTGCCGATTCAGCAGAGCCAAGATTAATAGATGACCTACGTTATCAAGGTATAAATATTCAACCTGTAAAGAAAGGGACTATTGAATCGGGAATTGTAAGAATGCAAGACTACCAAATTATAGTTGATCCACAATCACAGAACATTGCCAAAGAATTTAACAACTATGTATATTTAAATAAGGCATCAAAACTATATCTTGATGCTTGGAATCATATTATTGATGCGATTAGATATAACATCATTTACCATTTAGATAATCCAAATCAAGGGAACTACCATATTTATTAAGACAAAAACAAACAATTTACGTTTATACACTATGAAGGTTAAAATATCAATTCCGACATCATTAAGTGAGATTAAATTAAGTCAATATCAGAAGTTTGTTAAGATAGCAAACGAGAATGAAGAAGGTATATTTCTAAACCAAAAGATGGTTCAGATATTTTGCAATGTTGATTTATTTGTGGTGGCCAAGATGAAGCAGCACGATTTAAATTATGCAGTTAATCAGATTTCAGAATTATTTAAAAAGATTCCAGAGTTAGTAACAAAGTTTACTTTAAATGGAACAGAGTTTGGATTTATTCCAAATCTAAACGATATGTCAAGTGGTGAGTACATGGACTTGGATGGTTATATTGTTGATTGGGAGGATTCTCATAAAAGTATGGCCATTCTTTATAGACCAATTAAACAAAAATTAGGTAATAAATACTTGATTGAGGACTATGAAGGAAGTGATAAGTATTCTGAATTAATGTTAGATGCTCCAATGGATGTAGTATTAAGCAGTAAGGTTTTTTTTTGGACTTTAGGTCGAGAATTATTGAAAAATACGATAGCCTTTTTGGAGGAGAGCAAACCAATGAGTTTAGCGAACAAGCACAATTTGGGAAACGATGGGGTTGGTATTCTTCAATCTATGCCTTATCACAGGGAGATGTTAGACGATTTGATGAAATTACCAAACTTTCCATTAATCAATGCTTAATGTTTTTAAGTTTTGAGAAGCAAAAGAATGATTTAGAAATGAAAATGATTAAACAAAATAGATAATGAACGGATTTTATTACGTTATACATAAATTAAGGGATTATATCAAAGAAACTGGATTTGTCAATTCAGTTAGTACTGGTGATATCTTCGAAGTTGATTTAGTCAAACAAACTATTTATCCATTGGCCCACATCATTGTAAACAATGCTAGTCCAAAGGAATTTGTTACAAACTATAATATTTCTATTTTATTTATGGACATCGTAGAAATAAGTAAAGATTTACCGATTAATTTATTTGATAATAATACTAATATGCTTGACATATTAAATGATCAAATAACTATTGCTCAAAGATTAGTTAGTAGTTTAAAACGTGGTGATTTATTTAGCAATTTAATTCAGATAGATGGAGATCCTTTATGTGAACCATTTACAGATAGGTTTGAAAATAAGGTGGCAGGATGGACATTAACTTTTGATATTATTGTACCTAATGATATGACTATCTGCTAATGGAATTGAAAAACACAGAGGCTTTAATAAAACGATTTAGGGACTATGTAATTCAGCAGTCAAAATCAAATCTATCCAAGACCAGAAAGAATAACACAAAGGAGTTATACAATAGTATTAAAGGAGAGATAGTAAGCGAAAAGAATTATTCAATAGTTGGCTTTAGTATGGCCGATTATGGAATGTATCAAGATCAAGGTGTTAAAGGAAAAAGTAGTTCAGCTAAAGCACCAAATAGTAGATTTAAATTTGGAAGTGGTTCTGGTCCTAAAGGTGGATTAACAAAAGGAATTGAGAAATGGGTAAAACAAAAAGGAATACAATTTAGAGATAAAAAAAGTGGTAGATTTATTTCATATCAATCAACTGCATTTATAATTACAAGAAGTATTTACCAAACTGGTTTAAGGCCAAGTTTATTTTTTACTAAACCATTTGAAGCTGGAAAGAAAAAATATATTGATGGCGAAATAGGTCAGGCTTTTGCAATGGATGTTGATTATATTGTAGACTACGAATTAAAGAAAATAAAATGATAATATACGCACGATCTCCATACCTTATAGAGATAAATGAAGCTGCACAAACAAGTAGTAGATTAGAAATATTCTTATGGAATAGTCCTAATAGTATTCCTGGAACTGCTACTTATACTTTATCTAAAAAAGTAGCATCTAATGATCAAAGGTCAACAGTTTATAATATATCACCTTATATAAGAGAATACATTGATAATATTGTATCAAGTAATGGTACAAATAACCAATGGTGTAATGTAACAATTAAAAGATATAAGGATTTATCAACAAGTCCAATTGATACCACAACTTATGCTGGAGTTGATGGCTACAATAATTATATTGGTGGCTATAATCAAACTAATCCATTAAATAATTATTGTCTATTGGCTGATAATAGCAAAGAAATTCAATATAATTTAGGTACTATACCTTATGTAAATGTATTAATTAACAATGCTTTAGGCGATAAATTAGATGTTGAATACAAAGACACTAATAATAACAATGTAATTACTACCCCTGTTTTTGGAACGGGAGTAAGTGCAGGTAAATATATGTATAAAGTACCATTAACCACATCAAGTGTTAACTATAATAACGGTACAATTACAACTTTAAAGTATTATGTAGGTGCAACATTAACCTATTCATCTGTATTTAATGTAACTCCTATCTGCGAAAACAAATATACACCAGTTCAATGTTCATTTATTAATAGATTTGGTGGTTGGCAGTTTCTTACATTTTTTAAGGCTCAAACAAATCAATTAACGGTTTCAAGTACGATGTATAACTTGTTACCAAGTAATTTTAATTACAATGTCTATAAAGGACAAACAAAAGCATTTAATTACAATGCAAGGCAAACGATAACTTTGAATACAGGTTTTGTGCCACAGAATTATTCTGATCTAATTCAAGATTTAATGTTAAGTGAAGTTGTATTATTAGATAATAAACCTGTAACTTTAAAAACTACTCAAACAGATTTAAAGACAACTATTCAAGACAAGAATATAAATTATACAATTGATTTTGAATATGCCTATAACTTATTAAACAATGTAATATGATTAATGTAAGCATTTTTGTTTATGGTGATGATGGATTGGCTAAAATACTTGAATTATTTCAAGATGAAAACATTTCTATTACCAGTACTATTCAAAATATAAATGATATTTCTAAAGTCTTTACTGATTTTACACAATCATTTACTATTCCTGCAACAAAAAACAATAATGCAATATTTAAACATTGGTACGAAAATTCTTTAGATTCTGGATTTAATGCCACTAAAAGAAAAGATGCTTACATTGAATTAGATACATTAACATTTAGAAAAGGTAAAATTCAATTAGAAAAAGCAAGTTATAAGAAAGGTGCTATTGATAATTATACATTGACATTTTTTGGGTCCTTAATATCATTGAAAGATAAATTCAATAATCGATTTTTGAGGGACTTTGATTTTTCAGCATATAACTTTACATATTCAGGTACAATAGTTAAAGGAAGGGTTACAAGTGGCCTTGTCAATGATGTTAAATTTCCTTTAATATCTTCATTAAATATTTGGCAATATAATACGAATGGAACAAGTCAAAACAATTGGGACATTCAAAAAAATGCTACTCCAATATCATATTTAGATTTATTTCCTGCAATGCGAGTAAGTAAAATACTTGATGCTATTCGTGTGCAATTAGGAATTACATTAAGTGGTTCATTTTTAAGTAATGAAAAGTTTACTAATGCTTTTCTTTGGTTAAAAAATACAGATTTTTTTACTCAAAAAGGATCAGATAATAAAATATTTTTTCAATCAAAAACAAGTACTACTGGTACATCAAGTATTT
>Ga0209829_10002996_pt1 | contig 12523 bp, 10 predicted proteins | sample C_140205_EF_Meta_FD_187311 | JGI IMG/M metagenome (GOLD analysis project Ga0209829, IMG submission 187311) | Freshwater microbial communities from Lake Croche, Canada to study carbon cycling - C_140205_EF_MetaG (SPAdes) (version 2) | ecosystem: Environmental > Aquatic > Freshwater > Lake...
AAATTTCCAATCTTTCATATCAGCACTCCACCAATAACCCCACTGATTGGTACTAAATAAAAAATATTTATGGTCATATACTGCAATGATGGGATCTGCAGTGGCGCGGTGTTTACCATTTTGTACAAAATTGGGAATAGGGCAATAGCCATAATCGATATTGATGGGATTGCAATAAGTGGCTTGTCGATCTGGACTAGTAGATGAATTATTAATTTTTTGAGCCATCAAAAATCCATGGATCAATAGCAATAAACATACAGATAGAATCCGTTTCATAGCAGCAATTTGTAGCTTAAATATACTATTAAAATACATGCAGATTTTAGAAAATAGTCGCAGTTCAGCCTCACTCAATAGCGTATAAATACTTGAAATTCAGTTGAATAAACTACTTATTTTCGGTTTTGGAAGCTAATAAGAAAAAAAAATAATGTAGACATTATCGTAGTTATGCGCATAAATTTAAATAATACGTATCTTTATAAAATATTATATACTGCTACTATGAAAGCAAGATTAAACATCACCATTGAAGCCCCTCTTTTAAAAGAGGTAAAAAAAATTGCTGCTAAAAAAAATATAAGCGTTTCTGAAATGGTAGAAGATTATTTTAAAATTATTACTAGACCAAAGAGAAAATTGCTTACCGAAATTTTGGACAAATTACCAAAAGTGAATATTCCAGAAAATAAAAAGTTAAGTGAATTATATTACGAAGAAAAAATGAAAGAATACAAAAATGAGCAATAAGATATATATAGATGCAAATGTAATTTTAGATTATTGCTTAGACAGAGATGGGAAGTCAAATGCAAAAATAATATTAGATGCCATAAGTAATGGGGATGCTAGAGGATATATAAGCGGTTCAATAGTAAATATTTTAAGTTATTTTCTTTTGAGCGTTTTTGGAGTAGAAAAAACAAAAGAAACTATTTTAGCAATTATAGAAGATTTTGAAATTATTGATATGCCAAAAGAAAATATAATTCAATCCTTACATTCTAAAATGAACGATATCGAAGATGCGCTGCAATATTATGTTGCACTTCATCATAATATTAACTATTTTATTTCCAATGACAAACAATTAAAAAAAGAAGGATTAACTATCTTGCCTGTTTTAAAACCGTCGGATTATATAAAAGAATTTTTAAAATAAATTATTTCCCTTCCTTCATCCAATTTTTAAAGGCTGCAAAATTCGCAGCTAAAGGAATAGAGATTTTTTCTTTATCGAACAAAAATTCAACGGAGGCAGGGATGGCAATTTTTTCTCCAATGGCTTCCTCCACTACTTCTGGAAATTTTACAGGATGCGCTGTTTCTAAAATAATGGTTTTAGCTTGGGGATGATTGGCTAAATAAATTTCAGCTGCAGCAAAGGCTACTGCTCCATGTGGATCCAAAGTATAGTTATTGGTTTTATAGACCCTAGCAATAGTTGATTTAGTATTCGAATCATCAATGCTATAGCTCGATAAGGCATTGGTTAAAGCAGGGAAATTATTTTCTAGTATTTCCATGATGCGCACAAAATTACTTGGATTACCTACATCCATGGCATTAGAAACCGTTGCTATTGCTTGACGAACTTCATATTTTTCAGTAGTTAAATACCTGGTGACTACATCATTGGCATTGCATGCGGCGATAAAATGTCCTAGGGGTAAGCCACTTGCCTTGGCCATCATACCTGCGCAAATATTTCCAAAATTGCCACTAGGCACTACCATATTCATAGCTGGGTAATTCCCTGCTGCATCTTGATATTTCGCTACCCATTGTTGCCAAGCAAAGAAATAATACAATTGCTGTGGTAACCAGCGCGCTACATTGATTGAATTAGCTGATGTTAAGTTAAACTGCGCATTCAATGCTGCATCCATAAAGGCTTCTTTGACGATGGCTTGACAATCATCGAAACTTCCTTCCACTTCTAAAGCCGTGATGTTTTGTCCGCAAGTAGTTAATTGTAATTCTTGTATGGGACTTACTTTACCTTTTGGATATAATATAATTACATTCACGCCATTTACCCCTAAAAATCCATTGGCCACTGCACCGCCGGTATCACCACTAGTAGCAACCAATACCGTAGTAGGTTTATTCGCTTGTTTATCTTTCGAAAAATAACCCAAGCACCTACTCATAAATCTTGCACCCACATCTTTAAAAGCCAATGTAGGCCCATGAAACAATTCAAGACTGGAAATATTTTCAGTAATAGGCACTAAAGGAAAATCGAAGTTGATGGTCTCGGCACAAATTTCTTTTAATGAAGCATCGTCAATCGTACCGCCCACATAGGGTTTCATCACCTCAAAAGCAAGACTTGCTTTATCTAAGGTTTTAAATCTTTCAATTTGTGCTGCAGTAAATATGGGAATGGTTGATGGAAAGTACAATCCTTTATCAGGCGCCTGCCCAGTAATGGCAGCAGTTCTAAAATCTACATTCGGGGAATTTTTTCCTAAACTATAATACTGCATACAAAATTATTATTCCGTTATTTCAACCCCCGCTTGATTGATGGTGGTCACATAGGTATGATGCGGAAGTCCAATGCTTTCATACAATTGATTCATTTCTTTTTCTACTGCCTCAGCAATCTCCTTAGTTTTGCTTAACATAAAGATGGAGGGGCCTGATCCAGAAATACCTCCACCCAAGGCACCCGCTTGTTTGCATTTCAATTTTAATGCATCAAAACCGGGTATTAAAATAGATCTTACTGGTTCTATAATTACATCTTCCAAAGACCTTCCTATTAAATCATAATCCGATTTCATTAAACCCGCCACTAAGCCTGCAATATTTCCCCATTGCTTGATGGCATCTTTTAACTGTACTTGTTGTCTTAAGATACTTCTTGCATCAGAGGTTCTTACTTCTATTTGTGGATGTACAATGGTTACATGCAATTCTGGAGAAGGCAGGGCCACTATTTCTAAAGGAAAAATAGAACGCACCAAGGTTACTCCTCCAAAAATACAGGGGGCTATATTATCAGCATGTTTTACACCTGAGGCAATTTTTTCTCCATTCATGGCAAAGCGCACTAAATCATCTTTGGAAAAAATATTACCTAGTAAATAATTCGCACCCACCACAGCGCCTGCAGAACTGGCTGCGCTAGAACCTACTCCACTGCCGGGTTTGATGAGCTTATTTATTTTTATTTCAAATTTTATTTTTGCATCTACATTTTTTAACGCTTCATATTCCTCTAATAAAGCATATAAGGCAGCACCCGCTACATTTTTTTCAGGATCGGTAGGCAGTTGATAAGCATCGATATTAATAATTGTAATACTTGGCTCATTTTGTTTTCGTTCCATCCACCTGATTTCCATTTCATCATAGGGATTATTCACTGCAAAGCCCAATATATCAAAACCGCAGACCATATTGGCTACAGTTGCAGGCGCTTTTATCTTTATCCATTGATTTGCAGGAATCATTGTTTCGATTGTTATTATTATACTCTTGCTGCTCTTATGATATCAGCAAATACACCCGATGCGGTGACATCTGCACCTGCACCCGCACCCTTTACTACCAATGGCAATTCAGGATAACGCATACTATAAAACAACACCAAATTGTCTTTACCATACAAATGATAAAAATCAGAACTTGGTTCTATATGTTGCAAACCTACTTTGGCGGTTGTTTTACCATTGGTTTCAAACTTAGCCACAAATTTTAATTTACATCCTTTGGCAGCAGCAGCTTCATAGATCTTTTTAAAATGCGCTTCTTGTCTTTCCATTTCATTGTAAAAATCTTCTACAGATCCATCAAAACAACTTATAGGTAAAAAAGCATCATTGACAATATCTGACATTTCAATTTTGGTGCCTGCTTCACGGGCTAGTATCATTATTTTACGCATCACATCCGTACCTCCTAAATCCAATCTTGGATCTGGTTCGGTATATCCTTCGGCCTGTGCTTGCTTCACTACTTGCGCAAATGATTTTCCATCGCTGCCCCCTGCATAATTATTAAAAACAAAATTTAAGGTACCCGATAAAACTGCTTCAATTTTATTGATGCTATCGCCACTTCTGATTAAATCGTTCAATGTACCAATGATGGGTAAACTGGCACCCACATTGGTTTCAAACAGGAAGGAGGCATTGTATTGTCTGGCCAATGATTTTAATTTGATATAATGTTCATAAGGCGAAGAGCAAGCAATTTTATTACAGGCAATAATGGAAACAGCTTTTTCTAATAAAGTGGTATACACACCCGCTACAGTTTCGTGAGCGGTCACATCTACAAAGATGCTATTGCGTAAATTGTTTTCAAGTATCGCATGTACATAATCAGAAATATTGCCCGGCTTAGCTACCGACAATTGTTCACGCCAAGCAGATAAATCGATGCCCTCTATATTGATCAATTGTTTTTTACTATTGGCAATACCCACTATATTAATTTGCAACCTTAATGTTTTTTGCAAATAAGGTACTTGCTTTTTAATTTGATCAATTAATTTACCACCCACATTGCCTGCGCCTGCGATATATACATTGACTTGTTTGTAAGAAGTTTCAAAAAATTCTTCATGTAGTACGTTGATGGCCTTGCGCACATCTTGTGTAGCAATGACTGCGGAGATATTTTTTTCTGAAGAACCCTGTGCAATAGCTCTTACATTGATACCATTACGTCCTAATACACCAAACATTTTTCCACTCACGCCAGGATGGCTTTTCATTTGTTCTCCTACCAAGGCCAAAATGGAAACCTCTTTTTCTATGATTAAAGGTTCTACTTTATGTGTTTTGATTTCTTGCTCAAACTCGGCATCCACGGCTAGCTTAGCCTGATGCGCATCCTGCATATTCACCCCTACACAAATAGAATGCTCTGAAGAGCTTTGTGTAATTAAAATAATATTAATATTTTTTTTGGCCAAGGCATCAAATAATCTTTTTGAAAAACCTGGTATACCCACCATGCCACTACCTTCCAAACTTAACAAACAAATATCTTTGATACTTGAGATACCTCTGATAAAACTTTTGTCGGCAGCAGATTCATTCTTGATAATGGTACCTATATGCGTTGGGTCAAAAGTATTTTTTATTCTAACAGGGATGTTTTGTTGCATCACCGGTTGAATGGTAGGAGGATAAATAACCTTGGCACCAAAATGCGATAACTCCATGGCTTCCTGATAAGAAATTTCAGGGATCTCTTTGGCGTTTTGTACCATGCGCGGATCGGCCGTCATCATGCCACTGACATCGGTCCAAATTTCTAATACAGTTACATGGAGTGCGGCTGCAAAAATGGCTCCTGTATAATCAGAACCTCCACGACCTAAGGTAGTGGTATTGCCATTTTCATCAGATGCTACAAATCCTGGGGCTAAGTATAAATCAAATTTATTTTCTGCTGCAATAAAATATTGTTGAATCGTAGTATAAGTTAATTCTTTATCTACCGCTGCATTAAAATAATTGCTATTGGTCTTGATTAAATTTCTTGCATCTACCCATTGTTGTTTCACCCCCTTGGATTCAAAGGTGGCTGAAATAATTTTAGAAGACAATAATTCACCATAACTTATAATTTTGTCCTGCATGCGCATGGACAATTCTTTGAGCATAAACAATCCTTCACAATTGGCTTCTAACTCATTAGTGAGTTGTTTCACCAAACTTAATGTACCACTTTGTTGTTGAATGGGCAATAAAGCACGCACCACATCTAAGTGCTTTTGCTCAATGCTTTGTATAATTGTTTTATAAGCTTCATTGCCTTGCGCTGCCGTTTGCGCCAACATCAACAATTGATCCGTGATGCCGCTCATTGCAGAGACTACTACAATAGTGGGTTCTTTTTTGATACTTTCTAAAACAATAGCGACCATTTTATTAATGGCCTCCGCTGTTCCAACAGAACTTCCTCCAAATTTTAAAACCTGCATAACCCTTTCTTATTTAAACATTTTTATATTAAGTATCCGTAGATATTATCGTCTTTATTAATTTCGTCGTAATTGATTTGATATTTTTTCAAATTTTCAATTAAGGCATTGTAATCTTTTTTTGATTTTAATTCCAAGCCCACTAATGCCGGACCCGCTTCCTTATTGTGCTTTTGTATGTATTCAAACCTGGTGATATCATCTTCAGGCCCCAATACTTTATTTACAAATTCTTTCAATGAACCTGGTCTTTGTGCAAAGCGAATTAAGAAATAATGTTTCAAGCCTTCATAAGTCAAGGAACGTTCTTTAATTTCTTGCATACGTGCAATATCATTATTGCCTCCACTCACAAGACACACAATGGTCTTGCCTTTAATTTGATCGGCATAATCATCCAAAGCCGCTACAGACATGGCGCCCGCTGGTTCTACCACAATGGCTTCTTCATTGTACATTTCTAAAATAGTGGTACAAATTTTTCCTTCTGCTACCAAATGCATATCATCTATCGCATCCTTGCAAAAACCGAAAGTGATGTCGCCCACTCTTTTTACCGCAGCGCCATCTACAAACTTATCAATGTTTTCTAATTCAACGGGCGCTCCAGATTTCAATGCCCAAAACATACTAGGCGCTCCTTCTGGTTCTAAGCCAATTATTTTTGTTTTGGGAGAAAATGCTTTAAAATAAGTGCCTACGCCTGCAGTTAAACCGCCGCCGCCTACTGGTAAAAATAAATAATCAATGGGCGCATCGGTTAATGTTTTGATGTCTTCTAAAATTTCTACACCTACCGTTGCCTGTCCTGAAATAATAGCAGGATGATCAAAAGGGGGAACAAAGGTCATGCCATGTTCGATGGTATAGGCCTTGGCTGCCACAGCCGTATCATCAAAAGTATCACCCACTAATTTTACCTCCACAAATTCTTCTCCAAACATTTTTGTTTGATTTACTTTTTGTTGAGGAGAAGGAATAGGCATAAATACCACGCCTTTTACACCTAGCTTTTTACAACTGTACGCAAAGCCTTGTGCATGGTTGCCCGCACTGGCACAGACCACGCCTTTGGCCAATTGCTCGGCCGACAACTGACTCATCATATTGTAAGCACCTCTTATTTTGTAAGAACGCACAATTTGTAAGTCCTCTCTCTTTAAATAAACACTGCACTGGTATTTGCGGGATAAATTGGCATTGTATTGAAGTGGGGTATGACTTACCACCGACTTCAATCTTTTGACCGCCCCCTCAATATCCAGTGCAGGCTTATTTATATGCTTTACATCACTCATTTTCTATCTCGTTTATATTATTCTTTTTAGAATAATAATTTTCAAACCACTTGCTTATTTTGCTGGTTGATTCTCTGGACGTAAACTTCTTACAGTTTTTCCAGCCTGCCACATTTCACTATTGTGCAATTCGGCCAATTCAACCTCTAATTTCTCACGATAATCTGCTTTACTGTTTAAGTCGATGGAACGTGCAGATTCTTGTCCAGTTGCTACGCTTTTATATAAATCGCTGAATACAGGTAAAGTAGCATCACGGAATTTTTTCCACCAATCCAAAGCACCTCTTTGTGCGGTGGTTGAACAGTTGGCATACATCCAATCCATTCCATTTTCCGCCACTAGTGGCATCAATGATTGTGTCAACTCTTCTACTGTTTCATTGAACGCTTCAGAAGGGCTATGTCCGTTTTTACGCAATACTTCATATTGGGCTGCAAAGATACCTTGAATTGCGCCCATTAAAGTGCCTCTTTCACCAGTTAAATCAGAAAATACCTCTTTTTTGAAATCGGTCTCAAACAAATAGCCTGATCCTATGGCTATTCCTAAGGCAATCACTCTATCCCATGCTTTTCCTGTGGCATCTTGGAAGATGGCATAACTTGAATTCAAGCCACGTCCTTGTAAAAACATTCTTCTTAATGAAGTTCCAGAACCTTTAGGGGCTACTAAGAATACATCTACATCTGTAGGAGGGATGATACCAGTTTGTTCATTAAAAGTAATACCAAAGCCATGAGAAAAATACAAAGCTTTTCCTTTAGTTAAATGTTTTTTAACGGTGGGCCACATGGCAATTTGTGCAGCATCACTTAACAAATAACAAATGATGGTTCCTTTTTCTAAGGCTTCTTCTATTTCAAATAAAGTTGTACCTGGTACAAATCCATCAGCAATAGCCTTATCCCAACTTTTTGAATGCTTACGTTGGCCAACAATTACATTGACACCGTTTTCTTTTTGGTTCAATGCTTGACCTGGTCCTTGAACACCATAGCCAATCACTGCTATTGTTTCATTTTTTAATACTTCTTGTGCTTTTGCTAATGGAAACTCTTCACGAGTAACTACATTTTCTTCTGTTCCGCCAAAATTTAATTTTGCCATTTTAGTTTAAATTTAATTTTTGTTGTTTTATTAATTAATTGATTGTTTATGAGATTTATTTTTGTTCTTTTTAATTACATGGTAAATACAGCTTCTCTTTTTCCTAGGTATTCATTTTCAATGACGTCCTCACTAGGTTCTCTCTTTTCAAAGTCTTTTAACTTTTCATGAAAGCCACTGCTTTCCTTAATGATGGCTACTCTTGCACTTCTTACAAATTCTACCAAACCGAAGGGCTCCAAGGCTTTCATTAATTTATTGGTTTCCTCTCTATGACCAGTGGTTTCAAATACGATAAAATCTTTACGAATAGCTACTGCGCGGGCGCCATATTCTCTTAATAATCTTTCTACTTTTACTTTTTCGGTAATTTCTTCTGACAATACTTTATACAAAGCCAATTCCTGCCAAACAATTTCATCGTTGGTATTATAATAAGCTTTCAATACTTCTACTTGCTTTTCTATTTGTCTAACTACTTTTAAAACAATATCCTGCGACTCCATCACCACAATCGTAAAACGATGGATGCCATCAATTTCGGAAGGAGAGGTATTTAAACTTTCGACATTTATTTTTCTACGCGAAAAAATAATGGCAATACGATTCAACAACCCTACTTGGTTTTCGGTATACACCGTGATGGTGTATTCTTGTTTTTCGGTATTTTTTTCCATATAATGAGTTCTTTTATTTTAATCTTATTTCTGAAACACTGCAACCCTGAGGTACCATTGGGAATACATTGTTCTCTTTGCCTACCATTACTTCTAACATATACGATCCTTTATGTGCCAACATGGTTTCAATGGCGTTGACTAAATCTTTTCTGTCTTCTACTTTAGCCCCTGTAATGCCATAAGCCTTGGCCACCATTACATAATCGGGACTTTGAATGTCAACAAAAGAATAACGCTTATCATTAAATAGTTGCTGCCACTGACGCACCATACCTAAAAACTGATTGTTTAAAATCATAATTTTCACATCTACACCTGTTTGCATGATCGTACCTAATTCTTGAATGGTCATTTGCACACCTCCATCTCCAATCACTGCAATCACTGTTCTCTCTGGTGCGCCAAACTTTGCTCCAATGGCTGCGGGTAAAGCGAATCCCATCGTACCTAATCCGCCCGATGTTACATTCGATCTTGTTTCATTAAACTTAGCGTATCTACAAGCCACCATTTGATGTTGTCCTACATCCGTTACTATTACTGCATTGCCCTTGGTGGTTTCATTCACAATTCTTATCACTTCACCCATGGTCATTTCATCGGTGCTAGGATAAATTTCCTCTTTGATACATTGATCATATTCTTTTTGTGTATAGTCTGCAAAAACTTTTAGCCACTCGCTTCTTTCTTTTTGTTGAATGCCTAAAGTAAGTAAAGGCAAGGTTTCTTTACAATCGCCCCAAACTCCAACATGCGCTTTTACATTTTTATCTATTTCAGATGGATCAATATCCAAATGAATCACTTTGGCTTGCTTGGCATACTTGTCTAATCTTCCAGTGACACGATCATCAAAACGCATGCCCACAGCAATTAATACATCACACTCATTGGTTAATACATTCGGACCATAATTGCCATGCATACCTAACATACCTACATTTTGTGGATGATCTGTAGGTAGTGCACTCAAACCTAGGATGGTCCAAGCTGCTGGCATCCCCGATTTTTCTATAAACTTTTTAAACTCTTTTTCTGCTTTCCCTAAAATCACGCCTTGTCCAAAAATGACTAATGGTTTTTTGGCACTATTAATTAAAGCGACCGCTTCATCTATATAATTTTTACGAATGACTGGTTTAGGTCGATAGCTTCTGATATGGTTACAAGGCGTATAACCTTCATAATCGAAAGATTGTATTTGTGCATTCTTTGTGATGTCAATTAATACAGGGCCAGGTCTTCCACTTCTTGCTAAATAAAATGCTTTAGCTAATATGCCTGGTATTTCTGTTGCATCCGTCACTTGATAATTCCATTTAGTAACCGGCATGGTGATATTAATAATATCTGTCTCTTGAAAAGCATCGGTTCCTAATAAATGAGCAAACACTTGTCCAGTGATACAAACAAGCGGCGTACTATCAATCATTGCATCAGCTAAGCCTGTCACTAAATTAGTGGCCCCTGGACCACTGGTGGCAAATACGACGCCCACTTTTCCTGAAGTACGCGCATAACCTTGTCCAGCATGGATTCCGCCTTGTTCATGTCTTACTAAAATATGTTTTAGTTGATCGTTGTAATCGTAGAGTGCATCATAGATAGGCATGATGGCTCCACCTGGATAACCAAATATAGTTTCGGCTCCCTCTGCAATACATGCTTCTAAAACTGCTTGCGCTCCTGTTAATTTTTTTGTTGCCATGCTCTTTTTTTTATAACTGATCAGTCACACATCCTTCACTTGCGTCTTTTACCAATTGTGCATATTTCCATAATACGCCATTGGTTGCTTTTAATACAGGTACCGGTTGTACTGCTTTTCTTTTTGCAATCGTTGCTTCATCTACTTTCAAGGTCATGGTTCTTTTAGGAACATTCAATTCAATGATGTCTCCATCTTCTACTAAACCAATCAATCCACCTTTGTAGGCTTCGGGGGTAATATGTCCTACCACAAATCCATGCGTTCCTCCACTAAATCTTCCATCGGTAATGAGTGCCACCGACTTGCCTAAACCCGCACCAATAATAGCTGAGGTAGGTTTTAACATCTCAGGCATACCTGGTGCACCAACTGGTCCTACATTTTTTATCACAACTACATCACCCGCTTGTATTTTTTTAGAATTGATGCCTTCGATAAGTGCATGCTCTCCATCAAATACACGTGCTGGTCCTGTAAACATATCTCCTTCCTTCCCTGAAATTTTTGCCACACTTCCGCCGGTAGCTAAATTGCCATACATGATTTGTAAATGGCCTGTTGCTTTGATTGGATTTTCTTTTGGATAAATTATTTTTTGTTGATCAAAATCTAAATTTGGTGCTACTGCTAAATTTTCAGCAATCGTTTTTCCTGTGACAGTCAAACAATCTCCATGCAACCATCCTTGCGCAAACATATATTTCATCACCGCAGGCACACCCCCATACTGATGCAAGTCCTGCATTAAATATTTTCCTGATGGCTTGAAATCGGCCAAGACTGGAATTTTATCGCTGATGGTTTGAAAATCATCTTGCGTGAAAACTACACCAACACTCTTTGCCATTGCAATCATATGTAGTACCGCATTCGTGCTTCCTCCTAAAACCATGATCACCGCTACTGCATTTTCAAATGCTTTGCGTGTCATAATATCACGCGGCTTAATGTCTTTTTCTAATAATAAACGAATGGCTTTACCTGCATCTCTGCATTCTTGTTGTTTCTCTTCGCTCAATGCTGGATTAGAAGAAGAATAAGGTAAACTCATGCCCAATGCTTCAATCGCAGCAGCCATGGTATTGGCTGTATACATACCGCCACAGGCACCAGCACCTGGACAAGCATGTTGTATAATGCCCTTGAAATCGGCTTCTGATAATTCTCCGGCAATTTTTTGTCCCAATGCTTCAAAGGCAGAAACTATATTTAAATCCTGTCCATTATAATGTCCGGGTGCAATGGTTCCTCCATAAATCATAATTGAAGGACGGTTTAATCTGCCCATTGCAATTAAAGAACCTGGCATATTTTTATCACAACCTGGTACTGCAATGAGTGCATCATAATATTGTGCCCCACAAACGGTTTCAATACTATCTGCAATTACATCACGACTAACCAATGAATAACGCATGCCATCGGTACCATTACTCATACCATCACTTACGCCAATGGTATGAAAAGTCAATCCCACTAAATCATTTGCCCAAACACTTTGCTTGATATTATCCGCAAGTGCATTTAAATGCATATTACAGGTATTGCCATCATAGCCCATACTCACTACACCCACTTGTGCTTTATTTAAATCGGCATCCGTTAACCCAATACCATAAAACATCGCTTGCGCTGCTGGTTGTGTTGGATCAAGTGTGATTGTTTTTGAATATTTATTTAATTCCATATTTTTCATTCTTTAAAAAACCATTGGTAAAATTACACCCCTTTTATCGCCTAACCTTAAGACGAATGTTTGTTAGATAATCGT
>Ga0209829_10002997_pt1 | contig 12519 bp, 7 predicted proteins | sample C_140205_EF_Meta_FD_187311 | JGI IMG/M metagenome (GOLD analysis project Ga0209829, IMG submission 187311) | Freshwater microbial communities from Lake Croche, Canada to study carbon cycling - C_140205_EF_MetaG (SPAdes) (version 2) | ecosystem: Environmental > Aquatic > Freshwater > Lake...
CGCGGGTTGGTCGCGCCGCCCGGGAGGGTGGTGTTGATGTCGCGCAGCAATGTGCCGAAACCGGGGGCGTAGGTGGCGCGTTTGTAGCCGGCGAACTGCAGGCCGATTTCCGAAAACAACCGCGGTGTCCATTGGTGCTGGTAGAATGCGGCGAGCAGGTGGCGGCGGGTGTCACCGTAGGCGTTGGAGGGTTGGAGGCTGAGGTTGCGCGCGATGTCAGGGAGATTGGCAACGTAGGCGGCCTTGCTGGGGTCGATGGCGAAGTTGCTTCCGGCGGTGTTGCCGAAATTGAGCAGGTTCACGAGACCCGCCCCGGGCAGGTAGGTGAGGCGGTCCGTGGTGAAGCGGTTGACGCCAAGGGAACCGGCGGGATTCGTCGTCGCCGGGCCGACGAAGGGGACGCCGTTCCACGTCGAGAGGCTGTCGGCGAAATTTTGACGCGCGTAGTTTTGCTTCAGGTCGCCGGTCTCGGCTTCGAAGCGAAACTCACCTGCTTTCCACGGGCGATACGTGGCGGCGACGGTGGCACCGACGAGGTTCTTGAAGTAGGTGTCGACCCAGTTGCGGTCGCCGTCTTTGACGAGGTTGACGCGGATGGCGGCTTCGCGGCCGAGCGGTTGATTGGCATCGACGGTGCCGCGGAGGGAACCCTCGGAGTCGACGCGGAAGCCGAGTTGCCGGCTGGTGCGGCCGATTTTGGCCTGCTTGGTGACGGTGTTGATGATGCCGCCGACGATGCCGTCGCCGAAGAGGAGGGCGTTGGGGCCGCGCGCGCTCTCGACACGCTCGACGTTGTAGAAATCGAGGACGTTGTTGTGCTTGAAATAATTCCTCGTGGGGAAGCCGCCGCCGAGTCCGCGAAAATTGTTTTGGGCACCGAAGTCCTGGCCGGCGGGCAGCGTGACGTAGGTGTTCGTGAGATAGGCGGAGGCTTGGAGGTAGTCGGTCGCGCCGATGTCGTCGATGAAGTCGCGGGTGAGGACAGAGATATCGCTCGGGGTTTTGAGGAGTTCAGTGGAGAGGCGACCGGCAACGAGGGAGTCGGCGGCGATGTAGCCCCGGTCCTTTTCGATGTTCACCGTGAAGGGCGAGAGCACGAGGGTTTCTTCGGTCGCGGTGGCCGATTTGGTGGCGGTGGGCGCGGTCTGGGCGCAGAGCGCGGCGCTCGTGGCGAGAAGGGCTGGCAGTGCGAGGAGACGGCGTAGCCGCGCTCCCGTGTGGTGGGTGGTCATAGGTAGTTCCGGCCGCCCCGGGCACAAAGACCTCGCGGAGTGCGGAGTCGTCGGGTGCGGGGCTGGGCGCAGGTTGGGTGTGCAAAGAAAACACTACCGGCCGGGCGTTGACGGCGGAAGCGCTTTGAATTTCACATCGTTCGATGAAAATCATTCCGACGACCATGCGCGAGGTCGCGTTGCGGGCGAAAGTGTCCACCTCGACGGTGTCGTTGGCGCTCCGCAACAGTCCGCTCGTGGCAGCGGAGACCCGTGGCCGCATCCGGGCGGTGGCGGAGGTGTTGCGCTACAAAACGCACCCCTTGGTCGCGGCGCACATGCGCAGCCGACGCAAACCGGGCGCGGGTGTGTCCGCTCCCGTGCTCGCGATCGTCGACACCCAACGGCGGCGCCATGGTTGGCGGGACAACCGCACTTTCATGGTGCGGCAGATGCTCGCCGGAGCCAAAGCGCGGGCGGCGGAACGTGGTTACGAGACGCGGGAATTTTGGCTGCACGAGCCGGGGATGTCGCACACCCGTTTCAGCGAGATGCTGCGCGCCCGGGGAATTCATGGGTTGCTCCTGGGACCGAGCAGCGATCTCCAATTGGAACTCGCGCTCGAGTGGGAGTGGTTTTCAGTCGTGCGGCTCGGCTCGGCCCGCGTGACACCGGCCCTGCACCGGGTGGTGGTTGATCATTATCACGCGGGGATGCTGGCCGCGCAGAGGGCGCATGCAGCAGGTTTTCGTCGACCGATTTTGTCGGTGCGCGAAGCGTTTAGTGTCGCGCACGACCGCAGGCTGGAAGGCGGATTCGAGATGATCTGGCGAAACTTGCCCGGGATTCAGGCGATACCCAAAACGGAGACGGATAGAGTGCTCGACGCGGCGACGCTCAACCGATGGATGCGCGAGCATCGGCCGGATGTGATCATCGATGCCGAAGAGCGTCAGGTGTTGGATTTGCTTAAGACGGGCGGATGGCGAGTGCCGGAGGATGTTGGCGTGATCTCGCTGTGCGTCGATCGGCTGGGCGGGCCGCTCACCGGTTGCGTGCAGAATGGCGAGGCACTCGGCTGGGCCGGAATCGATCAACTGATCTCGCTGATCGAGCGCAACGAAACAGGAGTGCCACTCGAACCGGTGACGCTCGCGACGAACGTGACGTGGAACGACGGGCAAACGGTGCTCGGCCGAGGAGCGATTCGGCCCCGCGCGCGGAAACGAGGCGGCCGCAGCGCGGCGCGGCCGGCGCGGGAAATTTGAGGAAGATAGTTCGAAGCCGATGAGGCGGCAGTGCGTCTGGCTGGGAGATGAAGACGATTTCCCGGTGGGCGGCGCTCGCGTGGTGCGGCGCGGTGTGGGGATTGAGTGGCGCCGCCGGAGCGGCGGTCGAAAATGCGGAGGTGTTGCGCCGGGTGCGCGAACTGCCGCCGGCGCATCCGCGGTTGTTTCTCCCGGCGGGCGGGGAGGAGGCGATCCGGGTGCGAGTGGCGAGCGATCCGGTGTGGAAGAATCTGCAGGCGGGGCTGCTCGCAGAAGCCGATCGGCAACTGGCGTCAAAGCCGGTGGAGCGCGTATTGATCGGGCGGCGGTTGCTCGACAAGTCGCGGACGGCGCTCGCGCGCGTCATGCATCTTGGGCTCGCGTGGCGGCTGACGGGGGAGAAAAAATATTTGGACCGCGCACGGGCGGAGTTGCTCGCGGTGGCGGCATTTGCGGACTGGAATCCGAAACATTTTCTGGATGTCGGCGAGATGACAGCAGCGGTGGGAATCGGTTATGACTGGTTTTACAACGCACTCGACGAGCCGGCGCGGCGCACCCTGCGCGAGGCGCTTGTCGTGAAAGGTCTGAAGACGAGCCAGACGGCGAACGCGTGGATGAAGGCGACCAATAATTGGAACCAGGTTTGCAATGGCGGCATCACGATTGGCGCGCTGGCGGTGGCGGAGAGTGACGCGGCCCTCGCGGCGGAGTTGATCGCGCGGGCGGTGAACACCGTGCCGATCTCCATGCACGAGTTCAGTCCCGACGGGGCGTATCCGGAAGGTCCGGGCTATTGGGGCTACGGCACGACGTTCAATGTGCTGCTGATCTCGGCGCTGCAGTCGACGCTCGGCACGGATTTCGGCCTCACGCAGCAACCGGGGTTTCTCGCGACGGCGGATTACTATCTACACGTGACGGGGCCGTCGGGTTATCATTTCAATTATTCGGATGCGGGGCGCGGCGGGCAGGGCGTGGCGGCGGCGATGTTCTGGTTCGCGGCGCAGCGGAAGGAACCGTATCTCCTCTGGAGTGAGTGGCCGAAAATCGCGGCGGTGGCGAAAAAATCGAGCCGTGGCGGACGCGATCGCACGGATCCGATGATCATGTTATGGCTGGCGCCGACGCAGGAAAAACCGGCGGCGCCAAGGGCGCTCTCGTGGTCGGCGGGAGGCGTGACGCCGGTGGCGTTTCACCGTAGCGCGTGGACGGCCGAGGCGAGCTACGTGGCGATCAAGGGCGGCACGCCGTCGGCGAGCCACGCGCACATGGACGTCGGGGCGTTTGTGATGGATGCCGATGGTGTGCGGTGGGCGGATGATCTGGGGATGCAGGATTACAACTCGATCGAGTCGCAGGGCATCGATCTCTGGGGCAAAGGGCAGGACGCGGACCGCTGGAAAATCTTTCGCCTCGGCACGTCGGCCCACAGCGTTCTGATGGTCGACGGGCAGCAGCAACGCTATAGCGGCAAAGCGCCGATCGTGCTCGCGAAGCCGGGGCGCACGGTGGTGAACCTGGACGGTATTTACCAAGGACAACTCGCGAGTGCGCGACGCGGCGTGGAGCTGCAAAGCGACCGGTCGGTGGTCGTGCAGGATGAGGTCAAAGCGCTCGGCAAGACAGCGAACGTGCGGTGGGCGATGGTCACGCGGGCGGAGGTGAAGCTCGACGGCGCGGGTCACGCGCTGCTCACGCAGGAAGGAAAGAAATTGGGCTTCCGCGTGCTAGAGCCGGCGGGCGCGGTGGTGAAAATTTATCCGACCGATCCGCCCCCGGCGGCGACGGATGCGCCGAATCCCGGCACGCGCATGGTGGGCTTTGAGGTCGCCGTGGGTGCGGGCGCGGTGCAGCGGATCGTGGTGCAACTCGTGCCGCGGGATGAAAAAGGGGAGGCTCCGGCAGTGCGGGATCTGGCGGAGTGGTGAGATGCCGAGGCTCCGCTCAGTTTCCCTTGTTCTTCTTGTTTTTCTTCGTGGCGCCGCCGCCGGAGTCGGGGGCGCTCGCGGGGGCTTGCTCGGCGCTCCACTTGTCCCACATCGCTTGCAACGCTTTCACTTTGGCGGGCTGGGCGGCGGCAAGGTCTTTCGATTCACCGATGTCGGTGGCGAGGTTGTAAAGTTCGGGTGAGCCGCTGCCGCCTTTGGAGACGACGAGTTTCAGGTCGCCGTCGCGGATCGCCCATTGTGGGCCGTAGCGCCAGTAGAGCGTTTGATGGGGGCGCGCGGTTTGTTTGCCGGTGAGGAAGGGCATCAAGTCAACGCCATCGAGATTCCATGAGGCTTCGGGTTTGCCGCCGGCTGCGATGATGGCGGTGGGCAACACGTCGAGGTTCATGACGGGGAAGTCGTAGGTTTTTCCGGCGGGAATTTTTCCTTTCCATTGGGCGAGGTAGGGAATGCGCGGGCCGCCCTCGAAGGTGGTCATCTTGAAGCCGCGGAGCGGGCCGTTGTAGGAGGTCGTGCTCGCGGTGGGGCCGCCGTTGTCGGAGATGAAGAAAAAGAGCGTGTTTTCTTCCTGACCAAGGTCGCGAATTTTTGTGAGGACACGGCCGATGGCGTCGTCCATGGCAGACATCATGCCGGCAAAAGTTTTCCGTTTCTCGTCCGTAATCGTCGGGAATCGGTCGAGATATTTTTTCGGAGCCTGGAGCGGAGCGTGGACGGCGTTGAAGGGGAGATAGAGGAAGCAGGGTTTCGCTTTGTTCTTCTCCAGCCAATCGAGCGCGCGGTCGGCGTAGGCATCGGTGGTGTAGAACGCGTCGTCGGTGACTTCGCGCACCTCGTTGGAGAGGCGCGAGTCGATGAAATTGGTGGGATGGAAAAACGGCGTGTTATTGAGTGTGCCGAAAAATTCGTCGAAGCCGCGCTTGGTGGGGCGATTCTCGGGCTGGTTACCGAGATGCCATTTGCCGATCGCGGCGGTGGCATAGCCGAGGGCCTTCATCCGCGTGGCCATGGTGGTCTGATCGGCACGCAGGCCAACGGTGTTGGCGACGGTGTTGAATTCGTGGCCGAAACGCGTCGGGTAGCGACCGGTCATGAGGCCGGCGCGCGACGGGCTGCAATAGGTCGCGGCCACATAGCCATTGGTGAAGCGCAGGCCGTTTCGCGCGAGGGAATCTATGTTCGGCGTGGGGATGTCTTTGGGCGAACCCTGCCCGGAGATCTCACCCCAGCCGAGATCGTCGGCGTAAAAGATGATAACGTTGGGCTGGGAGGCGGCGCGGGTGAGGAGCGGCGCGAAGAGCGCGAAAACGCAGGCTAGGCGGAGGAGATGGCGGAGTTTCATGGGGTGAAGGTGGTGGAAAACTGGACGGGAGAATGACGCGGGAAGGGCGCGACGGTTTCACGAGCGAGCGATCCAGACTGCTCGTGGCGAAGGAGGTCGGCGTTTAGCGCGGCGTCAACCTCACCGTGAGTGAGTCGTAGCCGAGCGTGCGGTGGAATGCGGCTTCGTGTTCCACGTGTTCGGCGGCGTGCAAGACGGTGATGCTCTGCACGCGCTCGCAGCACAGGCGGAGGAGAGTGCGGAGAATGAGGCGGGCGTGCGGGGCGCCGAGGCAGAGGTGGGGGCCGAAGCCGAAGGACAGGTGGGGGTTGGGCTTACGGTCCAGACGCACTTCGTGGGGTTCCGGAAAGGCGGCGCCGTCGAAATTGGCGGAAGCCCAGGCGAGCGAGACGCGTTCGCCGGCTTTGACGGTGATGCCGTGGACATCGGTCTCGGCCGGACAGACGCGGCCAATGTGATTGAGCGGCATGAACACGCGGAAAAATTCCTCACTCGCGAGCGTGATGCGCTTGGGGTCGGCGCGGAGATATTCGAGCGCCGCAGGGTGGGCGGCGAGGTGACCGAGGGCGCAGGAGATGGTGTGGATAATCGTGTCGCGGCCACCGGCAAAGGCGAGGTTGGCAAAGCCCATCATTTCCTCGCGCGTGAGTTTACGGTCGCGATAGGTGGCCTGCGTGAGTGCGCTGAAAAAATCGGCGCCCGGGTTGGCCAGGGCTTCGTCGAATTTCCGGTGGAGGTAAGCTTCCAGCACGTTGCCGGTTTTGAAGTCGCCACCGGTGACTTTGAACACGTGGATGCCCCAGCCGATCCAGATCTCGGCCTCGGACGCGGGCACGTTCAGGAGGTGGGTGAGGGCGCGGGACTGCACCGGCAGGGCGAATTCGTTGACGATCTCGACTGACTCACGGGCGAGAGCGGCAGTGAGCAGACCGTCGATCAACGCCTCGACTTGCGCCATGACAGCGGGATCTTTGGCGCGGGCGAAGAACGGTTCGACGATGGCGCGGTAGTCGCCGTGTTCGGGCGGGTTGGTTTCGATCGGCAGCTGCCGCATGGAGCGCACTTTTTCCTCGGAGGGAATCGGCACGCGGAACGGCGCGTCGGAGCTGAAGGTCTGCCAATCCTTCGCGGCCTGGCGCACGTCCTCGTGGCGGAGGATCATCGTGATGTCTTCGCCGTGGAAGGGGCATTTGAGGACGCCGGATTTTTCGCGGGCTTCGCGGAGGGGATCGGAAAAGGCAGACATGACCAGGGTGCGTTCGAGAAGCGAGTTGGGGGTGGAGGCGGGAGAGAAGAACGCAATTCGGGCGCGGATCAAGCGTGCCGCCGAGCGCGAGTCCGCGCGCGAGTGGTGCGCGCAGAGCGCTCTGGCTCGCGGAAATTGAAGGAGCGCACAGGAACGTGACCGCCCACCGGCTGGGGTAACGGGGGCAGGTGGCGCGCTGCGACGCGATGCGCGGGGTGGGACGCTCAGGTCGAGCCGAGGCGGCGGCGGACTTCTGCGAAGGCGGTGCGGCCGCTGTTGTAGACGGGAACTTTCGTGGCGGTGAGGCGAGGCTCGAGGGCGCTCATGGAGAGCTGCGCGAGGACGATCGCGTCGACGTCGCCGGAGAGGCGGTCGATTTCGGCGAGGAGGAGATCGTTGTGTTTTTCGGGCTGGCCGGCTTTGAGGGCGGCGAAGGCTTCCGAGCAGAGACGGGTTTGGATTTCGATGGTCTTACCGGCGTCGGTGGCGGCGAGACGGAGCAGTCGCTCGGACGCGGGGACGGTGGTCGGCACGGTGGCGAGGAGGCCGATGCGCGGGCCGTGGCGCACGGCGAGGTCCATCATCGGTCGGTCGATTTGTAGCATCGGTGTGGCGATCATGGGACGGGAGAATTCGACCGCACGATTGAACGTGGAGCAGGCGAGTAAGATGAGATCTACGCCGTAGGCTTGTTGCGAGAGGGCGGCCTGGGTGAACTTCGCGTAGTTCTCCGGGGGAATCGTGCCGGGGGCGCAGGCGAAGTTGGTGTTCTGAATGGTGTCGTCGACCCAGTGCACGACTTCGACCTCGGGGATCACTTCGTCGAGGTATTTTTGGACGGCGCGCGTGGTGATGAGCGCGGCGTGGATGATGCCGAGTTTTTTACCTTGGAGATTTTGGGACATAGGGAGGGAAGAATGGGAAGAGGGGGAGACGCGGAAGAGTGGAAGACGGGGAAGAGGGGGAGACGCGGAAGAGTGGAAGACGGGGAAGACGCGGAAGAGTGGAAGACGGGGGAGACGCGGAAGAGTGGAAGACGGGGGAGACGCGGAAGAGTGGAAGACGCGGAAGACGCGGAAGAGTGGAAGACGGGAAGACGGGGAGGAGGGGGGGACGGGGAAGAGTGGAAGACGGGAAGACGGGGAAGAGTGGGGGACAGGGAGACGGACGGGTGGTCAGGCGGTCGCGAGGGTGCGGCAGGTGGCGAGGGCGCGGGGGGCATCGGTGATGAAGTCGCGGGGGTAGGCTTCGACGCTGTAGCGTTGCGCGTAGCCGGTGGCGCGGAGGGCGGCGAAAAATGCGGCCAGCGGGGCGTCGGTGCCGGCGGGGAAGAGGCGGTCGATGCCTTGTGCGACGTGCACATGGGCGATGGCGGGGGCGACTTGGGCGAGGATGGCGAGGGGTTCGTGTTCGACGAGGAGGTGGTAGGCGTCGAGGAGGAGGCGGACGCGGGGGTGCGCGACCTCGTGGGCGAGGCGGGCGATCTCGGAGACGGAGTTGAGGATGTTGGACTCGCCACGATTGAGGTGCTCGATCGCGATCGTAAGGCCGTGGCGCTCGGCGAGCGGAGCGAGGGCGGTGAGAAGCGTGCGGAGCTGGCTCCAGGCATGGTCGTGAGGAAATCCGGCGGGGACGTTGCGGGCGCCGGAGCTGCCGAAGATGATGACGGAGGCGCCGACGTGGGCGGCGGTGGCGAGGGCGTGTTCCGCGTAACGCAGCGCGGTACCCAGATCGGCGGCGGGGCCGGTCAGGCGGATTTCGGGCGGGAAGAAATTGTTGCAGACCTCGCAGGCGAGGCCGCTGCGCTGCAGGCGAACGAGGTGGGCGGTGAGAGTCGGCGTGGGGAGATCAGCGAGGTCGCGCAGGGAGAGTTCGATGTAGTCGTAGCCGAATGCGGCGAGGTCTTCGACGATGGCGAGGCCGATGGGATCGGCGGCCGGGGCAATCATGCTGCCGCAGCAGCCGAAGCGCAGGCGGGACGGAGCGAAGGAGGGAGCGGCGGTCATGGGGACACTTCGAGTATGGTCTTGGCGCGGATATCCACCGACGATGCTCCGACCATGAGTTCGAAGGCTCCGGGCTCGACGAGGAACGCGTGGGTCTTCTCATCCCAGAAAGCGAGTTTGGCGGCGGGCAAGGTGTAGTTGACGGTGCGTTGCTCGCCGGGCTGGAGCGTGAGGCGTTGGAAGCCGCGCAGCTCTTTCACGGGACGAACGACCGAGCTGGCGACGTCGTGGACGTAGAGTTGCGCGACTTCATCGCCGGCGCGTTGGCCGGTGTTGGTGATTTCAACCGAGATGGTGACGGTGCCGTCGGTTTTGATTTTGGAGTTCGAGAGTCGGAGGCCGGAGTAGGCGAAGGTCGTGTAGCTCAGGCCGTGGCCGAACGGGAACAGTGCGTCGCCCTGTAGATACATGTAGGTGAAACCCTTCGAGATGTCGTATTCGGTGAGTGGCGGGACCCGCGCTTCCGAGGCGTAGACGGTGTGGGGCAGGCGGCCGGCAGGGTTCACGTCGCCGAACAACACATCGGCAAGCGCGTGGCCGCCTTCCTCGCCGGGCCACCAGGCCTGCAGCAAGGCGGGGACGTGTGTCTTCAGCCATGGCACCGTGAGAGGGCCGGCGCTCATCAACACGACGATGGTGCGGGGATTGGCGGCGAAAACCGCTTTGACCAATGCTTCCTGGCTACCGCTCAAACCGAGGGTGGTGCGATCGCGGGATTCGCGTTCGATTGCAGTGGTGGTGCCGACGCACACCACGGCGACGTCCGCGCTCCGGGCGAGCTCGACGGCCTGCGCTTGCTCGGCGGCGACGTCGATGGGCGGCTCGATCGGTTCGAGCGGTGAGTTGCCCAGCTTGGCCCCGCCGACCAATCCGCCCACGGCGTGGAGGACTGCGGTGCCGGCGGCGGCGCGATTCCGGATGCCCTGCAGGGTGGTCACGACACGGGGAATCGCGCCGTTGTAGTTGTTCAGGACCACACGATCGGCCAGCGGACCAACGACCGCGATGCGTTTCAGTTTCGTCCGATCAAGGGGCAACAGGTGATCGCGGTTCTGGAGGAGGACGATCGATTGCCGGGCGGCTTTGAGCGCGATCGCGCGGTGTTCCGGGCTATCGATGACGGCGGGTGAAATCCGGCTGTAGGGACCGGAGGCAAAGGGATCAAATTCGCCAAGGCGGAAGCGGACGCGCAAGACGCGGGTGAGCGCGTCGTTGAGGCGTGCTTCCGTGAGCTTTCCCTCGCGGACCGCGGCGGGGATATACTCCTGGAATTCCTTGTCGGAGAAATCGCAGCCGGCCATGAGCGACTGCGCGACGGCGTCGACGTAGCCCATTTTCTTTTGCGCATGGCCCTCGACCATGGTCTTCACGCCGCCGAGGTCGGAGACCACAAAACCCTCGTGGGCCCATTCGCCCTTCAGCACGTCAGTGAGCAGCCAGCGGTTGATGTTGTTCGGCACGCCATTGATCGCGTTGTAGCTCGCCATGAGCGACTGCGCGCGGGCTTCGACCACCGCCTCGCGGAAATGGGGCAGCCAATACTCGCGCAGGCTTCGCTCTGACACTTGGGCGTCCAGTTTCTTGCGGTCCGTCTCGACGTTGTTCACCGCGTAATGCTTCAGGGTCGCGGCAATTTTCAGGTGCTGCGGGTCGTCACCTTGCAAGCCGCGCACATAAGCGACGGCCATCCGGCCGGTGAGAAACGGATCCTCACCGAACGCCTCGTGGTTTCGGCCCCAATAGGGATTCCGGCCGATGTTGATCACGGGAGCGCGATAGATGAGACCCTTGTGATCCCCCTCGGCGTTGGGATCGAGGTGCCAGCCGTTGTAGATGGCGCGCGCTTCGTCGGAGAGCACACGGGCGATCTCGTTTTGCAGCAGGTCGACGTTCCACGTCGCCGCCATGGCAATGCACGTCGGGAAAAGCGTCGCGGGTCGGTCCCATTTCACGCCGTTCAGGCACTGGTTCCACTGGTCGGCGCGGATCTGAAAACGCTCCACCATCGGTCCGCGGTGGTTCAGCAAAATCGCCTTTTCCTCCAGCGTGAGGCGGGAAACAAGATCGGCGACGCGCCGGTCGACTGGCTGACTCGGATCGCGAAAGAGTTCTGGGGTCGCGGCGGCGCTGAAGGCCGGGAGGCCGAACGCCAGCAACGGGACGGCGCGGAGCAGGGACAGGATTTTCATGTGGGCAGAAATTGCGACCGGAGCGGCAGCGGCTGCAGCGAGCGCACGGTCACGAGGATCAGAATAAATGCGGCGACGTGCAGCGAGCCGGCGATGATGAGGACGGGCGTGTAACTGAAACCGTGGTCGAGGAAAAAGCCGGCGAGTTGACCGAGGACGACGCCGCCGAGGGCGCCGCCGAGTCCGACGAAGCCGGCGACGGTGCCGACGGCGTGTTTCGGAAACAGATCGGTGGGAAGAATCATCACGAGCGTGGACCACGATTGCTGGCCGAAGAAAGCGACGCTGAAGAGGAAGATAACCCACGGCACAGGCACGTGCGGCACGAGCATCACGCACGGCATGAGGGCGGCGCTGAGGCCGAGGGCGAGCTTGCGCGCGGCATTGACGGAGTGGCCGCGGTGGAGGAGCCAGCTGGAGAGGCCGCCGCCGACCACGCAGCCGAGCGCGGCGGCGGCGAAGGGAATCCACGCGACGGAGCCGACGGCCTTGATGTTGAAGCCGCGGGCATCGAGCAGGTATTTCGGCAGCCAGAACATATAGAAATACCACGCCGCGTCGGAGAGGAATTTGGCTCCGATTACGCCCCATGTTTCGCGGAAGCGGAGGAGTTCGCGCATCGGGATCACGGGAGAAATGCGGGCACCGGGACGTGCCCGCCCACCTTCGGACGCAGGAGCGTCGTAGGATTTTGCCCACCACACGGTCCACAGTAGCCCGATGGCGCCGGTGATGAAGAACACCCAGCGCCACGACGAGAGGCCGAGCCAGTGGACGTTGAGAATGATCGCGGCGATGAGCGGCGGGGCGATCACGCCGCCGATGCCGGTGCCGGCGTTGATGATGCCCATGGCGGTGGCGCGGTCCTTCACGGGAAACCATTCGGCGACGACGCGCGTCGCGGCGGGAAAGCCACCGCCTTCACCGACGCCGAGGAGGAGCCGGCTCGCGGCGAGCGCGATCACGCCACCGGCGAAACCATGGCTCGCGCAGGCGAGGGACCAAAACACCATGATGATGAGAAAACCGCGCTTCGTGCCGAGCACGTCCATCAGGCGGCCGCCGCCGACATACATCAGGCCGTAGGTGAGGAGAAACGCGGAATCGAGGAGCGCTTTGACCGAATTCGAAATCGGGATCTCGCGTTGGATTTCACCGATGGCGATCGGCAGCGTCTGGCGGTCCAGATAGCTGACGGCGATGGCGGCGCTGACGAGGAAGGCGATGTGCCAGCGATGGGGAGAAGACGAGGAAGACACGGGAGACGTGCGAGACGCTGGAAATTCAGATGGGTCGCTACGTCGC